>Ga0209536_100007259_pt1 | contig 16824 bp, 12 predicted proteins | sample DeeMarSeWOR28_12_FD_187461 | JGI IMG/M metagenome (GOLD analysis project Ga0209536, IMG submission 187461) | Marine sediment microbial communities from White Oak River estuary, North Carolina - WOR-2-8_12 (SPAdes) (version 2) | ecosystem: Environmental > Aquatic > Marine > Intertidal zone >... | reverse complement strand
TTGGCTGGGGATGAATGGCAAGCGGGGGGCTTGGGGGCAGAGCCCCCATGGCTTTTTCCTTAGGAAGAAGCTCCGACCTTTGGTCGGAGTTCTTCACTGTATGGCGAAAATGTGATTTTCATCACTATTGCGGATCCAATATCGGACGAAAATTAACTTATTGTCTTTGTGGTGAATCCGTGTGTGCGCCCCAATGCGGATTCGATTCAATGAAGCAGGGAACAGCCGACCGCGGTTGATAGAAAGGAGCCTGTCAAAAATGGGAGAACCCACCCGGATCGACTCATTAAAAACTCTCGGTAAGTATATGCTGATTGAAAAGCTGAGTGATGGGTATCTGGGGCCGGTTTACAGAAGTTTCGATCAGGATCTCGACCGCACTGTTGAAATTCGAATTTTATGTGACGGCATCAAATGGGATGCTGATATTTTGGATCTTTTCAGGAAAGAGTGCGAATCCGTAGCCAGTCTGCAGCATCCGAACATTGCCTCCATCATAGAAGCAAACACTGAAGGAAAGTTTCCATATGTGGTGATGGAATCACTGGGCGACAGGAATTTAAAAAAGCTGATTGAGCAGAAGTCGCAGGTATCATTCGAAGCGAAGATAGCCATAATGGTCCAGGTAGCCGAGGGATTGGACTACGCGCATGAAAATGGTATTTTGCACCACAATCTCCGTCCTGAAAATATTTATCTGACCCCAGACGACTGTATAAAAATCCGGGATTTTACTCTTACACATGTTCTGATGAAACACCTCCCACACCCCGGCGTCCGTTGGGGAGCGCCAATCTATTTATCTCCGGAACAGATAGAACATAAACAATCCGATGCACGTTCGGATATATTTGCTTTAGGAATAATTTTTTATGAGTTCCTTACCGGAGTGCATCCGTTTTATGATCCGGACGGCAATAAGGTTTTGGATAACATCCTGCAGGATATGCTGATCCCCACTTTCGAACAGTACCCGGATTTTCATCCGAGAATATGGCATATACTGAGAACATGTCTGGCGAAGAATCCGGATGAACGTTACGGAAACGTGAACAAACTGCTGGAAGCGTACCGCAGCCTGTTGAAAGATATGGCCGAGGACGTTCGGCTTATGCTGAGTGAACTGCAGGCTTCATTCAAGTCCCTCAAAATAGCGGCGGAGCAGCCGGACGCGCCCGAAAGTGTAGTCAGCCTTTTCGATAAAGTCCGGCATGTGTTGCATCATGCTGAGAATACCGATTATGTGAAGCTGGATTTTCTGATCACGGATCTAATGAAGATATATCCGGAAATTCAGGATTTATCCGGCGAACAAAAGATGTTGGATTCCGTATTTCACCCAAGAAGCCGGCCGGAGGAACTGCCTTTCATAGACAAACGGGATGATATTTCCGGGCGGGAAAAGCCTCCTTGTATAGAGGAAGAAAGCTATGAAATTTCCGCCTCGGAAAATCCTGCAGCCTCAGATTCGGTGATGGAAGAGGCTCGGCTTCCTGAAGAGAGTGTTGATGAAGCACCAACTGCAGATGCCGGGTATACTGCTTTAGTGGCAGGAGTGGAAGATAATTATCCCCCTCAAAAAAACGGCACGGAATCCTCGCCAAAGGATCCGGTTCATTTATACAACGAGGAGAGTAACGAGAAAGCTGACACGGAATATGCTGAGGAGGAGCCGGTTGGCAGTAGCGAAACAATCCCGCAGAAGTCCTCTGAAATAAGCACAAAATCTTCTCTCTCGCGTGTAGCATCCCAACAGAAGGAATATCGATTTTCCAGACCGACCTACCGGATGGCTGCTGCACTATTGTCGATTCTTCTGATTGTTGCTGCAGTTCATATCCTTCAGGAAAAGAACATGGGAGAAACCCTACACGGTGCGTGGCAGAATTTTATTCTGGATCCCTGGACAACCGTAAAAGCATCTGCATTGAATTATTCTTCGTCCGGTAATTCCGGGGAAGTTTCACCCGCCATTGTTGAAATAACGGAGAACGGGGCGAATTTCCAATACGAAGATGCCCTTTTGGAAGAGCTGGAAGAATCCTACTCCAGAGATGTCGTCACGTCCCCGCCACAGACACAGCTTGATCGAGTCGCTGCAATAATAGACGGAGGTAAGTTAAATCAGGCCGAAGAGGAGCTTTATCGATTGCGGCGATTGTATCCTAATTCAACCGCAGTGACTTCCCTGGGCAGACGGCTGCAGGCAAAGATTTCCGGAATCGCTCCCCGTCAAGAAAGCGGACAAGTGCCCCGGATGGGAACGGGCCGACATAAGGAAGATGCGTGGGAGCGTCAGTTCATAAATTTCTTTTCTCAGGGTGAGTATAAAGAGGCCAATCAAATAGTAGGGCTCTGGCTTGGAGAGCAGCCGGAAAGTTCCCGAGCGCAGGAATCGGGAGCAGCAATCAAAGAAATTCAAACAAGAATCGCGGCCTGTATTTCAGCCATGGAAGAAAAAAGGTACCGCGCAGCACTCTCAGAGCTGGGTATAGCAGAAAGAATTAATCCTACAGACCCACAAATTGCCGTTTTGCGGCAAGAAATTGAATCCAGAATGCCCTCTGCCGGGGGTGCCTTGAGCGTCTACCGGCTGGGTGCCAAGGCTTCCATATTACTGGACGGAAAAAGAATCGATAAAGATGGGGAAATAAGAGATATAGGTATTCCAGCCGGAAGCCATACAGTCACGGTAGAGACTGATGGAAATTTGGTCGCATCCAGAAGCCAGGAACTTCTGGATGGGCAGGAGATGGTCTTAGTCTACGATCTCAGCCGGAGAAATATCCGTCCCATGATTGAATCGGATCGAGAATTAATTTCCCAACGGGAGGCGATGGAGGAATCCTATAGTTTTACGCTAGAGCATGTGCATGGTATTTTCCGTGGAAACTGCCGGGGTAAATTAAAGATCGGTTATCATGAAATTGTCTATCAGCCCTCTTCTGGATCACACGGATTCCGGGTCCCCTTCAAGCTTTTAAAGCTCAAGAGCGATGGAAGATCTATTGATCTGTATTTCATCTCGGATAATGAACATTTTCATGAATTTATGTTTGAAGATGAACAGACAGCCAGGCATTTCACGCAAATCTGGCAACAGCTTAAATCCCTGCCCCAATAACAGCCCGATCTGCTTTAATTTCGGTCTGCTGACCTGATAAAATTTGCTTCGACAAATCCTATTTAGTGCTAGACTCTTCTGCTGTGAAAAATAGAAATTGGCCTCTGTTTATACTGGCAACCCTTCTGCCGCTTCTGATGACTAATTGTCCCTGGCATGAAGGTGAAACCATTGACCGTCAAGAACTTGTTTACAGGCATGTTCCTCAAGTTAAAAAAGCGGATCCTTTAAGCCCCTTTAGCGTGGGCAACGGAAAATTTGCCTATACTGCAGATATTACCGGCCTGCAGACTTTTCCTGAGTTTTATAAGAATGGGATCCCGCTCTCCACTCAATCCGATTGGGGTTGGCACACAATCCCCGATTCCAATAATTACACCCTGGAATCCGCAACCGGGTATTTGGATACTCATGGCCGGCGTGTACCTTATGCTTCTTTGCAGAATTCTCCAGCAGGACAGTGGCTGAGAGCAAATCCCCATCGACTGCACCTGGGGAGGATCGGTTTCCGCCTGTCGGATTCCGGCGGCAATGAAATTGATATTGGCCGGGTGAAAGGGATCAACCAGTCCCTGGATCTTTGGCAGGGCATTCTGAGGAGCTCTTTTCAAATTGAAGGGGGGTCGGTCAATGTGGAAACCGCATGCCACCCTGAAATGGATCAGGTCAGCGCACGTATCCGATCAAAACTCATAGGGACGGGGCAAATCGGCGTTCTGTTTGAGTTCCCATACGGCAGTATGACATGGGGCAAAGATCCGGCCGACTGGAACAGCCCGGATAGCCATTATTCGGACATTGTCGCTCAAACAAAGAGCTCCATTGTCATAAAACGCACTCTGGATGCCGACCGGTATTATGTATATATCGAATGGTCGGGAAATGCTGAACCGGTGCAAAGTGCAAAACACTCGTTTCTTCTTACAATACATGGATCAGACCAGTTTGAATTCAGTGCCCGGTTTTCGAAAACCGGCCCTGAGGATACTGCCCCTTCAGTCGAAGAAACACTGGAAGCGTCCAAAATTTATTGGCGAAATTTCTGGCGAACAGGCGGAGCAGTGGACCTGTCTCGAAGCAGGGACAGTCGTGCGCACGAGTTGGAAAGACGCATCATTTTATCTCGATATTTAACCGCGATCCAATGCATGGGATCCTACCCGCCTGCTGAAACCGGTCTCACCTGCAACAGCTGGTACGGTAAATTCCATCTTGAAATGCATTGGTGGCACAGTGTGCATTTTGTGCTTTGGGGGCATCCTGAAGTACTGGAACGTAGTCTGCCCTGGTACCGGTCTATTCTGCCTCAGGCGATGCGTACGGCTGAAAGGCAGGGGTATGCGGGCGCGCGCTGGCCCAAGATGGTATCGGTCGACGGTCGTGAGGGACCTTCCTCAGTCGGCGTTTTTCTGATCTGGCAGCAGCCGCATCCCATATATTATGCAGAGCTGCTCTATCGGTTGAACAAGGATAAATCCTTTCTCGAACACTATAAGGATATTGTATTTTTAACAGCCGATTTTATGGCTTCTTTTGCACATTGGGATGATGACGGCGGAAAGTACATATTGGGCCCGCCGCTTATACCCGCTCAGGAAATTTACAGTCCTGAAGAGACCCGGAATCCCACTTTCGAATTGGCTTACTGGAAGTTCGGATTGGAAACGGCGCAACTCTGGCGCGAACGGCTTGGGATGCCGCGTATGGAAAAATGGGATCATGTGTTGGGCCATCTTTCCCCCCTGCCGCAAAATGGGGAACTGTACCAGAATGCAGAAATCGCAATGAACACGTTTGAAGATGCCGCACAGCGCAGGGATCACCCGATGATGCTGGGTGCATTTGGGATGCTGCATGATGAATCCGTAGATCCGGGGGAAATGAGTGCCACGGTAGAGAAAGTAATGCAGTCGTGGAATTTGCAAAGCACGTGGGGCTGGGATTACCCCTTGATTGCCATGACCGCTGCCCGGGTAGGCAGGCCGGAGATTGCAGTTCAGGCGCTGTTGCTGGATGCGCCTAAAAACAGATATTTGAATAACGGCCATAATTATCAGGACAATCGATTACCGGTGTATCTCCCGGGAAACGGCGGCCTACTAACGGCTGTTGCCATGATGGCAGCGGGATGGGATGGATCCCCGCCTTTTGAAGCTCCCGGCTTTCCCAAGGACGGGAATTGGTCTGTGCGATACGAAGGCCTCTATCCCTTCCCGTAAGTTGCATAGAATGGATTGAATTCCGAAAACATCGCATGAATTCAGGGATCCGGGAAAGTCATTCGACGGATCCCGAAGCATCCGGGTCGGGTTCCTTTATAAAGAAATTCCTGTTTTTATCTGAGTGATGTATATGAAGGTTGCTTTTCACGCCAGCTTGCGTAAAAATGCTGCGTATTGATTTATACGGTGGATGCAACCAATCAATCCCTTTCTCCAGATAACAATCTGCGGATCCCAGGGAAAATTTGATGCTGGTTGGTTTTCCCGTTTTTTCGATAGCTAATCCGCGTTTCTCGCGGGATTTCCCGCTTCGATGGCAATGAAGCGATGCCGGTAGTCAAATTCTTCTGTACTGCCGCGACAAAAACGTTGCGGGAAATGCAGACCTGCCCTTGGGGAGGTTTTATGATTCGTGTGATAGTCAGTATGGCAATTCTGCTGAGCACCACCGCATTGCTTCAGGCACAGACGGAATGCAGCCGGTCTATACTCAAAGCGGCAACGCAAAGCTATATTGCAGCCCATGAGGCTGGCGATCTGTCGAAGTTGCCCCTTGCCTCTGAGGTTAAGTATTTCGAATGGATTCATACCTTAAGCGTAAACTTGACCGGCGAGCCCATTGTGGTTGAACCTCAAGGTTCCGGAGAATAAAAAGTTAGAGGCGGGCCGCATCCTGGCGTGGCCCGCCCCATAAAGGGGGGGGAGACTCTGTGAAGAACGTTGTTTGTGGGTGTCTTGTAATATCTTTTCTGCTTGTAAACTCTTCATTTCTGGAGGCGGCAAATGAAAATCCCTGGGTTGAGATCCGGAGTCCTCATTTTACCGTTTTCAGCGATGCGGGCGAAAAAAAGGCCCGCAGTGTCACACATGAATTCGAAAAGTTTTATTCCGTAATCCAGCAGTTTATACCTTCCGTTCAGTCAGGTCCGAGTATTCCCCCCATCATTCTTGCTGCAGAAAATGAGAGGACCTTCCGCTCTTTGCTTCCTGAATTTTGGGAAGAAGAGGGGCTGGTGCGGCCTTCCGGCATCTTTGTCGGCGGACCGGAAAAGAACTATGTTGCATTTAGCCTGGACATGGATGACGACTATCGCTACCACGTTGTTTACCATGAATATGTTCATCTACTGATACGTCTGAATTATCCTCCTTTGCCGACCTGGCTCGAGGAAGGATTGGCGGAATGTTTCGGCTACACGGTGATTTCCGACGAATCATCCAATGTCGGCCGTGCCAGTCCGGTGCTGCTGAATATTCTGAAGAACCGGGAGCCTCTTTCAATTTCCGAACTTTTCGCAGTGGACCCGGACTCTCCCTATTACAGGGAAGAATCGAAATCCTCAATATTTTACGCTCAATCATGGGCGCTGACGCACCTGTTGCTGCTGGGCGACAAGGCTGCGCATGCGCCGAAGCTATGGAAGTTTCTGGAGCTTATCCAAAATAGCGTTCCCAGAGACAAGGCTGCCGCTCAGGCTTTTGGCGATTTAAAAGAACTGGAGCGTCGGCTGAACGAATACATTCTTCAACTCGGTTTCTACTCGTTCAAAGTGAAGACTCCCTCAATCCAGGAACCCGAAGAGTACTTTGCCCGAGCGGTTCCTTCCATTGAAATCCGAACATTGAAGGGAGATTTTTTCGTGTCCACAAAACGCTGGACGGAAGCGAAAGAGATGCTTGATTCCGTACTTGCGGAAGACCCGCAAAACCCCGACGCGCTCACGAGCCTGGGTGTCTACTATGAAAGACAGGACCAGCCGGAGGAAGCCCGAAAATATTTCCTGGCGGCCGCGCAAGCCGGCTCGAAAAGCTGCATCACGCATTACTATGTAGGGATTGCGGCCCTGCAGATGAAGGAGTATCAAAAGGCCGAGACATTCTTCAGAGAAGCTATCAGACTCAATTCAAGATTCGCTCCCGCCTATGCCGTCCTGGCGGAGACTCTGGCTATGCGGGGGGAGGCAGCCGGAACAGCCCTGGAATTAGCCTGGCAGGCTGTCAAGCTGGAACCGGGAGTAGTGAGCCATCAACTGAATCTGGCCAGTGTGCTGATGAACTTAGGACAGGTTGATCTGGCGATCGAAAAGGGGGAGAAAATCGAAGCTGCCGCGGAATCGCTCCGGGATCGTGAAGAGGTAAAGCATTTTCTGCTCCTAGCGCGCCGCTATCGGGACGATCTCAAGGAAATGGACCGGAGAACGAATGAAACCGGGATTCAGCCTCAACAGGGAATGATGCAGGATAAAGATTATGAATCTTTTACCAGGCTGTATGAAAGCGGCGGAGACGGGCGGGAAGCTGTAGAAAAAGCCCTTGAGAAGGCCGAAAACGAACGGCAACGCCTGTTGAAAGGCCGGGAAGAGGCCTTCGACAGGCGTGAAAAAGCCGAGCAGGGATATCTCAAGGAGGTGGATATTGCCGGATCCAAAAGTCCTGTAACTCTGGAAGGTGTTGTTTTTATGGTGAATTGTATTGATCCCGCTGTAATGGAAATTATGATCGAGACGGATGGAAGCCGGAGTAAGTTCCATATTGCCAACTATTTTGATGTCCAGTTCAGGACAGTGGACTACAAACCAGACAGAGGACTGAATCCCTGCACCGACCTGATTGGACGAAGAGTTATTATAAATTTTATTGCCACACCGGGTGCAGCCTATGCAGGAGAGATTCAGGACCTTGGGATTTATAACGCCGGTCAGTAAAGCGGCTCTCCCTAACTTCAAACTCAGAACTCAGAACTCAGAACTCCTCACTTTTTCATATATCGTGCTCTCAGATCATCCGGGAAGCGCTCGATAGCATACCGCAGCATTGTGCGGGGCATAACAGAGGCGTATCTGTCCAGGAAGAGGCATAAACCTTCCAGGGAGCATTGTTTTCCGACTTCACGCAACATCCATCCTACCGCCTTATGAATTAAGTCGTGGGAATCGTTGAGAAGGATTTTCGCTATTCTCAGCGTCTGCAGGCTTTGCCCCTGCCGGATGAAATAGAAGGTAGAAAGAATGGCAATCCTTCTTTCCCAGATGTTTGCCGACCTGGCGAGCTTCGTTAAAAGAGCCTTCTTTTTCTCAAAGAGATATTCGCCGACAATATGAGGTGCCGTAAGGTCCACCAGGTCCCAACTGTTGATATAGTCTGTATTACCCAGATACAGGCTGAAGATCTCCGATTTCTGCGCTGCATTTCCGCTTTTGTACTGATCCACCATAATAAGAAGGGCTGCAAGTCGCTCTTCGTGGTATTTGGAATGCAGCAATTCAAGGATGTCCTTAATGGATGCTTTACGATGATTTTTGACAATCCTGCGAACATCGGGAACGCGGATGCCTAGAAAACGGTCGCCTTCTCCATATTCACCCGGACCGGTCTTAAAAAAACCGGAAAGGATTTTGGCTTTTTCGGGATCCTTCAGTAATCTTAGTTCAGAACGGAGGGCTGCGGACCGGGATTTCTTTTCTGTTCTGTTCATAGAATCCAGAACTCCATGTGCCTGCCACTGTTCCGGTTACGGGAAAAAGCCAGAATGCCCCGCCTTCGGCCGAGGTGTAGCTTTTAACTTCAAACTCAGAACTTAGAACTCAGAACTCAGAACTTAGAACCCAGAACTCTTTATTCACTCAACCAGGAGATAATCTTCATTTTTCAGCAGCGGGAGAACGGGGACTTCTTTGAATATGGGATCGAACTCATAACTGGATTTTCCCTGCCAGAAGAGTGCGAATTCAGCAATTACCAGACCTCTGAATTTTCCATTGTAACGGCTATGGACAATGGGTGCGTTCATAAGGATTCGGGAAAAGCCGATGCTTTCATCATGGCAACTGGAATCTTCCAATGGAATCAATGTGGCTTTGTCGTAAAGATTTTGCGCGAACGCTTCCGGCTGGATACCGTCGCGATCTGCAGAGCGTGTAATGATGGATGTCAGGGCCGGTGTCAGGAGAAGACGGCTGGAGAGAGGATCGCTCTCTGCCTTTGGGTCGCATTTCTTCCGCCCGACTCCCATAAAAACCGCCTTAGCGCTGACCAGCTGTAAATTGGTGCGATCTGTGCCGTTGCTCATGCTGTTAAACGCGATTGTGTTCTGTAAAAAAATGGGGCCGGCAGTATAGATACGGCAGCCTGTGTTTGTCCTTATGGACGGTTTGTTCAGAAAAAGGGTTCCGCGAACGAAAAGATCTCCGTCACAGATGACGTCTGCGGTGTTGGTGTAATAATTCCCACTTTCACTTAGTTCGATTCCCTCGATTTCCGGAGAGACGCTTTGGTTATTTTTTATATATTTGAAATCAACGGTGTCTCCGGGTGTAAGCCCAAACCGTGTTTCGAGGGTTGCGATATCGGGTGCTCCGATAAAAACTGTGTCTTTTTCGACAATAGGCGCCGGATTCGTCTTTTGACTCTCCAAAGACTGGAGGTATTCTTTCAATGAAGCGGCCTGGAGTGCATCGCGATAGGATGATTGATTGTTGAGTCCGCTTCCAGCCGCGTCCTTCGGATCAAGGCTGAGAGGAGCCTGCGGGACAATAATCTCCTTGTGCATTTCGGCCGTAAGCCAGCCTGTTTTGCCCTGCTCTGCTATAAAATCTCCATAAATATTCCCGTTGAAAGGTCCGACTTTTATTCCGCCGCTTGCATTGCCGAAAAAAAAGGGATCTCCATAGCCGAAGTCCGTGATAAATGCCGAATGCATTTTCGCATGGCATGTGATGCATCCGGCTCCGCGAACGGCCAATGCAGGCTCATATCTGGTTATGGCGGCATTTACTATCTGTTTGCTCTCTTTCGTATCCGGTGGATCTTCAGGCACAACGGAGACGATCTCCTTTGGAAATCCTGCAATAAATAAGAGCACCAGTCCCAGGAGCGCCGTTGCAGGAACAGAACATTGCATGTGCCGGGGGATCCATTTATTCATGTTCATGTTTTCATACCTTTTTAATGATCTGAGGACATTTCAATCAAAGACGGCCGGACATTCTGGATTTTTCAGTACTTCAAAGGCGTCCCGAATATGGCGTGAGGTTGTCCGTTCTCCCGAAAGGGTGTCCGGTATCTCCTCGAGGCTGAAGAAGGCTGCTTCGGAAGTTTCGGCGCTGGGGCGGGCCTCCCCGTTCAGAATGTCGCAGAGGAAAATAATCTTGAATGCATGGAATACTTCAAGAGGATGAGTGCGATTTGCATCGTATACTCCGACGAGTCTGCGTGTTTTGACCCGGAATCCCGACTCTTCCCAGGTTTCACGTTCCGCCGCTTTGGAGGGAATATCTCCAACATCTGCCCAGCCGCCGGGCATTGTCCAGCCCCCGTCGCTTCGCTCCCGAACCAGAAGCAGTCTGTTGTTCTTGAAAACAGCGGCTCGAACATCTACTTTGGGAGTTGCATATCCGATCTGCGACTTGAAAGCCTTAATGAGGGCAGGAGCGTCTACGTCCGTATGCTTGGCTATCATTTCAGCCGCAATTTCCATCAAGCGCTGGCAGCGATCCCGCTGATAGTTGTCTTGGGCGTAATGAAGGCCTGTCTGAGCGAGTGCCTGAATCTCTCTCGCCCATTCCAGAATCCTGTTTGATTTTGATGTCTGCTGGTTTTGTTTGCCCTGCATTCTTCTCCCGGATGTGTTTCCTGCATCTGTCCTTACTTTTTAAGAATGCGATGCAGGCCTTCTATGCAACGAAGAAATAAAAGCCAATAGTATCACTTGAAGGTTTGATTTAAAATTGACTTGATATAATCAACCCTTTATACGGAGTGCTGCACCAGGAATCGTAGTGTCCATCTCGATCGTATCGCCGTCTTCCTCGGGAAGGACCGGAACGCCAAGAAAGGTAAATGAAGAATGGATGTTAAGAAAGTGGTAAAGGAAAAATATGGCCGGGCAGCTTCAAGCGTCTCGTCGGGGACGGGAAGCTGCTGTTGCGACAGCGGTATTTCAAGCTGCGGGCAGGACGATCCCATAACCGCAAATTTATATGACATGGCCCAGAAGGGCGAGTTGCCCGATACGGCGGTCCTGGCTTCTATGGGTTGCGGAAATCCCACCGCCCTGGCCGAACTCAAACCGGGAGAGACGGTTCTGGATCTTGGCAGCGGCGGGGGAATCGACGTGTTGCTGTCTGCCCGGCGGGTTTCGCCGGGAGGTAAAGCATACGGGCTGGATATGACCGATGAGATGCTGGCTCTGGCCCGCGAGAACCAGAAAAAAGCCGGTGTGGAAAATGTCGAGTTTCTGAAGGGCGAAATCGAAAATATTCCACTGCCCGACAGTACTGTGGATGTGGTTATTTCCAACTGTGTCATCAATCTCTCGGCCGATAAAGATTCAGTTTTTCGAGAAGCTTTCCGGATCCTGAAACCGGGCGGGCGTTTTGCCGTTTCGGATATTGTGACCCGAGGCGAAATTCCTGCTGAAATTAAACAGAATCTCCTCTTGTGGGCGGGGTGTATCGCCGGGGCTCTGGACGAGAGAGAATATCGCGAAAAGTTGACTGCTGCCGGATTTCGTGATGTTTCCATTGAGCCTACACGGGTCTATAAATCCAAGGATATGCTGTCGCTGTTTATGGAAAAGGGTTTTGATGTCAGCGCTCTGGCGCCTCAAGTGGACGAGAAGTTTATCAGCGGATTCATACGCGCCTGCAAACCGTAATTACTTTTTTACCCTTCATACCGGATCGGCAGATACTCCGGCACCCACATGGCCCGGTGGATTGTTTCCTCCAACTCTTCGAGAACTTCCTCCTCAGCGAATCCCTGCTCGACGGCTCGCCGGACGGTTGCGCAGGCTACGGCATGGGAACATTCCCGAATACGGGTCAATTTAGGAAAAACGGCTGATTCATCCAGGTCCTCCTGTGTGACCATGCGGGCCAGAGCCTTGGCTGCGTCGAGGAACATTCCGTCCGTCACCCGGCGCGCCCGCGCAACCGTAACTCCCAACCCCACACCGGGGAAAATGAAGGCATTGTTGCCCTGTCCGATACGGTAGCGCCTGCCTTTGATTTCAACCGGATCAAAAGGACTGCCTGTGGCAACGATGGCCCTTCCATCAGACCATGAGAGCGCATCGGCGGGTGTAACCTCGGCCTTTGAAGTAGGGTTGGAGAGGGGGAAAATAATGGGCCGTTCGTTGATTTCAGCCATCCTGCGAACGATGGTTTCGTTGAACATACCACTGTTTCCAGAGGTGCCGATTAGGATGGTAGGCTTGGCATTGTCGATCGTTTCCTCAAGGCTTATTCTGGAGCGGTCCTGACAGGCGTAACCCTCAATTTCTCCTTCGGAACGGGCGAATCTCCGCTTGAAGTCGTCCAGGCCGCTGCGATTCTTCGTGCAGAGACCTTGGCTGTCGACGGTCCAGATCCTTTCGACGGCCTGCTGTTCGCTCAGACCATCCTCCATCATCGCCGCAACGATCAGGTCGGAGATTCCTTGGGTGGATGCCCCGGCACCTGCGAAAACTATCCTCTGTTCGACGAGAGGCATGCCCGTTATGAGCAGGGCGCTGTAAAGGCCTGCAACGACAACACCGGCTGTTCCCTGGATATCGTCGTTGAAGGAGCACAATTCATCGCGAAACCGGTTCAGTTGTTTGATCGCGTTTCCCTTCAGAAAATCCTCCCACTGCAGACAGACATTTGGGAAGACCTTCTTGACGGCTTCAACGAACTCATCAATGAATTCCTGGTAGGCTTCCCCCCGTACTCGTTTTTGACGCAGCCCGATATAGAGGGGATCTTTAAGACGCTCTTCGTTATCGGTACCGACATCGAGTGTAATGGGGATGGTGCTGTATGGGGAGACGCCGGCGCACAGAGTGTAAAGACACAGTTTTCCTATGGGAATTCCCATGCCTCCGGCGCCCTGGTCGCCCAGGCCCAGAATGCGCTCCCCATCGGTAACGACGATGATGGACGGATTGTCGATGCCCACGTGGCTGAGGATGTGGGTAATGTTGCCCCGGTCGTTATAGCTTACGTAGACACCCCGTCCCCGGCGGTAAATATGTGAAAATTTCTGGCATGCTTCACCGACGACGGGTGTATATACAATCGGCATCATCTCTTCGATATGTTCAAGAAGCAGTCGATAGTAGAGGGTTTCATTGCGGTCCTGAAGAGCGGTAAGATAAATAAATTTTTCAATGTTTGTCGTTTTGCTCGAAAAATTCTCATAGGTCCGGTCGAGCTGCTGCTTCAGCGTGGAAACCTGGGGCGGGATTAATCCGGCAAGGTCGAGTTCGTTCCTCTCACGATGCGAAAAGGCGGTCCCTTTGTTGATTTCATAATTAAACAGCAGGTCCCGTCCTTTTGCGGACACGGCCATATATTTTCGCCCTGTAGCCTGATCGATCTTGATGCAGAAGTTCATGACTTTCCTTTCTGTCGGTAATAGTACCGGCTAAACCCACGGTCTTTGGCCCTGAGACCCTAACAGGCTAAGCCGTTCCGGCGTGCCGTTGATAGCAGAAGCGCTTCGGGATCGGTGTCGGGGTCGCTGTCGGAGTCGGGGATCTGCATATACGTTTAAAAAATATTCTCTACTTTGTGATCGATCCCGATTCCGATCCCGATCCCGATTGCGATTCCGATCCCGATCCCGATCCCGAGAATCACGACTACAAGCCCTGTTTTACGGGGGGCCCAACTTCGTTGGGCTTGGCCAAAGCCATACCTTTTGGGAGGATCGGAACGCACATATGCGCCAGGGATGCCTACAGTGCCCGATACCTGATCCAGTCCATTCTTATTTATACGTCAGTTTGCCGACGTATTCAATTTCAGCTTCGGGTGGATGAACCCCTTGGGATGCAGCATGTCTGAATATGGAAATATTGCCGTGACGTGCTGGGCGTAGTAAGATCCACGCGGAATTTCAATTATGTGAGTTGTGAGAAATGTGGGTCGAAGAGCGGGCGGGATGACCAAATAATGGAATTCGCTTTTTTCTGCCGCCCTGTTCGTTCAAGCCTGTCAAATAATCGCATGCACATTTTGCAAGGGGGTTTTTATGGGAGATCAAGCGGGAAATGTAACCGAAGCTGCGGCGACCGACAGCCATCGGGACGGTATTTACCGTACAGCATTCATCGTAATCACCTCACTCTTTTTTATGTGGGGTTTTATCACGGTGCTCAACGATATCCTTATCCCCTTTCTCAAAAAGATGTTTGAACTAAGCCGCTACCAATCGATGTTTGTGCAATTTTCCTTTTTCGGCGCCTATTTTATAGGATCGGTGATTTATTTCATTATATCTGTCCTATGGGGAGATCCCATGAGCAAGATAGGATATAAGAACGGCATTATAGCCGGTCTCCTGATATCCGCTGCCGCCTGCGCCGGTTTTTATCCGGCGGCGGACTTCAAGGTCTATGGCTTTTTTCTCGGATTGCTCTTTATTCTAGGCCTCGGATTCACCCTGCTCCAGATTGCAGCCAATCCCTACGTTGCTCTCCTGGGAAAACCCGAAACCGCTTCGAGTCGCCTCAACCTCTCGCAGGCATGGAATTCCCTCGGTACCACGATCGCCCCTATTGTCGGCGGCTATCTCGTGTTCCACTTTTTTGCCAAGATCGGTACGCCGCTACTCGATACCTCCGGACAGCAGATCCTGACAGACAGGGGACTGCCCATGACCGCAACGGGCGTTCAGCTGCCGTATCTGGCATTCGCCGCAATTTTCATCCTGCTGGCGGTTGTCGTCAAATTCACTCATCTGCCGCAATTTATCAGCACTGAAAAAATCGAAAAAGGTATTGGGGCGTTGAGATATCCTCATCTGGCATTGGGCATGATCGCCATTTTCGTGTACGTTGGTGCGGAGGTAAGCATCGGAAGCCTTTTTATCAACTTTGCGCAGGAGATTGCCGGACTGGCTGAAATCACCGCGAAATCGTTCCTGGCATATTACTGGGGCGGACTGATGATCGGACGGTTCCTGGGCGCTATATCGCTGGGGGATAATAAAAATATCAGATCGATGTATGTAAAAATGGCGGTCTATGCGCTGGTCGTCTATGCTCTTATCTCCGGAGTCGTACTTCTCGAGAGCATTCAGAGCGGGGAAACGTTCCCGATGGCCTCCACACTGCCTTACCTGGCCTTTATGGCCGTTCAATTTGTCGGTTTCATTATTGGAAAATCGCATGCCGCCAGGACGCTTGTTGTTTTCTCACTGATGATTATCTGCCTGCTTTTGGTCACAACCTTTACCGGTGGAAATTTAGCCCTCTGGACTGTAATTGCCGTAGGATTGTTCAATTCCATCATGTGGTCGAATGTGTTCACTCTTGCTATTAAAGGCCTCGGCCAGCACACGTCTCAAGGTTCGTCGCTTCTGGTTATGATGATTCTCGGCGGCGCCATTGTCCCGCTTGTACAGGGATGGGTCGCCGATCAAATGGGAGGTTACCAGGCTTCGTTTTTCATACCGATCCTGTGCTATATCTATTTAGCTTTTTACGGGCTTAAAGGGCACAAGGTGAAGGAGACGGCCTGATCCGCATTTCTTACAAATGAAAACCTTATATTAACAAATTCAACGATTTAAGTCCGGTTCTGTTGGTCGACGCCTACCCAATATTACCAACGCTTAACAACCCAAGTGGGATGCAAACGGGACGCCGATTTTTGATACCAGCTATTCTATCCAACTCCCAAAATGCTGTTTCTGGCGACTCACTTTCCGGTTGCCGACATTTCGTCCAGGTAGCCGGAAACAGGATATTAGTAGCTTCCCATAACGGCGTCTGGACAATTATGCACCTTCAACAGACACAAATGCCTCATATCGCAGAAGATAGCATCTCGGAGACGATATATATAGGGATCAACGATTGAGTAATGATTTTGCAGCTATGTCGTGAATGCGGCGTGGTCAGAACTGGCTAAAAGCATGGATCAGGCGGCCGTTCTGACTTTGACCTTCTCGAGTTTGGCCGTCGCTGCCGCCAAACGGAGATCGTGTTCAGCTTGAAGATTCATCCAAAACTGCGCCGGGAGTCCGAAATATTTGCCAAGCCGCAAGGCGGTCTCGGCCGAGATTGCGCGTTTGCAGCGAAGCACGTCATAGATGCCCGGAAAATCCAGATCCTTTGCCAGGCGATAAGCCGTTATCTTCATTGGATCCATGAATTCGGTCCTGAGTATCTCGCCTGGATGAACCGTCCAAGCCTTCTTTGTTTTGCCCATTACGTCCTTCCCTAATGGTAGTCGACGATTTCCACATCGTAGGCGTTGCCGTCCCGCCACACGAAGCAGATGCGATATTGATCATTGATTCGGATGCTGTGCTGGCCCTTACGTTGGCCGTGCAGAGCCTCCAGCCTGTTTCCGGGGGGGACATTCAAATTATCCAGCGCCACGGAGGCATGCAACAGGAAGAGCTTCTTCAATGCCCGCATTTTCAGATTGGCGGGAATCCGTCGGCTTCGCCCCGTTTGCCAAAGCTGCTCCGTATCCGCATCCCGGA
>Ga0209536_100007258_pt1 | contig 16825 bp, 14 predicted proteins | sample DeeMarSeWOR28_12_FD_187461 | JGI IMG/M metagenome (GOLD analysis project Ga0209536, IMG submission 187461) | Marine sediment microbial communities from White Oak River estuary, North Carolina - WOR-2-8_12 (SPAdes) (version 2) | ecosystem: Environmental > Aquatic > Marine > Intertidal zone >... | reverse complement strand
ATCAAGTTCAGTTCTGGCCCGGTGGCTAACCTTTAACCAGGCTGGATTGTCCAGCTGATTCACAACAGCTTACCTCGGCGCACTTTTCATTTTGATTCTCCTATGTTTTGCGCGACATTTCCTACTTAAACCTGAAATATTCACGAATTTCGTCGTTTAATACGATCACTTTGAGGATTTGTTGTCAAGAATTTTTGTTTTTCGACTTTTTCGCGGTGATTCCGATTTTACCTCTCAGGCTATTCGTTTAAAGGTTAAAACTCTATTGAATCCATACTATCGGCTGTAGAATGTCAAATTAGTATCGGATGCGTCACTTTACTATAGGAAATCAGCGTTCAGATATGTTTTCGATATTCTGATGATAGGATATTTTCGTGCCGCTATTATTAACCTGCACCCACCTTACTGTTAATCCGGGATCTTCAACCTCGGGCCACTGTATCTTGGACCATGTCTCATCCGTCACTCTAACATGATAAAGCGGAACGAATAATCTCGACCATACCGGAATATACCAATTCAGATGAAAATGGCCTGCATAATTCGAATCTACGTTGTCCTTGTAGTCATTAAGGAAGCTTTTTATCGTGTCCATCTCGCTTTCTGAAAAAACAAACTGGTCCGCAAATCCGAAACCGGTGTGAAACATCCCGATATGAGTCATTATGACTATGTTCTCCTTTTTAGGTTTGGCACATTTTTCAATGTCACTTTTGAACCAGCGCCAGCTCCCGCCTGTAAAATCATGAAGCTCACCGCCCTGGCCACGGGCTTTCCTTGAATTGAAATCAGGACACACGAAATGGCAACTCTTATAATCGAAGGAGAAATTCTGAAGATACATGCCGGCAACAGGAGCAGGGGCCTTTCGCCAATTGTCGAGAATCCCTGACAGAGCATTGAAGTGCGGCTCAAAAACTTCCTGAAACTCTTTCTCGCACCCAAACTGGACTTCATTATCACCTATGACGGGAATGTAAGTAATTCCGTTATGCTTAAGTCGGTCAAGTATTTTTTTTGCTACAGCAAGATTTCGATTACTTCTGGAGCCACCCCATGCAATATCCCCCAGCACAAAAGCCAGCTCGATGTCTTTACTTTCCTTATTGCTGATGATCCAGTCAATGGCAGTCTCGAACCTGGCTCTGTTATCAGGATTCCCGCTGACGTGCGGATCGGCGAGGATAGCAAAAGAAAAAGTCTCGCTATAAGCCGGATTAATAACAGCAGTAACCGCACTTAAAAACAGTAGAGCAGAGAACTTTGAAACCACTTTTTTAGACCTTATCTACATTACTGTTTTGTTTTGAGCGGATTTTTCGATTCTTTGTAAAAACGGTTCTGAAGATCCAGTACAGCATCGTCTTTTTTTAGAACTTTTATCAATTCGACAAGCTGGTCGGCCTGAGCATTTATCAATAATTCACCGAGCTTGGGTTTGGCATAGCTGCCGTCCCCGGCGTAGTGGTTCGGGAATTGCGCATACCAGAATATACCCGTGTAATTGGTGGGGATGTGTTTTAAGCGAGCCAGGTTTTCGCCGGACTGGTCTTTTGCCCGGTCTATATGCACAAGGTCGGGCCTTGAAACCTGCATCATCGAAGTCTCGGTTTCTCCCGCATGGCCGCCGGTCTTCGTCTCTCTGAGTTTTTTGACTTTTTCCGCAACCTCCGGACTCGTTTCGGGCTGGAACAATACGACACAGTAGTCTCGCTTCTTTTCAAGCTGGGCCATTCCGAAAAAGGGCAGAAAGTTTCTGTTGCCGCCATGACCGTTCACCAGGATAATTTTCTTGATTCCATTACGGGAAATTTCCTCACAGGTCTCTTGCAGGATATCCCAGATAAGCTTGGGGCTATACGCAATCGTTCCCGGTTGATGTTTTGCTTCCAATATCTGGCTGAAATAATATTCCGGGAAGACAAGCACGTATTCTTTTTTTGCCGCACGCAGGGCAATCTCCCGTACGTCGATTAAATCCGTTCCCAACGGCAAATGCGGTCCGTGCTTTTCGAACACGCCTATCGGAATAAGACAGACGCCGCCGGACTTATCCACGGCCTTTATAAAATCGGGTGCAGTGAGTTCTCCCCATTTAACCGGAAGCTCGGACGAGCAAGCAGACCTTTCTCCGGCAAAAATAAATACAACCCAAAGTAAAATCACAATAAAAGTTAGTTGTCTTAGTTTCATAATTCAGTTCTCCTTTATTTTGAATGATTTTTGTTTATGAATTATGGCGACACACGGAACGAGTTTATTCTACTGCGAAAGCTCGGTCACCTTCCAATTTTCATCAATCCACAGGCCAATAACTTCAAGATTGCTGTACTCGCCTTTAATACATCGAATTGCTTCAATTGTATGTTCGGTCTGCTCTTCTTTTGTCGACGGATTACCGGCACAACCATAATGACCCGCTACGGCGATATCTACAGAACCATGATGGTCAACCGATATTTTAATGCGATTGAATATAGACTCCACTACGTTGACATTAGTCTTTTGAGCCAATATCAGGTTCGGGCCCGGCTCAGTAATAGAATCAACATAATCCACACCGAATCGTCCCTTCAGATATTCAATAACAGGCAACTGAATTCTTCCATCCATACAGTTTATAACAGTACAAAAGCTCATAATACTGCTTTTATTAAAATTCATAACCTTCCAATATTTTTACAGTGATATCCTAATTGTTCCTTATATTGTGCACAAAATATATTTTACACATTCCACCAGGTATCGTTAATCACAAAAAAGATTGATTTTCATAGTGGATTTGATATTCTCTAAAATAAGAAAAAAGTGAACAAAACTAAAAGGCCTGCATATAAAAATTAAAACATATTTAGGCTGAATTAGAGCAGGGAATCTTATGAGCAAAGGATTATCATCACACAATCCCAAAAACGTATCTATTGTGCTGTGCGGGCAGGCCGGTCAGGGCATTCAGACGGTCGAGTATCTTCTGACGCGAATCCTCAAACTCACCGGTTTTAACGTATTTGCGACGAAAGAATACATGTCTCGCGTTCGCGGGGGAATGAATTCCACCAGCATCCGAATAAGCTCGGACCCGGTCCGTGCCGCAGCCAACACGATAGACATTCTTGTTCCTCTCAATAAAGGCGCTCTACAGCACGTCGAGCGGAACATTTCCAGTCAGACAGTCATCCTGGCCGATAAAGAAATAATCGGCGAGGATATTGACCAAACCAAGCATAAATTTGTGGATGTTCCTTTTACCGGAACGGCGGTGGAAATCGGTAATAAGATTTATTCCAACGTCGTTGCCGTCGGGACCATGACCGGCCTTTTCAGAATCGAACTATCGATGGCAAGTAAATACGTCGAGAAGTTTTTCTCCACCAAGTCTTCAGATATAGTCCAAAAAAACATTGCCGCATTGAAAAGTGGCTTCGATTTCGGCGCGGGCCTGGTCAAGTCCTCTAAAATCAATTTCGAAATTGCCGCAGATGATACCGTCGAAAACCAAGTCCTCCTAAACGGCGCCGAAGCAGTGGCTCTTGGAGCTATAGCCGGAGGTTGCAATTTCATCGCTTCCTACCCTATGTCACCATCAACTGGTGTGCTGGCATTTCTTGCTAAGCACGGCAAAACTTTCGACATCATCGCCGAGCAGGCCGAAGACGAGATCGCGGCGATTAATATGGGGCTTGGGGCATGGTACGCAGGAGCAAGGGCAATGGTTACAACATCCGGCGGCGGTTTTGCACTTATGACCGAGGGAGTAAGCCTGGCCGGCATGCTCGAAAGTCCGATGGTCATCCATCTGGCCCAGAGGCCGGGCCCCGCCACAGGACTGCCCACGCGGACCGAGCAGGGCGACCTTGAGCTTGCTCTTTATGCCGGACACGGCGAATTTCCGAGAATCATTTTCGCGCCCGGAAAAATTGAAGATGCATTTTACCTGACACAGAGAGCATTCAACCTGGCCGACAAATACCAGGTGCCGGTCTTTATTCTCACCGACCAGTATTTCATAGATTCTTATTACAATACGGCCGCCCCTGATTTGTCGAAGTTGAAAATCGAAAAGCACATCACCCAAACGAAAAAGGATTACCAGAGATACGAACTCACAAAGAGCGGCGTCTCACCGCGGGGCGTGCCAGGCTTCGGAGATGGATTGGTAGTCGTTGACAGTGACGAGCACGACACTGCTGGACATATTACAGAGGACCTCGACCTTCGAATCAAGATGGTCGATAAAAGGCTGAAAAAAGGCGAGATGCTAAGAAAAGACAACGTCCCGCCGGAACTGACCGGACCGAAGAACTACAAGAACCTTGTTGTTTGCTGGGGCTCGATTTATAACATTGCCCAAGAAGCTGTGCAAAAGCTTGGCAGAGAGGATGTAGCGTTGCTGCATTTCAAACAGGTATATCCATTGCCGGATGAAGCTGCTGATTATCTGCAAAAAGCAAAGCAGACAATCATTGTGGAGAACAACGCCACCTCGCAATTCGCCAAACTGATAAAATTCCAGATGGGAATCGACATCGACAAGAAGATTCTCAAATACAACGGCCTGAGCTTTTTCGTTGAAGAGCTGACCGAAAAGTTAAAAAAAGCACTAAATTAGGAACGAAGCTGTGGATACTAAAGTTTTCGATATGAACGATATTGACATCGCCTGGTGTCCGGGGTGCGGTAATTTTCCCATTCTAAAGACGCTGAAGCGTGCCCTAGCCGAGCTGCAAATCAAGCCAAGGGATATCGTGCTTGTTTCCGGCATCGGGCAGGCGGCAAAGATTCCCCATTATTTCAATACGAACGTCTTCAACGGTCTGCACGGCCGGGCACTGCCGGCGGCAACGGCAATTAAAGCCGCCAATCCGGCACTGACCGTGATTGCCGAAAGCGGCGACGGCGATATGTACGGAGAAGGCGGCAACCACTTCATCCACACGATACGCCGAAACCCAAATATCACAAACATTGTCCACAACAATATGGTTTACGGCCTGACCAAAGGCCAGGCTTCGCCAACCACCCAAAAGGGATTTGTCACTCCCGTCCAGGTCAGCGGTGTCTTCCTCGAACCGTTCAATCCGCTGGCAATCGCTATCGCTCTTGATGCAAGTTTCGTTGCAAGGGCCTTCTCTGGTGACATCGAATGGATGGCCGATATCCTAAAAAAAGCGATCAAGCATAACGGTTACGCGCTGGTGGACATCTTCCAACCCTGCGTCTCATTCAACAAGCTCAACACGGTCCAGTGGTTCAAAGAGAATACTTATTATCTCGAAGACCACGACCCGTCAGATAGACAGAAAGCCTTCGAAAAGGCGACAGAGACAGAAAAGCTGCCTCTCGGAATTTTCTACAAGAGTCCTCAAAAACCATCCTTCGAAGAAAACGTCGGAATCTACGAAGAAAAACAAAACCCGCTTTATAAACGTGACCTCGATAAGAAGAAGCTGAACAATTTATTAGAGACGTTCAAAATGCGGCTCTAAAGTTACAATAAAAATCACCAATGAATATTAATCCTGGAAGGAACTGCAAATGAACATCGAAAAAATCAAAGAGTTACTGGGCGAAGACAGCAATCATCTGCTCGGCTTTAAAACGCCCAAGGTGAAAAAGGACCAGCTTCACATCCCCGGCCCCGACTGGATTGACAGAATCTTCGCACCATCCGACAGGCCGAATCCGGTGCTGAGGAATATGCAACTGCTTTTCAACACGGGAAGGCTCGCCGGCACGGGATATCTTTCGATTCTACCCGTGGACCAGGGCATCGAACATTCCGCCGGTGCATCTTTCTCCCCGAATCCGATTTATTTCGACGGCGAGAATATAGTAAAGCTTGCTATAGAAGCGGGCTGTAACGCCGTAGCCTCGACCCTCGGAGTGCTCGGGAGTGTTTCGAGAAAATATGCTCACAAGATACCCTTCATTGTCAAGCTCAACCACAACGAGCTGCTCAGCTATCCCAACACATTTGACCAGATATTGTTCGCCAAAGTCAAGCAGGCTTTTGACATGGGTGCCGTTGCGGTCGGAGCTACGGTTTATTTTGGTTCTGCCGAAAGCGGTCGGCAGATCAAAGAAATCAGCGAGGTCTTTCATAAAGCCCATGAGCTTGGACTAGTGACAATTCTCTGGTGCTATCTTCGTAACAAAGCGTTCAAAATCGAAGGCGTGGATTATCATCTCAGCTCCGACATGTCCGGACAGGCGAACCACCTCGGCGCAACCATGCAGGCCGACATCATCAAGCAAAAGCTGCCCGTCTGCGACGGAGGCTACAAGACATTGAACAATCAGGGCAGCTTCGGCAAGTTCAGCGATAAAATGTACACACAGCTCAATTCCGAACACCCAATTGATCTGACACGCTATCAGGTCGTGAACAATTACATGGGCAGAATCGGGCTTATCAACTCCGGCGGTGCGTCCGGCAAGAACGACCTTGAAGAGGTTGTAAAAACTGCCGTGATTAATAAAAGGGCCGGCGGAATCGGCCTGATTACCGGCAGAAAAGCGTTCCAGAAACCGATGAAAAAAGGCATGGAATTATTCCATGCCATCCAGGACGTCTATTTATGCAAGGATGTAGCAGTGGCGTAAGTTCGAAAGGACGTGGAAATGAAGCAACATATGATATTGTTAGTGACAGCATGCTTTTTCAGTAGCATTGTTCCGTCTTTTAGTGCGGACGTTTCAAAAGAGATTAAACTGGATGCAATCAACACAAGAATTAGACAGCATCGAATGGGGGAGCTTCTCATAAAGGCCGAACCGGGTGCCGAAGTGCACGTCAGGCAATTACGGCATGAATTCTGGTTCGGCGCGGCCTTGTCCTCGGGAGCGTTCAGCGGCCGTATGCGCGCCGAAGACCAGCTCAAGTACGAAGAAACCTTCCTGGCCAATTTTAACGCCGCTGTGACGGAGAACGCCTTGAAATGGCACGACATGGAACGCCAGTCTGGCAAGGTAAATTATGCGATTGTTGATGCCATCCTGGTCTGGACTGACCGGCACGAAATTCCTTTGCGAGGGCACAATATTTTTTGGGGGATTCCGAACCGGGTGCAGCCATGGCTCAAGGAGATGGATGATGCGACGCTGCGCGAGACCTTGAAAGCACGCGCGCTCGATATCGGTAGCCGCTATCGGGGCCGATTCGTCGAATACGACCTCAATAATGAAATGATACACGCCAATTATTACGCCGACCGCCTCGGCTCGGCCATCACCAAACAGATGGCCGACTGGATTAATCAGGCCGATCCCGATGCTCAGCTTTTTTTCAACGACTATGACATTCTGACCGGTAAACGGCTCGACGACTACATCAAACACATCCGTGGTCTGCTCGCAGAAGGCACACCTATGGCCGGAATCGGAGTGCAGGGACATCTGCACGGCGAGAATTTCGATCCAAACGCCCTGCAGCACGCCCTGAATGAACTGGCGAAAATCAGCCTGCCGATTCGCATTACTGAGTTCAACATGCCCGGCCAGCGTTCGGTCTTCATGCGACAGCGAAACCTGAAATTGACTCCGGAGCAGGAGCAGACCAAAGCGAAAAACCTGACGGAATACTATCGCATCTGTTTCGCTCATCCGGCGGTCGAGGGAATTCTAATGTGGGGATTCTGGGAAGGTGCCAACTGGATTCGCCAGTCCTCACTGTATCGCCGAGACTGGACACCAACACCCGCAGCCGAGGCATACCGAAATCTTATCTTCAAAGAATGGTGGACCGATACTAAAGTCAAAGCAGATGCGATCGGCCAATGCCGCATCCGCGCCTTCTACGGCAAACATTACGTGACATGTGGAGGTCAAACCAAAGAAGTGCTGCTAAGCAAAGAAAAAGGAGATACGACCGTAAGCTTCAAATAGCTCCCGGAGGTATCGACTTTTTCATGCAGTTTCTTCCAAGACCTGCGTTTCCATTATACGACTTCTCCGCCGGATAGTTGAAAGGATTTATGAATTGCATCGGTGGTCTAAGTCGGTTTACGACAGACTTAATCCCATTGCGGTCATCCAGTTTGCACGCGAAGCACGATTTTCGGAACCGGCCTGGTCTGGTTTAACAGCTCCAATCGCCTCGAAACAGTCTCCTATCTGAGCCGACATTTGCGCCCGCTTTGCGATTTCGGTGTAGACGTCCTTATCCACGGCATGGCCGGATACAAAAATGATACGATTGATCGGGGGCCTTTTGTATGTCGATCTGAACCTGACCCGGCACATATCCATTTCGGAATTGAGCAAATCGACCATCCTGTCGATATCGAGATTATTGGCTCCCACCGGAGCTGAGTGGGCGAAGTACAGATTCGCACTGTCACAGATAATAATGTTGGTATAGCTCTTTGCGATATCAAGCAGCATAACCGGTTCGTCATTCTGTCCCTTGCGCTTTGCCCAGAGATGGCTATACGCCTTTAAGACCGCCACTGGCCAGATGGAAACAGATGCGACCTTGAGGCGGGCCTTATCGTATATCGCCAAGTGCTTGTATAGTTTTGTTTTGTCGGTCGCCATCACGAGGATGTTATCTTTATCGACCTTGATGTGTTCCATCAGCACATCTTCTGGAGCGATTCTGAGCTTGGGTGCCAAATGGTTGAGTAAGGCATTCTGCAATTCGCCCTCGGGCACCTTGGGCATTTTGATAGTGTCGATAAACACCTCACGTGCAGGCATTGTGGCTACGACCTTTTTACCACGGAACCGCCCGTAAGCGACCGATTTGGCCAAAATCTCGATGGCCCATTTTTGCCATGAGGAGCTGCCGGGTTCGATGGACTCCGGGCGTTCTACGCTGACAGACGCATGCATACGAACGATGTTCCCGCCGTTAGCCATCTGGACCAGTGTCAGGGCATCATCTCCCATATCCACGCCGATTGGATACGCATGATCCCCCAACAATTTAAACATATCGCTTATTCCCATTATGAAATTGCTCAAATTCAGAACTTATCACATATGTTGTCGCATCAAAGCTTGCTGATTGTCTTATCGTCCTTCGGAGAAACCAACATGAATTAATAATCGTCAAAATTTACAATGCGTCATACGCCTATCCCCCAGGCACTCGGAAAACCCCGAATTTCGGCAAAAAATACAAAAGGACACTTTCTGCCATGCCCGATAATTCTACTCCGGACAGTCACATATAACATCGCGTCAGCACCGGACGCCCGGCCGAGGTCGCCGGCCGGATATCAGTTTTATCCGCTCGGCAAATCCTTGGCTACAAGAGTCTTTCGAACTTACCATATGAATTCGCATATCATAAAACTTAACAGCATTTTAGGACTAAGGCAGTGCTGTTAGCAGCGATTTCATCGCGCCGGTCATGGCGGATTGATAATTGTCCGTATCCCGAACGTGAAATATGAAACGGTCTTTCGAACTGTCGTCACCGAGCCAAAGTGCCAGGCCGTTATCGTCACACTTGACTTTGACAGTATCGAAAGTAAAAACCGGCCGGGCGCGCTTTTCAGTAAGAGGAACAATTTGTCCGTCGCGAGACACCGTATAGCCCGCCGCATGGAGAAAGCCCGCCGTGCACCACATGTTCCGGTACATGCTTCCGACTTTGGATAGTAACGCTTCGTCCTTCGCGCCCTTAAGATAACCCATCCAGTTATTGTCCGTGTATTTGCCGAACATATAAGCAAAGTAATTTTGAACCATGTCCGACAGGTTAGGGAGTATCCCATCCTGCCTGAACATATAATGCGTGCCGTATTCACATACCTGCTGCCTCCGGCTTGATCCAAGCTCCTCGAAGCACGGCATCCAATAGACCGGACACGGCAAATCGAAGATAGCCGAAAAGCCATACTTATCGAGGGTGACATTATATTCGAGTTTCGACGCCGGGCTCATCTTTGGCGATCCCGTCCCGGCGTTAAGATAAATCGCGGCACATTTGGCCTTGAAAAGTTCCGGATCCTTCTTGCCCGCAATCGCAACGTCCCGGCTCGATCCCAGAATATTGATTACAACAGGCTCAGGCGACTTTCGCAGCACGTCCAGCACCATTTGTACACCATGACGATGAGCTGACAAAGCTTTCTCCTGGACGTCATTGCGTGATTTCATAGGCAGGCCGGACCCCACGGCGACCGGGACATAAATGCCGGCGATTAAGTTCATCTGCGCTACGGCCGCAATGTCGGGATTTCGTCCACCGACATTCTCCGGCGGATAATCAATCAGAACACCTTTAAGATCGATATCACCGCGATAGGCCAGCGCATACACACAGGCTAGATCCCAATGATCGTCCGGGTCCATATGCGGCCGAAAAAGGTCGGTCACGTTTAGCATCGGCGTCTTTGTCTTAACTTTTTCCAATTCTTTGCCGCTTGCAAGTCCCGGACAAAGCAAGCTCCCTGCAAGCCCGGCAGCCGTCATGCCCAAAACTTTGCGTCTGTCAATTTTTTCCACTTTGATTCCTTCCTAAAAGTCTATAATCAGGTCGTATCGTATTCTCAAACTCTATTTCATTCAAGGGTACATCGGCAAATAAAAGGTTCAGAATACAATTAGAAGCAAAATTCTACCGGGACATAAAAATCCCTGCTTTCATACAAATTTTCCATACAGCAACTTCAGCACAGAAGAATCTTGATATCCCACGTCCAATATTGTAAAAACATACATCTCGTATCGAGATTCGAACGAGGATGCCGGATTCGTATGTGGCAATCCGGAAGAAGTAAGAGATATGGATATAGAGAAAGAAGTAATGAAACGAATCGTTCCAAAGTATACTTGAAAGGAGATACTCTGTGAGCATAACAATTTCAAAAGAATCGGAAAACTTTTTTGTAATGACCATTAAAGGCTTTTTCACATACGACGATCAAAAACAAATTGAAAAACACAGCGGCGGCAAAACCAATCTCGACCAGAAAGTTAAAATTCTGGTTCTTGCTGAGGAGTTTTCCGGTTGGGGCAAAGAAGGTGACTGGGGTGATTTGACATTTATGTACGAAAATGATCCCTATATCGATAAAATAGCCGTTGTTGCCGAAGATAAGTGGAAAAATGAGATATTAATGTTCCTCGGAGCCGGCAGAAGGCAGGCAACTGTGAAATCTTTCCCTCCCGGCGCAACCCAGGCTGCACGAGATTGGCTCCAGAGCGAAAGCGAATAAAACAGAATATCATAAAGAAAACATTTATACTTTGTCCTTTGAAAATAGCAAAATCAAAGTAGGTGGGCCAACCTATACGAAACAATAAGTTCAATGGTATAAGAAATAGTATACCATTATTGGTGCAATAAAAGCCATTCATTTGAGTGTTTTCCTCTTGATTTGTCTTGCCTTGGGATTATAATCATTGTCAATGGTTGTAAAATCAAAATTCCTATCAGTATCGGCAGAAACCTCGGGAAGATCGCGGGGAGAGAGGCTAACCAGGAAAAGGACCCCTCTAACGCATGCGTTATTGATTAAGCAAGTGAGACTCAGAATCGACTTGGCTCAAAGCAATTATACATACTGACCAAAAGAAAGGACCAACACGTGGCAAACCAGAAGAACAAACCAGCAAAAGACCGTGGCATATTTCACAGTCGAAGAACATTTCTGAAAGCAACCGCAGCATCGGTGGCACTGCCCTACTTGATCCCGTCGTCCGCGATGGGCAATGCCGGCAGCACCTCGCCAAGTAACCGTATCGTGATGGCCGGCATCGGCATCGGCAGCATGGGCCGGGGCGACCAGGGCAACTTCCTGGGCCGCGGCGATGTGCAGTACGTCGCCATGTGCGACGTAAAAAGAGATGTCCGTGAGTGGTCGAAAAACCGTATCGACGAGAAATACGGCAAAAAAGACTGCAAAGCTTATAACGACTTCCGCGAAATCATGGTGCGCGATGATATCGACGCTGTGCATTGTGCAACACCGGATCATTGGCACGCGATCATCGTGATCGAGGCATGCCGCAACGGAAAGGACATTTACTGCCAAAAACCCGAGACCAGGACGCTCCGTGAAGGCAGGCTGATGATCGACGCTGCCCGGCGTTATAGTCGGATCGTATCCGGCGGCAGTCAGCGAGTACTCGAGGACTACAGGAAGGTAGTCGATCCCTGCTGGAATGGAGACAAAGGCATCATCAAGTCGATCAACGTTAACGTTGGCCCGTTCCCGATTGACTGCAACAAAAAAGGCGAATCCGTCCCCGAAGGCTTCGACTGGGACATGTGGCTTGGCCCGGCCCCATGGGCGCCGTATCATCCCCACCGGTGCAGTGGCAGTTACAACATCAACGGAGAAAGCTGGCGATCGTTCAAGGATTATTCCGGCGGCGGTATGACCGACTGGGGAGCACATCATTTCGGAGGTGCTACTTTCGCGATTGATGTTAGGGAACTGGAGCCGGAAGAAGTCATCTTCCATAACGAAAACGGCAGAAAGTTCGCAACCTGCCGCTATCCGAATGGCAAGCTTATTCACCATAATCACCCGGGTCGAGGAAACATGGACGTGGAAGGTACGAATGAGAAAGGCCCCTCAAAGCCGGTTCCCAGTTACGCAGGGACCGGTGGGATTTACGGCGACTTCATTGACTGCGTCAAGACTCGCAGCAGGCCGTTCCGCAACATCGAATTTGCGGTGCACACAGCAGTAGTATGCCACCTGTTCCTCGTTGCCTACGAACTTGAGCGGTCACTGAAATGGGATACGGCCAAGCAGCAATTCATTGACGATGACGAAGCCAATCGTCTCGTCGACGTTGCAAGAAGAGAGCCTTGGGTGATTTGAGCATACCATGACTACGACAAGGAGACTTGATTATGACAAATAAAGAAATAGCAAAAATGACACTGGGGGCAGGCATAGCTACCGCAGCCGTTGCACAAACAGATTCGGCCGCATTAGATAAAGCATTTGAAACGCTTAAGACCTATGACTGGGGCGACGATCCACAGACCTTAAAGCCGATTGATCAGGCGATTATCGCCACGCATGGCGATGCCTCTGCGCGTAAGGCGCTGGAAAAGAGGCTTCTGGAAGCATTTACCAGCGGCATCTCACGATCCGCCGTGGACCATGTGTGTCGCAGGCTGAGGATTGTGGGCACAGGACAGTCAATTGAGGCACTGGCCGCTCTTTTAGCCGCCGAGGATACCTCGCACATCGCACGTTACGCCCTGGAACGCATTCCGGACGAAAAGGCGGCCAAGGCGATGCGGGACGCGCTGCCGAAGGCCAGCAAGAAGCTCAAGCCGGGTATTATCGGTTCGCTGGGCGTACGTCGCGACAAGAAGAGCATCAAGGCCTTATCGAACCTTCTAAGTGATTCCAACATCCAGGTCGCCAAGGCCGCAGCTCAATCACTGGGTCTGATCGGCACATCGGCAGCAGCCACCGAACTGAGCAAGTTCGCTAAAAAAGCACCTGCCAATATGAAGATACCAGCAGCCGACGCCTGCCTAGTCTGTGCCGAGCAGTTGCTGGCCGACGGCAAGAATTCCGAGGCGGTAGCTTTATTCAACGAGCTCAAAGGCGATGACAAGCCCTCGCACGTCAAGGCTGCCGCTATGAAAGGTATTCTGACCGCTGCAACTAAAAAGTAAAGCCGCACAACAAGCAAACAGATGATTCAAAGAAGAATCCCGTACTACTGTCGGTGCGGGCTTTTCGATAAAAAGTCATCCCAACGTTTGTGTGAGATTTCTTTTGTTGGAGTAGTCCGATGGCTTTACTACTTGGACAGTCCCTCTTTTATCTGTATGATTCCGCGTAATCCATTGAATCCGGGAACGGCATAATATTTCTATAAAAATTTCGCTATCCAACCAAAATTATATATAGTTCTGTGCACAGATTGGGAAAAATCAGTGTCTGTGGAGACATTTTGGTATCATAAAGTCAACATGTAAATTGTGGTATCTTTTGCTGATAAAATAGACGACTGTAACAGTGCTATGTCACTCTTTTACGGTTTCTGTTCGTAGCAGTATTGCTCACCACTATTCAGCTTTTTCTGATTTGCTCCAAGCTTCGCAGAGATTAATAAAGCTCTTTACCGATTCTATGGTGTGGGGATGCTGATTGTCGAGTTTCAGGCGGCGGCCCTTGAGTACCGAGAACAACCATTTTTCTTTGTCATCCTACTGGCTCTGCAGTCTGTACAATAACGGACCGTTGACGCTTAAGTGGGATTTGTGTATTTTATGGTTTCAGCCAAGATTCGCGATTTGCTTCTTGAATCTTGCGTTCAGTAAACAATGTGATGGTTTTTACGGGGATCGATGACGTGACTATCGGAATACTTTCGGTTCTTTCGTTGTTACCCATTATTGCAGTAGCACTGTTCCTGGTCGTATTGCGCCGGCCGGCAAGTCGAGCCATGCCGATCTGTTACCTTGTAGCTGTAGTGCTGGCTCTGTTTGTGTGGAAGGTTCCGGGTCTAAAAGTCGCCGCCGCTTCAGTCAACGGGTTGGTTATCGCTGGCTCTTTACTTTATATCGTTTTTGGGGCTATCCTACTGTTGAACACCCTGAAGGAAAGTGGTGGATTACGAGCAATTCGAAGGGGTTTTACGAACATTACGCCGGATCGCCGGATTCAAGTGATCATTATCGCCTGGCTGTTCGGATCGCTCATGGAAGCTGTGGCTGGATTCGGCACACCCGCAGCGATCTGTGTGCCGCTTCTGGTAGGCTTGGGATTTCCTCCACTGGCCGCAGTTACATCGGGAATGATTATTCAGAGCACACCTGTATCCTTTGGGGCGGCAGGAACTCCTATTCTCGTTGGTGTCAATGACGGGCTTTCTTCGGGACAGGCAGTTCACGATTATGCTTCACAAATAGGCTGGAGTCAATGGACTGATTTCCTGGGAATGATCGGCGCTAAGGTTGCACTGTTGCATGCCGTGGCTGGAGTGCTAATCCCGCTCATAGTCGTTTGTTTTCTCACAAGGTTCTTCGGCAAAAACAAATCATTTCGCGAAGGACTTCGTGTTTGGAAGTTCGCTTTATTCGCTGGTCTGATAATGGTAATACCTTATGTTATCGTCGCCCATACGCTTGGTCCTGAGTTCCCATCTCTGTTCGGCTCTCTAATAGGTCTGGCCATTGTAACTACTGCGGCACGAAAAGGATTTTTAATGCCGTCCAAAGAAAAGCATTGGGATTTTGATGAGAAGGAGAACTGGGACTCACAATGGAGCGGCAAGATAGAAATTGGTGTTGACGACGAGAACGGCAAAACTATGAATTTAGTGAAGGCTTGGCTGCCTTACTTGTTGGTGACATTGCTTTTGTTTTTGACCCGATGGAAAGCTCTGCCGTTGGTAAAATGGGTATCCTGGAAGATGGAATTGTCGGATCTGTTTGGGACTGGAATTACGGCGAAGTTTCAACCGTTCTATCTGCCCGGCTTTATTTTTATTCTGGTCTCGGTTATTACATTGTTCTTACATAAAATTGACTGGATTTCGTATAAACGGGCTTGGCGGAACACCATCAAGACTGGGCTGGCCGCTTCCGTTGCCCTTGTTTTCACCGTCCCAATGGTGCAGGTGTTTATTAACTCAGACGGTGGGGCGGCAAACTATGCCAAGATGCCGATTACTCTGGCCGAAGGTGTGGCGGCCCTGGCTGGTTCGGCCTGGCCCATCTTTGCCCCATTCATCGGTGGGATCGGCGCATTCGTAGCTGGAAGTAATACTATCAGCAATATGATGTTTTCATTGTTTCAATTCGAAGTCGGACAGCGTATCGGTGTCGATCCGACCTGGATCGTTGCACTGCAGGCCGTGGGCGGAGCCGCCGGGAATATGATTTGCGTGCATAACGTCGTTGCGGCTTCGGCCGTCGTAGGATTGCTGGGGAAAGAGGGGCTTGTGATTCGCAAGACATTGCTGCCATTTGTCTATTATGCCTTGCTCGTCGGGGCGATAGGCTATTCCATAGTATGGTTTTCCAAATCCGGAGTGTTGAATATGGGGACGGTAATCACCTTCCTGATTGCGGTCGCTGCTATTGCTATCATCCATTATGGAGCAAAGGATGGGCTATAGCGCGGACTTTTTTATTGCGCATTTTGGTGGGAATGTCTGGCGGATAGGTGTTACTTATTGGCGCAGTCCACCTATGAAAAGCTCAAAGTCAAATAGTAAAACTACTCTAACATCAATTGAATTTTTCTTGAGACATCGATGTCACGAGGTGTCAGTCAATGTCACTCGCTAATTGACGGAGGCCATTGAATACGATGATAAATTTTTACATTTCCATAAGCAACTGTTTGCAAGACACTTATGAGATGGGCATTTTTCAAAAAATGGCAGATAAGGGAGTTTAGGTTGTATCTCAGTTGTAGTCACCGAAGGGCCCAAATTGGGCAATTTTGTGGATGCCATGTCACTCCACAGCTTCTGTTTATGGTTATTTTACTCGCCACTTGGTTAAGGCGAAAGCACAGATTGTGAGATCATGAGTAGATAATCGATAATCTGGAATAATGTCAATAAGTTACATATTAAGGAGTCATGATATTCGTTTCTTTGTAGGGGGATGGATTCTAAACAAATTAGCCATTTCGCTCCCTGTTAACGAGATTAGTTATGGATTTCATACCCAATAGCCTTGTATCCCCTAAGGCGTCTTTCAAACATTCTGGATAGCATGGGGATACCTGGATCTGCATAGTCATAAATAATAACCTTGCTCTTGTTGTAATACAAGCGATGCAGTCTCCCAGCATATTGGGCAATTGTTCCTTTCCATGATACAGGCAAAGCAAGAAACAATGTGTCCAAACGAGGATAATCAAAACCTTCTCCGAGA
>Ga0209536_100007257_pt1 | contig 16826 bp, 16 predicted proteins | sample DeeMarSeWOR28_12_FD_187461 | JGI IMG/M metagenome (GOLD analysis project Ga0209536, IMG submission 187461) | Marine sediment microbial communities from White Oak River estuary, North Carolina - WOR-2-8_12 (SPAdes) (version 2) | ecosystem: Environmental > Aquatic > Marine > Intertidal zone >... | reverse complement strand
GGCCTCGCCGAAACGAATCAAGCCTGCGGTCATCAGTGAGTTGGCCGCCAAAGCACCGCCGGAGGGATTGACGTCGACGTCATCACCGAGCCCGATGGCCTTGCGGAGGACGATCTCTTGGTGCGCGAACGGCGCGTGAAGCTCCGCGACGTCCACCTTGCCCCCGGCGACCCCTGCTTTCTCAGCGGCCAGACGGGCGGATGCGGATGTCGTCAAATCCCGTTGACCGAGGGCATGCGGCTCCGTGCGATGGTCGATACCACGAATCCAAGCCGGCCGCGCGACGAGCTTCCTTGCAGCATCGCCGGCCGCGAGCACGATCGCTGCCGCCGAGTCCGACAAGGGCGAGCAGAAGCTCTTGCGAATCGGCGAGCTGAGATAGGGCTCCTCGAGCATCGCCTCGACGCTGAAGTCTCCCTTGACGTGGGCGTTCGGGTTGTCGATCGCGCTCTTGCGATTGCGTGCGGCAACCTCGGCAAAGTCCCTTTCGGTGGCCATGCCTGCGTCGATCATTGCCTGCGCCTGAAGTGCGGCCGCACTGATCGCGTCCAAACCAAGCGGCTGGACGTAGTAGGGATCGTTCTGGAGATTCAGCACCGCCGGTACCGGCCCGAGCGAGCACTTGCCGAACGAGTACACCAACGCGGTGTCGATGTCACCATGAAGGAGCCGGACCCACGCTTCGAACAGCGCGAACGCGCCGTCCATTTCGACGTGAGATTCGCGGATGGGCGGAACTGCCTTGAGTCCATCGACGGCGGCCACGAAAGAGAACGGCCGCCCGGGAAGGTAGTCCGTGCTGCCCGAGCAGGTGAACCCGATGTCGTCCTGGGTGAGGCCCACCTGCTTCATCGCCTCGGATGTCACCGGCTGAACCAGCTCCGGCTCGTCGGCGGCGTCGATTGCCTTGACCGAAGGGAGCTGCGCAAAAGAAACGATCGCAACGTCGCGCATCAGAGGTGCTCCTTGTAAGTGTCGAACTCGGCGTCTGGCTCGCCGGTCGGTTCGAAGTAGAGGATGTTCTCGAGCGACGTTTCCCACTCTTCTTTGGGCTTCCAGACCGCCTTCACACGCATGCCCATCCGGATCTCGTCGTGCGGCACTCCGCTGATCAAGTGGTAGATCGGCATGTCTGCACCATCGAGCACGATCGCACCAAAGCAGTAGGGGGGTTTGAGCTTTTGGCCCTCGAAGGGAATGCGAATGATCGTGAACGTGGTGAGGACCCCCACGTCTTCGACTTCGACATACTCACTGGTAGGGTTGCCGGTCACAGGATCGGCAGCGCGGGGAGGCACGTAGACCTTGTTGGACTCGGGGTCCCGCCCGCCAATCAGCTTGCCCTGCTCGAGCCCGCGCAGGTACGCGCTGTAGTGCTGGCCGGGGTTCACGTCGTATTCGAGGTGAACCGGGCCAGGGAGAAACGACGCCGCCGGTTCGAAGCACTCGATGTCGCGGATCGTGCCGTTCTTTCGTTCCGCCCATCGCAAGCGGACGCGCATGCCCGTCTTCATCTGCTTGGCCTCGCCCGCGTCGACGGCGTGCACCATCGCGTTGTCCGTCCCATCGATCTGAACGAGCGCCCAGGCAAACGGCCGATCGAAGGGATGCCCCTTGCGGGGCTCCTCCACCCACGACCAGGACTTCACGGTGCCAAACGGGCGAAGCTGGATGAACTCGCCCGTGGTCGGCTCCCCGTCCTCGTCGTATTCGAGAGGCGGGCAGAGAATGCGACCGTCCGCGGTCTTCACCCCCTCGAGCACTTCATAGCGAAGGCTCTCGAGGAAACGGCCGACGATGGGCCCGGTGCTGCGGGTGTACGTGTATTCGAGGACGTACGGCGCCGAAAGAATATCGCTCATCGTTTGGTTCCGCTCACTCGTCCGTCATCAACCTTGGGGAAAGAACTTCTGCATCTTCTGGGCGAGAGCGATATTGCCCTTCACCTTGAGCTTGCGGGTCAAGAATGCCTTGCGTCCGTCTAGATCACCGTTGGCCATGTCGATGAACTTCGCAGCGTCCATCATGACGTTGAGGGTCGGCTTTTCGACGCCACCGGTCGAGACGCCCTTGAACTGCCCGTCTTCGATCGTGATCGTCCACTCGCCACCCCCATCACCGCTGAGCGTGTATTGAATCTGCGCGTTCACGCCCGCGGCCTGCTCGGGCAAGAAACGATCGGCAAGCGTGTCGAAATACTCTGCTGTGTTGGCGACTTTGGCCATATCCACCTCCCGGTCCGGGTCGTCATGGGTGTTAAAGAAGTGAAACGTGTTCTATTTTGCCGCGGGCGTGACGTCAAGGCGCCGCATCTCATCGTCGGCAAAAAGGTCATCGAGGAGGTCTGGGAGAAGCCCTACTCCGGGATCGCCGGCGGCACGAGCGAGCCGACGACGCGAAGCCCCGCCACGCATTCCTCGCCGACTCGGCGAGCCCAGATCACGCGTGCTCGCTTGTAGATCTCACGCCCGGTGTGCGTCGTGATGCGCAGATCGCACAGGGTGCCGGTCGACAGCCAGCCGTCGAGCACGAGCTGAATCCCGGAAGCGCTCACATCGAGCGCGACGGCGCGCGCCTGGACGGGCGAAAGGAGCTCGACCGTGGCATCGGAGGCCGAGCGCGCCGCATGGCGGCGCTCGTCTCCCTGCACCGCACGGCGGACCTCCGAATGCTTACGCGGAGGCGGGAAACCCGACCCTGGCTTTGGAAGCTTCGAGCTCATCCTATCCTCGGCTTTCATGATGCCGAGCGCGGGACGGTCTGTCGAAAAAGAAGACGAGTCGTGTACGAAACGTCACATCGTGGTCGCGAAACGCGCCGCGAAGCTCAGTCGAGCCGCTCGATAATCGTGACGTTGGCCTGGCCGCCGCCCTCGCACATCGTTTGCAGCCCGTAGCGACCGCCCGTCCGCTCCAGCTCGTGGAGAAGCGTGGTCATCAGCTTGGCACCCGTCGCTCCGAGGGGATGGCCGAGGGCGATCGCTCCGCCATTGACGTTGACCTTCTCGAGATCGACATCGAGCTCCTTGGCCCACGCGCAAACCACGGGCGCAAACGCCTCGTTGATCTCGACCAGATCGATGTCGTCGAGGCTCATCCCAGTCTTTTCCATCGCATACTTCGTCGCGGGGATCGGCGCGGAGAGCATCCGGATGGGATCCTCACCACGAACGCTCAGGTGATGAATGCGCGCACGCGGCTTGAGACCATACTCCTTGAGTGCCTTCTCGGAGACGATGAGAAGGGCAGCCGAGCCGTCCGAGATCTGGCTGGCGACCGCGGCAGTGAGCCGCCCACCTTCCATGAGCACGGGCAACGCTGCCATCTTCTCGAGGGTGGTATCGGCGCGTGGGCCTTCATCGGCGGTGACGTCACCAAACGGAATGATCTCTCGATCGAAGCGACCTTCCTCTTGCGCACGAAGCGCGCGTTGGTGACTTTGCAGAGCGAACTGCTCGAGCTCCTCGCGCGACAAGTCCCATTGCTTCGCGATCATCTCGGCGCCGTAGAACTGATTGACGGGCTTGTCACCATAACGCTCGGTCCAGCCCACCGATCCGGAGAACGGATCGGGGATCCCCAGCGCCTTGCCTGCAATCATCGAAGTGCCAATGGGGATCTGACTCATGTTCTGGACGCCGCCTGCCACGACGACGTCTTGGGTGCCGCTCATCACGCCTTGAGCCGCGAAGTGCACCGCCTGTTGGGAGGAGCCGCACTGTCGATCGATCGTGACGCCCGGCACGTGCTCTGGGTAACCCGCGGCAAGCCAACAGGTGCGGGCAATGTCACCAGCCTGGGTCGCGACGGAGTCGACGCAGCCGAACACGACATCATCGACGACACCCGGATCGATTCCCACACGCTCGATGAGCCCCTGGATCGCGTGCGCGCCGAGATCGGCCGAATGGACCTTGCTGAGCCCGCCTCTCTTCTTTCCAACGGGCGAACGAACTGCTTCGACGATGTATGCTTCGGGCATCTGTACCTCGCTATTCCGTATCTCTAGAGGGAGTCGTCATCGCTCGCAAGCGCAGCTCCCGTGACTCATAGAATGTGACGGCCCACGCGCTCTCGATGGTAGGCCGAATCACCATGCGCCGCGGCAAGCGCCCAGGCGCGTTTCATCCACATATGTAGGTCACATTCGATGGTGTAACCGATGGCGCCGTGCACCTGAAGTGCCTGCTTCGCCACGAATCTTGCAGCCTGGCCTGCATAGATCTTGGCGAGGGACACCGCGATGCCGGCATCGGGGTCCGCCGTCGCCAGGGCCCAACCGGCCCGGTAGACGAGGGGCCGCGCGAACTCCTGCTCGATCAATGCATTGGCGAGGCGGTGCTTGACCGCTTGTTGCGCGCCGATGGGCTTTCCGAACTGCTCGCGGTCCTTGGCATATTGCACCGCCATGTCGAGCATACGCCGCGACACGCCGATCAATTGGGAAGCTGTCCCGAGGGCAGCACGATCCCGAGCGAGTGCAAACACGGCGCGCGTATCGACGTCCCCGCGCATGCGGTGACGATCCGCAAGCTCGAGGCTCACACGGCCGAGCTCTCGAGCCCGATCGACCGACTGCTCTGCGCTGACCGACACTTCGCTCACGGGGACGCAAAACCCTGCTCCTGCGCGCTCCGCGATCAGGAGGTCGGCCGACGCAACGTGCGGCACGACCGCCTGGTCCTCGAAGGCGACTACGATGCGCGCTTCCCCTGAGGCTGCCGGCGCGAGCCAGCGTTCCCTCTGTTCGTCCGTGCCCGCGGCTTCCAGAAGAGGAATACCGACGGCCGCGGTGTCCACGAGCGGACCTGGCAGCGCGGCGTATCCCGTTTCTTCGAGGGGCAGAAGGAGATCCAAATCGCTCATGTCCATTCCGCCGGCGTGTTCGGAGGCCCGCATTCCGATCACACCCGTCGCTGCAAGCGTGTTCCACACGGAGCGAGCGCCGTCGGGATGCCCTTCCCACGCCGCGCGCACCACGTCGGGCGCGCACTCGCGCTGCAACACGTCGCGGACCGTGTCGCGTAACATCTTCTGGTCGTCTGAGAACGCAAAGCGCATCGGCTACTTCCGTGGGAGGCCCAACACGCGCTCCGCGATGATGTTGCGTTGGATTTCGTTGGTACCCGCGTAGATCGGACCGGCGAGAGCGAACTGGAAGCCTTTCATCCATGCGCCCGCGTCGACCGCACTTTCGGAACCCTCATCGAGCTCGAGCTCTGCTCCAACGAGTGCCAACGCGGTTTCGTGTGTCTGCACGTCCATCTCCGACCAAAAAACCTTGTTCATGCTGGAATCTGGTCCGATCGACTCGCCTTGCATCATGCGAGTGACCGTTTGAAACGTGAACCAACGATAGGCTTGCGAATCCATCCAGGCCTGAATGACCCGATCGCGGAGCACCGGATCCGAGCGGTCGCGGTAGCGGTGGTACAGATCGATGAGCCGCGTTGCGGTGGCCATGAATCGCCCCGGGCTCCGAAGACTCAGGCCGCGCTCGGAGCTCGTGGTTGCCATCGCGACTTTCCAACCCTGGTGCACGGCGCCGATGACGTCGGTGTCGGGGACGAACACGTCTTCCAGAAAGATTTCGGCGAATCCCTCGTCCCCGTCCAGCCTGTCGACCCCGCGTACCGTCACGCCCTCGGCGCGCAGAGGAAACATGAAGTAGGTGAGTCCGCGATGACGCGCTTGCTCGGGATCGGTCCGAAACAAGCCGTACGCCATGTCACAGAACGCGGCTCGGGTGGACCAAGTCTTCTGACCACTCAGGCGCCAGCCTCCATCGACGCGGCGGGCGGTGCTCTTGAGCGCAGCCAGGTCGCTTCCGGCATTCGGCTCGGACCAGGCCTGCCCCCAAGTCACATCCCCCCGAGCCATGGGACGAAGGATGCGCTCCTTTTGCTCGTCGGTGCCGAACTCGAACAGCGTCGGTGCGAGAAGGAAGATACCGTTCTGAGTCACCCGACTCGGCGCTCCGACGCGGTAGTATTCCTCCTCGAAGATCAGCCACTCGAACAACGTGGCCTCGCGGCCGCCGTACCGTTTCGGCCACGAGACGGCGGCCCAGCCGGCGTCGAAGAGCGCACGCTCCCAGTCCAAGTGCAGCGCGAACCCATCTCGTGTGTCGCCCGAAGGCAAGGGCTCGCGCGGTGCATTCGCCTCCAACCAGGCGCGGCACTCCCGTCGGAATGCTTCTTCGGAATCGGTGAAGTCGAGGTCCATCGCGCCTTCACCCCTGCAAACGTTCCAGCGTCTGCTCGGCCTCGGCCATGATGCGCCTGAGGAGCTCCGCCACGGTCGGAATCTCGTCGATGACGCCCGCGATCTGTCCGGTCGGCAAGATCCCGGCTTCGACCTTCCCATCGACCATCGAGGCCTTCGTGAGCATCGGAGCGTTCGCGGCCATGGCGAGCTGGGCCCAGCTGAGCTCTTGATTCTGCTTCATCGCCATCCCCTCCTCGAGGAGCTCGGGGAGCGACGTGCCGGTCACGCGCATGAGGGAGAGCGCGTTCAGCGCGGCACGTGGAAAGCGAGTCAGCGGATTCGCCCGCTCGAGCTGGTCGATCAGAGCCGTACGGATGACCCGCTGCGGATAGCCGTCGACGGCCTTCGTCACGACCGTTCCGTCGGCCTTGGTCTTCAAATAGATCTGCTTTACGTGCTCGGGGACTTGGCTCTCCTGCGTCAGCAAAAAGCGCGTCCCCATCGCGATCCCGGATGCGCCGAGCGCCAGCGCTGCGACCAAACCGCGACCATCCCTGAACCCGCCTGCCGCGACGACGGGGATGTCGACCGCGGCCGCGACGTCGGGAATCAAGATCGACGTCGGGATCTGACCGGTGTGGCCCCCACCCTCTTGGCCCTGCGCAATCACGGCGTCGACGCCCCACGCTTGGACCTTCTCGGCGTGCCGGCGTGCGCCGATGGTGGGCATGGTGAGCACGCCCGCATCCTTCAACGTCTTGATCACTCGCTCGCCGGGCGCTTGCGCAAAGCTCGCGACCTTCACCTTTTCGCGAATTAAGAGCTCGACGCGCTTCATGATGTCGGACTGGTCGGCTCGCATGTTCACGCCGAAAGGCTTGTCCGTACGTTCCTTGACCTTGGCGATCGCACTCTGAAGCTCGGAAAACGTCATCGTCGCCGCCGCCAAGATGCCGAGACCGCCCGCCGCACTGGTGGCGGACGTCAGACTGGCCCCCGAAACCCAGCCCATGCCCGTCTGAATGATCGGGTACTCGATACCGAACATCGCGCAGATGCGGGTATGCAGGGGGGACCTGGGCTTCGACTTCGGTGCCCTCTTGACCGCGGGGGCCGGGATACTGCTGACCCGCGGCGGCGGCAAGGTCTGACGCGCCTTCGGCTTCGTCTTCTTCGGTTTCACTCGGTTGGCTTCTACGCCGGGTGCGGTCGACTTGCGTTTCTTTGCGGGCGCTTTCTTGGCGGCCGACTTCGACTTCGGCGGCGCTGACTTGGACTTCGCCACACGCTTACTCTCGGCCTTGGGGGCGGCCGAGCTCCGCTTCCGCGATGGAGCCTTCGTGGTCCTCTTCTGATCCGTCATCCTACGACTTCCTTCTGCGCATAACCTCGTGGATCGAGCTCCCGCAACACGCCAATGATGTCTGGGGTCGGAACGGGAGTCCTGCCAAGGTCGTCCGGAACCGCTAGCTCGAAGCCGGTGTTGTCGATGACCTCCTGGAGCTCGACTCCGGGGTGCAGCGACGCCAGGCGCATCCGCCGGTCCGGGGTGTTGAAGTCGAAGACGCCCAGATTCGTGACTACGCGCCGGATCTCGTGGAAGCGTCCCCCGCGGGCTCCAAGCGCCGCAGCGCGATCGTAACCGACCCCGCTCACCACATCGACCTTCGGGACGAGCGCGCGCGCGTTGTGGTTTGGCACCCAGTAGCTCGTCACGTGGTTGATGGTGTTGCCAGGCGCACCACGTACCCCGAGGAGCTGCGCCTTCGGCGCCTGCCACGAACCGATGCAGGCGATGTTCTGATTCCCGAACTGATCGATCTGAGAGGCCCCCATCATCACGTGACGCCGTCCCCACCAGAGCGTGTCGAAGACGGAGCCGAAAGGCATCCACCCCTCGACATCGTCGTCCGAGGGCTTGGCGCCAAGGGGCAACGCGCGACGGAGAAGCAAATTGTACCCGTCGGTCATCAGCAAATCCGGAGCGAACGTCGCTTTCGCGAGTCGGGCGCCGAGACTCGGCGTCGTGCCCATGGCGCTCACCAAGATCTCGCCGTCGTTTCGGAAGCACTCCGCAACCGCGAGCGCGCAGATGTCTGCCCGCGTGGCCTCATGGCTGCTCATGAAGACACCGCCCTCTGGTAATCGGCCTCGTTCGGCTCGAGGTACTTCGAGCGGAACGCCTCCCAGGCGTCCGCGTCCTTCGCGGTGTTGGCGTACTCCCGCTGAAAGGCTTCATCCCGCGGATAGTCGGGTGGACATTCCGTGAAGTGCGCGCCACCGGGCGCCTCGACGACACCGCTCACCATCATGCGGTTGATACGGAGGGTTTGAAGAGGCCCTCCCGCGACGAGCTCCTCGGTGGAGACGAGCTTCTCGCAACTCATGAAGGCTTTGTCGGCCGCCATGCAGAACAAGTCGTCGAAATAGGGATCGCGGCCGAGAGCCTGACCGTTTCCCTGCGCGTCGGCGCGGTTCATGTGGATGAACGCCACATCGACGTTCAGCGCCGGGACGGCCACCAGCTCTTCTCCGTCTTCGTATGGCGACTTCACGGTCTTGAGGTGAGGGTTGATGTGCATCACGTCGGAGCCGAGCCCGGCGCGCGTTGGCAAGAAGGGCAGACGCTGGGCCGCAGCCCGGAGCCCGAGAAGAAACATGCCCTCGTCGAGCTCGATCGCCTCGATCGTTCCCTCCTGACGTGCCTTTCTGAAGTGCGGCTCGAGTGGAATCGAATCGAGCGACACGAAGCCATACACCGCCTTCCTCAGCTGCCCGGTAGCACAGAGAATGCCGATGTCGGGTCCTCCATACGACACGACCGTCAGATCCTTGACGCCCCTCCGCACCAACGCGCGGACGAAGGCCATCGGCTTGCGGCGTGAGCCCCAGCCTCCGATCCCGATCGTCATCCCGTCAGAGACCTCGGCGACGGCTTCTTCCACCGTCATACGTTTGTCTGCCACTGAGCTACCTCACTTCTCGTCAGCGTCGGGGTCGCGTTTCTCGACGAAGGCATCGCGGGCCTCGTCGGCCACGCCTGCCAAGTTCAGCTCGAAGGTGAATCCCTGTTCGAACCGATACGAGCGGTTCACGTCGACCGGGTCGATGTTGTTCAGACATTCCTTCGCCACGCGCACGACCCGGGGAATCTTCTTGGCGAAGGTGCGAGCCACTTCCCTCGCCTTGTCGGCAAGCTGGTGCTCCTCGACGACCGCATGGACAGATCCCCATGCCTGGAGCTCTTCGGCGGTAGCCGGCTCGCAGGTGAGGACCATCGCACGCATCTTGAGCGGCGGAACCAGACGCGCGAGGTGGGTGGCCGCACCCAGTGCGCCACGGTCCACCTCCGGCAGGGCGAACTTGGTGCCCTTCGCGGCGATGAGAATGTCCGAGTTGCCGGCGAGCCCAATCCCCCCGCCGACGCAATAGCCGTGCACGGCGGTGATCACGGGCACCTTGCATTCGTAGACGGCCTTGAAGGACTCCCAGCAACCACGGTTCGCACCGAGGAGCGCGTCGAAGCCCTCGGTCGTCTGCATCTCCTTGATGTCGACGCCCGCGTTGAAGCCTCGACCCTCTGCGCGGAGGATCACGGCGCGTGTGGCAGGATCGCGGCCGACCGACGTGACCATGTCGGCGAGCTCAAACCAGCCGTTCACGGGGATCGCGTTGACCGGCGGATAGTCAACGACGATTTCGGCGATTCCATCAATGATTTCGTGCGAAATGCCCACGGCGCGTCCCTTCGAAGTCAGGCCGAAGTGAAACGCGTTTCAGTCTGCCGGTCAAGCCGACGCGAGGCCGGCGAGGGCTCGAGCGAGGGGCAACCCCTGCTCGAGACGATGGTCGGCGAGGCCGAGCATCACACCGACCGCCTCGTCCGCGAGAAGCTCTGGGAGCTTCAATGTCGTCGAGGCGCGCGGGCGGTGACCCGGCGTCGATACGAATCCGGTCCGACTCGTCGGTCCGGCGCGCCCCCCCCCGATCCGGGTCCGCTTCGTTCCGGCGTCGCTCAATCGCTCCGCGGGGACCAGGCGACGGGTGTCACTCAATCCCAGACGTTGATTCCCCGTCAGGTTGAGGATATCACGGGCGCCGTGTTCCGGACGATCCCCGATATGGTGACCGGCCAGGCTCGAACCCTACGCGGCGAGCCTGCCGTCGTCGATGGGGCCACGACGCTGAGCTTCGAAGAGCTGGCCGCCAAGGTCGACGAGGCGGCCCGCGCTTTGATCGCGCTCGGCATCGACAAAGGGGATCGCGTCGCGATTTGGGCGCCGAACATCTGGGAATGGATCGTCTGTGCCTTGGGCATCCACACCGTCGGCGCGGTGATGGTGCCGGTCAACACGAGGTACAAGGGGATCGAGGCTGCGTACCTGCTCGGAAAGAGCCGGGCCAAAGCGCTCTTCACGGTCACTGGCTTCCTCGACGTGGACTACGTGGCGCTGCTTCGCGCCGCCAATACAGAGCTCCCGCATCTGAGCGATGTCGTGATCCTCCGAGGTGATGCGCCGGAGGGGACCGTCGGATTCTCCGCCTTCCTCAGACGCGCCGACGACGTGGCGCCAATCGCGGCACGGGAACGGGCGGCCACGGTCGCGCCCGATGACCTCGCCGACATCCTCTTCACGTCGGGCACCACGGGCAGGCCGAAGGGCGCCATGTGCACACACGAGCAGAACCTGCGCGTCTTCGATCAGTGGAGCTCGATCGTCGGCCTGCGAAAGGGAGATCGGTATCTAATCGTACTGCCGTTCTTTCACAGCTTTGGCTACAAGGCAGGCTGGTTCTCCGCCTTGATGCGCGGCGCGACGATATATCCCGAAGCCGTATTCGACGTCGATGTCGTCCTGAGACGCATAGAGGACGATGCGATCACCATGCTCCCCGGACCGCCCGCCCTGTATCAGTCGATCCTTCTCCACCCCGACCGCGAGAAGTTCGACATTTCGAGCTTGCGCCTGGCAGTCACTGGAGCTGCCTCCATCCCCGTGGAGCTCATTCACCGAATGAAGGATGAGCTCGGTTTCGAAACCGTGATCACCGCTTATGGGCTCACGGAAAGCTGCGGCGTGGTAACCATGTGCCGTCTCGATGACGACGCCGAGACGATCGCGACCACCAGCGGTCGTGCCATTCCGGACGTCGAGGTGCGAGTCGTCGACCCCGACGGTGTCGCCCTCCCCCCCGGGGATCCCGGTGAAATCGTCGTCCGCGGCTACAACGTGATGAAGGGGTACTTCGACGCGCCCGAGGAGACGCAGAAAGCCATCGATCAGGACGGCTGGCTCCACACGGGCGACATCGGAACACTCGACGAACGAGGCAACATCCGGATTACGGATCGTCTCAAGGACATGTTCATCGTCGGGGGATTCAACGCGTATCCTGCGGAGATCGAAAACACGTTGCTCAAGATGCCCGGTCTCGGTGAGGTCGCCGTGATTGGCGTGCCGGACGATCGGTTGGGCGAGGTTGGCATGGCGTTCGTGGTCCCCGCGCCCGGGCAATCTCTGACCGCCGACCAAGTCATCGCGTGGAGTCGCGACAACATGGCCAACTTCAAGGTGCCCCGACGCGTCGAGATCGTCAGCGCGCTACCACGCAATGCAACCGGAAAAGTGCTCAAGTTCGAGCTACGGGAGCGCGCAAATGGCTGATTTCCCGGCAGGCGCCGCGCTCGTCGTCGGTGGAAGCGGTGGGATTGGCAGCGCAATCGCGCGAGGCTTCGCCGAGGCGGGGGTTCCCCTCGCGATCACGTACCGGCACAATCGCGAGGCCGCCGACCGTTTGGCGAAAGAGGTCCGCGACCGCGGTGGATCGTGCGCGGCGCACCGCGTAGACCTCGGCGATTTGGGGTCGGTCAATGCCTGCCTCGACGCGGTCATCGACGAGCACGGATCGGTGCACAGTGTCGCGCACGCTGCTGGCACGCACATCGATCAGCCGTACATCAGCCAGACGACGCCCGAACAGTGGCGAAACACGATGGATTGGGACGTCAACGGCTTCTTTCACGTCGTTCATGCCGCCTTGCCCCATCTTCGCGCCAGCAAGGGGTCCATCGTTTTCGTGAGCTCGTCCGGGCTCCGCCGTTTCCCGCCGGGCGACGTGCTCTCGGTGGCCCCGAAAGGCGCAATCGAAGCGCTGATGCGCGGTCTTGCCCGCGAAGAAGGCCGCCATGGCGTGCGTGCCAACAACGTCGCCGTCGGAGTGGTCGACGCTGGAATGTTCCCGAAGCTGGTCGAGACAGGCGAGCTCAGCCAGGCATGGATCGACGCGGCGATGCGAAACACGCCGCTTCGACGCTTTGGAACGCCGCGGGAGATCGCAGATGCGGTCGTCTTTCTCGCGTCCGAGCGAGCGCGGTACATCACGGGGCAAACTCTGTTCGTCGATGGTGGCTACACGTTGTAGGCTAGGTGACGCGGGGACGTCACGCGGGGGAGACATGGGCCAAGTCATCATGGACGAACGGGAGAAGCCGCTCATGAGGATGACCTACCAAGGGGTCTCCGACGACGCCGAATGGCGGCGACACATCGACGTCATGTCGGAGTGGGCGCGACGCGGCGAGGTGTACGGAGTCGTGATCGACGCCCGCGAAGTCGGTCGGGTCACCGCCACTCAGCGACGCGGCATCATGGATTGGATCACTCGCGACAAGCCACACTTGCGAGCACACTGCGTCGGCGGCGCTCTGGTCTTTGCAAGCCCCCTGCAACAGGGCCTTTGGACCGCAATCTCCTGGGTGACGCCCAGCCCCATCCCGGTGAAGATCTTTCGTGACATCACCTCCGCCGAGACCTGGGTCCGGGAACAGCTCTCCGCGAAGCTCGCATCATGAGCCGCCTGACCGCGATCGAAGCGCAGTTGCTGGCGCCCGGCGCGCCCTTCGAGCTCGAAGAAGGCGAAGCGTTCGGGATGCCTGTGAGAATGTTCGCGAACCGTGCGCGCTCGCTGCGAGACGTGCTGCTGCGAGCCAGGGAGTTCGCGGACGCGGAGTACATGGTCTTCCGCGATGGGGATCGAGAGCGCCGGTACAGCTTTGCCGAGCACGAGAAACTCGTCGCGCGCGCGGCGGCGGCGATCCGGGAGCGATATGGAGTCGGGCCAGGAGATCGCGTCGCCATCCTCGCAGCCAACTGCCCCGAGTGGGTCATCACCTTCTGGGCGACCGTGAGCTCTGGCGCCATTTGCGCCGGCCTCAACGGCTGGTGGACCGAAGATGAAATTCGCTATGCCGTGGCGCATTGCGAGCCAAGGGTCATCATCGCGGACCGCAAGCGTGCAGCGCGCATCCGCGGGGACCTCGGCGTCCCCATGGTCGTCATCGAGGACGAGCTCGAGGCGCTGCTCGGTCGATACTCCGTCGCCGAGCTTCCCACGCAGCCCATCGCCGAAAGCGATCCTGCGATCATCCTCTACACGAGCGGAACGACGGGCCGCGCCAAAGGCGTCGTCCATACGCACGCAAACGTGACCAACATGATCATGGTCAGCTTCTTTCACGGAGCGCGGCTGATGATGGCCAATCCCAAGCAGGCGGAGTTGCCACAGCTTCGCAACAGCGTGTTGGTCACGAGCCCGCTGTTTCACGTGTCTGGGCTTCACTGTGCCGCGGTCACCGCGTTAGCGGGCGGGGCGAAGACCGTGTGGCCGATGGGCCGCTTCGACGCAGAGACGGTGCTCGAGCTCATCGAGCGCGAGAAGGTGACGGGCTGGGGCTACACCGCCACGGTCCTGCACCGGTTGCTCAATCACCCCAAGGTCGGCGACTACGATTTGACCTCTTTCCGCTCGGTAGGCGGCGGCGGCTCACCGATCCCCGCACAGCTCATCGAGAAAGCGCGAAACCTCTTTCCCCAATGCAGCCACACGATGGGAGTCGGCTACGGCCTGACCGAAGGCACCGCCTTCGGGACGCTCAACGCAGGGGAGGAGCTCGCGGACGACCCTGCCTCGGTAGGTCGGCCAGTGCCCATCGTGGACGTCCAAATCCGAAACGCACGGGGCGAGGCTTTGCCCGACGGTGAGGAAGGCGAGATTCACCTCCGCGGTCCGCTCGTCATGAAGGGGTACTGGCGCGACCCGGAGGCCACCAGAGCCGCCATCAAGCCCGGCGGCTGGCTGAACACGGGTGATGTCGGACGACTCGAAGGAGGCAAGCTCTACATCGCCTCGCGCAAGCGCGACTTGATTTTGCGGGGCGGCGAGAACGTCTATCCGTTCGAAATCGAGCAGCGCCTCGAAGCGCACCCCGATGTCGCCGAAGCAGCCGTCATCGGGGTCGACGACGAGGAGCTTGGACAAGAGGTGAAGGCGATCGTCGTCCTCGAAGAAGGCCGGAACGTCGGCTTCGACGAGCTCCGCGGCTGGGTCGCCCGAGCCCTGGCATACTACAAGGTTCCGACGCGCTGGGAGCGGCGCGAAACGCCCCTGCCCCGCAATGCGACGGGAAAGGTGCTAAAGGACGCCCTGCGCGATACGCGCGACCCGATGTTCATCGAGGAGTGAGACATGCCCGAAGCCGTAATCGTTTCCACCGCGCGAACGCCAATAGGTCGCGCTTTCAAGGGATCGCTCATCGAGATGCGCCCGGACGACCTCGCCGCAATCGCAGTCGAGGCCGCCTTGGCGAAGGTTCCCAATCTCGACCCGACCACCGTCGAAGACTTGATGATTGGTTGCGCGCAGCCGGCCGGCGAGCACGGTTACAACATGGGCCGAGTGGTCAGCCTGCTCGCGGGCATCGACGCCCCGGGCACGACGGTCAATCGCTACTGCTCTTCCTCGCTTCAAACGATTCGAATGGCGGCGCATGCGATCAAGGCTGGTGAAGGCGACGTGTTCGTCGCCGCAGGAGTCGAGTGCGTCAGCAGATTTGGCTTCGGGAAGTCCGACGGGATGGACAACACCAAGAACTCGAGATTCGCAGAGGCTGAGGCGCGGATGGCGGCGCTCATGACGCCCGATGGCGGGACCTGGGAACCCGCGGAAGGGTTGGCCAACGTCTACATCACGATGCTGCAGACTGCAGAGAATGTCGCTCAGTACATGGCCGTCTCGCGGGAGGAGCAGGACGAGCTCGCTGCGCTGTCCCAACAGCGCGCGGAAGCGGCGCAGAAAGCCGGCTACTTCAGCGAGGAGATCACGCCGGTGACGACGCCGAGCGGAGCCGTCGTCGATACGGATGACTGCCCGCGACATGGAACTACTGCGGAGAAGCTCGGGGGGCTCAAGCCGGTGCTTCTCGAGCAGCTCGGCGATAAGGCGACCGTGACAGCGGGCAACGCCTGCCCGCTGAACGACGGAGCTGCTGCCGTGGTGGTGATGAGCGACCGGCGGGCCCAAGAGATGGGCATCACGCCGCTTGCGCGGATCGTGTCGACCGGCGTATCGGCGCTGAACCCGGAAATCATGGGGCTCGGCCCGGTCGAAGCGAGCAAGCAGGCGCTCGATCGCGCGGGGCTCGCCATCAAGGACATCGACCTCTTCGAAATCAACGAGGCCTTCGCAGCCCAGGTCATCCCGTCTGCACGGGAGCTCGGCATTCCGGTCGACAAGCTCAACGTGAACGGCGGCGCAATTGCGCTCGGTCACCCTTTCGGACAGACGGGCGCCCGCATCATGACGACGCTGATCCACAACCTGCAATCACGGGATGGCCGTTACGGTCTCGAGACGATGTGCGTCGGCGGCGGCCAGGGTATGGCAGCCATCATCGAGCGGCTCGGATAAACCCCTAGGCCGGCGGGTTCGCGCCGTCGTCCGTCGAGGTGCGCACGGCATCGACGGCCGTTTCCCGATCTCCAGCGTCGTAGAAATCGAACTCGGGGTTGGCCTCGATGTACGCCTCGGCCGCAGCTTCGAGGTTGTCGATGCGTTCTTGGTCGAGCTCCGCTTGCGTGATCGAGTCCTCGCCAATGGCGGTGAGGCCCGCCACGCAGGCGATCGAAGTCGCCTGGTCGAGGACTTTGTCGAGGACGACGCCAGCCTCGGGATTGTAGAGGCCGCTGATCTCGGCGTCGCCGTCGTCGGTCATCCCACTCACGACCAAGGCAACCACGGCCTGCGCTTCCACATCGACCCTGAAATCGCCGTTCTCGTCGGTGGTACCCACCTCGGCCGTGACGATGTTCCCGTCCTCATCGTACGTGAGGAGGACCACCGTTTCGTTGGCAAGCGGCACCGCCTCGCCGTTCTCGGGCGCGAGCGCACGACCCAAAAGCTCGCCAAACCTGGTGCCAGCACTCGTGCCGTTGCATCCGAGCGACGCGACGCCCAGCAATGCCCACGCGGCCCACGCCTTGCCAACCCATCGATCCGCTCTCTTCATCGTGTTCGTCCTCCTGCGGGAGGCTATTTCAAGGCGTTCCACAAGAGAAGCCCGAAAGGACAACCAGGCTCGCATGGTTGCGGCGCGCGGCGTTCCGGTACCTTTCCCTCGGGTCTCGATGGTCGGAGGGGCCTGTCCCCTTGCAAAAAGTGAAACGTGTTTCAGTCTTGCGGCGGAGCTCCCATCTTGCAGGCGAACAGGCAGATCTTGTTGAAGAAGCGGCCGGTTGGAGTCCCGACCACGACCGACTTCCAGGCCGGCGAAGGTCCGATTGG
>Ga0209536_100007256_pt1 | contig 16826 bp, 14 predicted proteins | sample DeeMarSeWOR28_12_FD_187461 | JGI IMG/M metagenome (GOLD analysis project Ga0209536, IMG submission 187461) | Marine sediment microbial communities from White Oak River estuary, North Carolina - WOR-2-8_12 (SPAdes) (version 2) | ecosystem: Environmental > Aquatic > Marine > Intertidal zone >... | reverse complement strand
GCCCGGGCAACGATACATCGTCATGGTCGACAGCCAATATGGCGAGGTAGGCAACATGACCCTCAACTGGCAATTGTGTCCAACCCCCGTCCCCTTTCAATTCATCAGCAACTCCTTGTGAGAACGTAATGATCGAGCCATATCTTTCGACCCAATGGTTTGTAAAGGTTGCGCCACTGGCAAAACCGGCACTGGAAGTTGTCCGAAACGGAGAAGTACGTCTGCACCCCCATGACCGTTGGTACAGAACTTATGAACACTGGATGGAAAATGTCCGTGACTGGTGTATCTCCCGCCAGTTGTGGTGGGGGCATCGGATTCCGGTATACTATTGTTCAGATTGTAACCATATGATGGTCGCACGTGAAACTCCGGAGGTATGTGCAGCTTGCGGCAGAGGTGTCCTCCGGCAGGAAAACGATGTTTTAGATACCTGGTTCTCCTCCTGGTTATGGCCATTTTCCACGCAGGGCTGGCCAGACAATACAGAAGATCTCAAATATTTTTATCCAACAGATCTTCTGGTGACCGGACCGGACATCATATTTTTCTGGGTTGCACGAATGATCATGGCCGGTCTGGAATTTATGGAGCAGGTGCCGTTTCGTGATGTTTTATTAAACGGCATCGTGCGTGATGAGTTCGGACGTAAAATGAGCAAATCGCTGGGGAATGGTATCGATCCGCTTGAAATGATCGATACCTACAGTGCCGATGCGGTACGATTTACTCTGGTCATGCTCAGCTCTGAAGGCCAGGATATCAACCTTTCCACCAATCATTTTGAAATGGGTCGCAATTTCTCGAACAAAATCTGGAATGCATATCGGTTCCTGTCCATGCATCTGAATGAAAAAGAGATCGACTTCCTGCAATATGAAGAATATTTCGAACTTGCCGACAGGTGGATATTGAGTATTTTCCAAAAAACGATTCAGCGTGTAGGGGAAAATCTGGAAAAATTCCGGGTGAATGAGGCCCTTAATGTAATCTACCAGTTTTTCTGGCACGATTACTGTGACTGGTATCTGGAATTGATAAAGTCACGCCTGTATCAAAAGGAACCCGCTGCACCGCATCAAACGGCACTTTCGGTGGCGAAATACATTATGAAGGAAGCGATGGATTTGCTGCATCCTTATATACCGTTTATCACCGAGGAGATCTGGCAGGCTCTCAAAGCCCCGGATGAAAAAAGTGTGGTGATCCAGGCATGGCCGGAGGCTAAGACTGATTTGATTGATCCGGAATCAGAACACCAAATGTCGATAATTCAGGAGGCTATCGGGGCGATCCGGAATATCAGAGCTGACATGAACGTGCCGCCCGCTAAAACCGCACATTTATATATCCGGGGAGATGCCCGGTCGACAGGAATTATCAACCGACACGCTAGTTATTTCACCAGTCTCGCCAAAGTTGAAAATATTCAGGCATTCTCCGATGATATTGGTCAGGAACCGGTTGCTACTGCCGTCGTGGGTGGCCTGGAACTTTTCCTGCCACTGGCCGAGCTGGTGGACCTGGAAAAAGAAAAAGCCCGGTTAGATAAAGAACTTCAAAGATTAACCGGTCTCGAAAAAAGTCTCAGAGCCAAATTGGCCAATGAAAAATTTCTGGAGAAGGCACCAAAAGAAGTGATACAGGCCGAAAAACAAAAGCTGGTAAATATCCAGGAAAGTTTGCAGAAAGTGAAATTAAACGTTCAACGATTTAAAGCAGGATCTTAAAATGAAACCATTGGTTATTCTTCTCGTACCGGTTTTGATTATAATTCAAAGCCTTCATGCTGATGAACCAGTCATCACCGTAACCAACCAAAATCTTGCTTATGTGCGTGAAACCAGATCAATGGAAGTCAAAAACGGAATATTCAACTACGCTGTAACTGATCTGCCGGTATTGCTTGATCCGGTCACAAGTCTGTTTACATCTGGGAATACGGATTTCCAGGTTCTGGAAAAGTTCTTTGAATTTGATCTGACCGATCTGAACAGTTTGCTCAGGCGTGCTGTCGGTACCAATATAACCGTGGCGTCTGAACAGAGTACGATCCGCGGGGCTCTTATCGCATTCGATGGAAATTTTCTATTTATCGAGACATCCGACAGTGTACTTCAGGTTACTATGCGATCGCCAAATACCAGAATTTCCTTCGATGACCTTGGTAAGAACTATGCAAAAGTACCGACGCTCAGAATTATAGCCGCATCAAAAAGTTCCGGAACCCTGGAATTTATTCTTTCCTACCTTACCCGGGGTATGAGCTGGATCGCCGAATATAATGCACTTTATTATGAAAAATCCTCCATTATCGATCTTTCGGCACAGGTGGCGCTTAGTAATAATTCCGGCAAATCTTTCAAGCAGGCCCGGTTGCGTTTAATGGCCGGAGAATTACATGAAGCACAAGCACCTTCAGCATCTTATCTGCAAAGAAAAATGGTGGCCGAAGCTGTCGTCGGGATGATTGCGGAAGAACCCGCACCGATTTCCGAATATAAAATATTCGACCTGCCCCAACTAACCGATTTGCCTGACCAGCAGACACGTTATATTCGCTTTATCCATCCCGGAAAATTAACGGTAAAAAAACAGTATATTTACGACTACCAAATCGACGATCAGGGTGTAAATGTGAGCCTGACTGCCATGAATGACGAATCTTCCGGAATCGGACTACCGTTGCCTAAAGGAACGGTGCGGATTTATCTTGCTGATGATCAGACGGAATATATCGGTGCCGATCACCTGGCTCATACTGCAGTTGATGAAAAAATAGTCATCAACATAGGAAAAGCCTTTGATTTAAAAGCAGAACGTAAAGTACTTGAACAGAAAAAAGTTTCCAAAAACGCCGAACAAATGACGGTTCGGGTTGAGCTCAGAAATCACAAAGAAGAATCAGTTGAAATATTGGTACGTGAGCAAATACCCTATTATCGCTCCTTTGAAATCATCAATTCAAGCCATCCGGTAACTGAACGAGACGCCCGCAATGTGGCCTTTAACATACCGGTATCGGCCAACAAAACAGAATCATTGACTTATACAATTTTATTCAGCTGGTAACCCTTTACGAACGAATATGCCAATCATCGAAGATCTCTTTTATGAAAATTCCTCCTCCCGGTTGGTGCCCCTGGCGGAGCGCTGCAGACCGCGGACACTTGCCAAAATAGTCGGACATGAAAAATTCTTCGGTACATCTTCCGCACTGCACCGTCAGATCAAAAGTGGAAAAATTCCCTCCATGATCCTGTGGGGACCTCCCGGCGTGGGGAAAACCACTATCGCTCGTGCAATTGCAAATGAATCCGACTTAACATTTTACGCCTCATCTGCCGTAACCTCCGGGAAGAAAGAGCTACAGGAAATTATTGATCGCGCCCGGGTAAGCACAAAAGGTGTCTTGCTTTTTATCGATGAGATACACCGTTTCAATAAAGCCCAGCAGGACGGTTTACTGCATGCCGTGGAAGAAGGCCTCATAAAATTGATCGGCGCGACCACCGAAAATCCCTCTTTTGAAGTCATTCCCCCCCTGCTGTCCAGATGCCAGGTGATACAACTATCACCACTCGGTAAAAACGAACTGGAAACGATCGTCAATCGTGCTCTGAAATCCGATCCGGAACTTCTTAAGCGTGAAATAATTATCGAAGACATGGATGCATTGCTGCATTTCGGTTCCGGTGATGCCCGGCGTACACTTAATTTGCTGGAGGGGTGTATTGATTCCTATCCGATGCTTGATAAATCTATTACAATCAATAAGGATCGGATTGAGGAAATTGCCAATCAGAATGTGTTGATGTATGATAAACAGGGAGATTACCACTATGACACGATCTCTGCGTTTATAAAAAGCATCAGAGGGAGCGATCCCGATGCCGCCATTCTGTATCTTGCCCGTATGCTCGACGCCGGTGAAGATCCGGTTTTTATTGCCAGGCGTCTGATCATTCTGGCCTCGGAGGATATTGGCAACGCAGAACCCTATGCGCTTTCTCTTGCCAACGCCGGATTGCAGGCGGTCCACGCGGTTGGCATGCCCGAATCGCGGATTATTCTTGCGCAGGTTACGACCTATCTTGCAGCTTGTCCAAAAAGTAATGCGGCCTATCTGGCAATCGACCAGGCACTCGATGATGTAAAGCAACATCCCGCATTGCAGATTCCATTGCACCTGCGAAATGCTCCAACCAAATTAATGCGGGATCTGAAATATAGTTCGGGATATCAATATCCGCATGACTTTCCCGATCATTTTGTCCAGACAAACTATCTGCCGGACGAATTAACAAACAGAATATATTACCATCCAACCAATGAAGGGCGCGAAAAAAATCTCCGTGAACGCTTGAAAAACTTATGGCCCCGGAGAAAATATCGCTGAGCGGAAAAATATCCTATTGATCCGCTTGGGATTGTGCGGTAAAATAGTCTTTTTATCAGAGGACTGGATTCCGAATTTGAAATTTATAAAAAATTACTTTCTGGAAAAATGGCTCAACGCCCGTCTCTTTTTTATGGGGAGGAAACCCGAACTCACCGATTTTATCAATAAGTTAAAGCAGATTAACAAGATTATGGTCATTGTCCCACGGGATCGCGCCCAGGAGGTTGTGGCGAGAAAATATATCACGATGCTGAAAGATGCCTTTCCCGGTGCAAAAATCTCCAAGATCGACGTATTCAACCTGCGTAAAACAGATATTAATTGGATCGGTGCCCCGAATGAACAATTTATCGAACAGTTCCGCAAAGAGAATTTCGATCTTTCGATAGATTTCAACAGTTATCATGACGCCCTTTGCAGTTACCTCTGCGCCCTGACCGAGGCAGCTATACGCATGCATATTTGCGAGGGTAAATTTGATAAGATCTATAATCTGCATATCCGTACCAACAGCAATACATCCCTTGAACGGCGCTACACGCAGCTCCTGACCAAACTTATTAACCTTGCCCAGGCGATTAGAAAGGCACCGGCAGTATAGATATATGAATGTTCTGCTTAGATATTACGCTAAACAGGGATGGCATTACTGGCATAATCTGAGCCTGCGGTTTAAAATTGAATTATTTATAGTCGGGATAATCTTTGTCTCGTTTTTTAGCGAAAAAGGTGCGCATTTATTTTTTCAGTTGCTGAACAGCCGGGACATCACCCCAATAGGCCTGGCAGTTTTCACGCTGCATCTGATCCTGCTTTTTTATGCAGCCACAGTACCCTTCATGTATTACATCCTATTGCCTAAACAGGCGGGATTTCATGTGTTACGTGTTCAGCCGCTGGCGGGATCATCAATGGTCATGGTATTGTTCCTCAGCTCATTGAAATATCAGCTTATTCCATTGCTTTTGATGGTTCCGCTCCTGATTGCGTTTACACTGACTACCAATGTTTTCGCTGTGGCATATTTTGTAACGGGTATCCTGATCTACCCTCTTTTGTTTATACTGACCATTCACTTTCTAAAGATATTTACAGATAGTTATTATAAATCGATCAGTCTTTATTTTCTGTTCTGGAGCATTTATTTCCTCTTTTTTACAGGTCTGTATTTTTACCTGGATCATTATCTGTTATATCAATCTGTTTTTCTGATGCTGATTTGCGGGTGGTTCTACTACAAGCGTGGCATTCTGGATAATCAGCAGTACTGGTTCAATAAGGTTAAAAAGTCGGTCCGTGCGCAATCATTTACTTTCATCCAATACCACGATTTCCCAAAAATCATGCGACCTTTATTTGCACGGGAAACACTCGTTTCTCTGCGCAATATCCGTTATATAAGGCTTAAGCTGATCAGTACCATGCTTTATATTCTGCTGCTACTCGCTGGTCATGAATATTTTCCGGATAATTATATTCATTTTGTTGCCGCCGTTACATTTTTATTTATCTGGTTGCATTATGCATATCAGTTCAACGAGAAATATGTTCAGCCCGAATTCCCGCTATTCATGAGAACAATGCCGGTGAAATTTTTTACGCTGGTTTCAGCCCGGATATTAAGTGAATTGATTTATATTTTACTATTGCTGGTTTTGCAAAACGTTGTTTTAATGTTGGCCGGTACCGCGATTGCCACAATTTTGTATCTTTCCGCTGGAATAATTATTTTTGCCGGTTTCATATTATATATCATTGCCATCGTGCGCATACAATTTTATCACAATCCGCGGCTGGCCGGATATGCCTATCATTTTCTGGTTATTTTTTCGGTAATGATGATTGCGAATTTTTATCTGGTGGGGCCATTGATCACCGGCTCATTAATCATTTATCTGACGCTTTTAGCCAGACGTCAGATTGCCCGATGAGGGTATTTTGATCAGGATTGAAAATATTACTGTCTGCTATGGCGACAAAATTGCGGTGGAGAATGTCTCCTTTACGTTTGAGGCAGGCTTCATCTATGGTATTATCGGACCTAATGGTGCCGGCAAAAGTTCATTGATCAATACCATGGTCGGCATCCTGCCGATTCACGCGGGCAGGGTGCATTATGACCAGGATGATCTCAGCAAAAATTCCCGTAATATCAGGTATAACCTGGGGTATGCTCCGGAGAATATATATTTATACGATTATCTCACCGGTCGGGAATATTTGCTAATGATCAGTGAAATCAAGCGATTGCCGGAGACACAGGATGAGATCGCGTATTTACTCAATCAACTAAACCTCCAAGAATCGGCTGACCGGATTATCGTCAGTTATTCACACGGCATGCGCAAGAAAATAGCACTGGCTGCATCTCTGCTCGGTCCGCCCCGTTATATAATTTTAGACGAGGCACTTAACGGCCTCGATCCGGTTGCCATGTATAATGTGCGTCACCTTTTGCGTAATTATGCAAAACAAGGATCAACCATATTGCTTTCTTCACATATCCTTGAACTGGTGGAAAACTGGTGTGATTATATCATCATAATGAAGGACGCCAGATTATTGGCTGCCTACAGTCAGGAGGATATTGAACGGCTTTGCGCAAAAACCGGGACTGATTTCAGTACGCATTTTATCAGACTGGTTGCCGGTGATGATCAGTCGTCAGCATGATAAACGATCTTCCCGTTTATTACCGTCATTGTGACCCGTGTCCGGTAGAGAGCCTCTTCGCCCCCTTCGATAATATCATCCGAAAGCACCGCAAAATCCGCCAGTTTGCCCGCTTCCAGGGTTCCCTTCAGAGCTTCTTCATAAGAGGCATAGGCAGCCTCAGCTGTATAGCATCTTAGTGCCTGCAACGGGCTAACACAATGTTCCGGATGCCATGCAGGCTGGTTGGGATCAAGCTTATAGCGGCGTGAAACAGCAGACAGCATTCCCTTCAGCGGATCCGGATCTGCAACAGGCATGTCCGAACCAAAGACAACCCTAACCTGATCGTTGATCAAAGCATTTATCGGATAGGTATTTGCCGTCCGGGCACCAAGATATTTATTCGCAATCCGAATGTCATCAGCAATATGCAGGGGCTGCATGGAAGCGATAATATTCAGGGCATGGTATCGCTGCCGGTCTTCCGGTATTAAAATCTGGGCATGTTCGATGCGGTGACGCAAGCCACCTGATACATCCTTCGTCCGGTAAAAAGCATTCAGGGCCTTATGATTGGCTTTATCACCGATCGCATGAACCGTCGCACTCAGACCGTGCCTGGCAGCATGCAGCAGGCGTTCACTTAATTCCGCCTCCTCGAGGATGGAAATACCCGCATGCCCAAGTATTTCATATGGTTCAAACATTTCAGCAGTCTGAGAACCAAGGGATCCATCGACGAAATATTTCAGACCCCCGAGACGCAGCCATTCGTCACCGGATCCCGAACGTTTTCGATCCCGTATTATTATATCCGCTTCAGCCATCGGAGGATGCATGCAGATACGGACTTTTAGCCTGTCTTCTTGGGCCAGCTGCTGAAAAAGATGATAGAATTCAAGACTCTCGCAGCTGTGCACGGAAGTAATACCCAGGCGAAACAGATCTGGATAATATTTTGTCAGGCAACGATTGAGAAAATCGTAGGAAACCGTATCGGTTTTTTGATCTACTTGATAACATGCCGTTTCAAATACAAGCCCATTCAATTCGCCCCCCGGATCTCTGCCCAGTTTCCCCCCCACAGGATCAGGCGTACTTTGGTCAAATCCGGCCAGTTGCAGTGCTTTTGAATTCAGCCACACGGTATGCCCGTCTTTATTGTAAAGGGCAATGGGCCGGTCAGAGGATAATATATCCAGATCTCTTTTATGGGGACGTCCTTCCGGCCAAATATTGGCATTCCATCCTCCACCCAGAATCCAGTTTTCTTCCCGGAAGGTCTCCAGCTGTCTTTTTATTTGCTGCTGCGCTTCTGCAAGGTTGCGGCAATTATCCAGTTTCAGGCGTTCAGCGGAGAGTGCCACAGCTCCAATATGGGTATGGCAATCGATAAATCCCGGCACAACGGTGCGTCCGTGTAAATCAATTTTTTGCATTGCATGCTCTGGCAGATTGATTTCATTCAGCTTGCCGGTAAATATAATTTTGTTTCCCCGGGTTACCAGAGCGGAACAGACGGTATGTTGGTGCGACAGGGTATAAATGCGGGCATTGTGATAAAGTGTATACATCGATTTTTGGCAAAAAAAAAGCCCTCATTCAGAGGGCGGTTCTTCAATTATTCTGGATTCATCTTCGGTAATATACCGGAATTTAATTTTCCCATCCAGAAGTTCCTGCTGAGCGATCACTGTCGGATTAATTTCTTTTTCGTACTCGACACCTTCGAAAAATTCACGGTCATATACATCCAGATCCTGGTCATAACCGGTCTCTTCGAGAATTTCTTTTTCCTTGCGTTTGGCTATCCGGTCGGCATTGATATCCCTCGCCCGTTTGGCGATAATCAGGCAGGCTTCATATATGGTTGTCGATTTTTGCGCTAATTCCCCAAGATCAAGGGTTTGAATTGCCATTTAAATCCTCCAGACAATTTAATTATAGCTTTTTAATTTAATACTTTATTTATCTTCTGTCAATTTTTCATTTTGAGCTATCCACTCTTTCCCCTTCCAGACGGGCGATCACCACGGCACCGACACTGTCGCTGAGAACATTAACCGTTGTGCGGAACATATCAAGGACTCTGTCGACAGCCAGTATAATGCCTACGCCTTCCAGAGGCAATCCCACCGCTTTCAGGATGATCGACATCATCACCAATCCGCTCATCGGAACACTGGCCGCACCAATTGAAGCCATCAGAGCCGTAAGCACGACAATCGCCTGGGCGGCAATGTTGAGCTCGATACCATACACCTGCGCGATAAACATGGTGGCCACGCATTCATATAACGCTGTGCCATCCATATTTACCGTTGCGCCGATTGGAAGAGTAAAACTTGCTACCTTACGCGAGACCCCCGTCTGATTGGTTACAGCATCCATAGTCAATGGAAGCGTTACCATTGAAGAACAGGTAGAGAAAGCGGTAAGCAGGGCCCCGGGCATATTCCGATAGTGATTGATCGGATTAAACCCCGCCACAAATCGCAGAATCAATGGCAAATTAATCAGCGCATGTATAAAAAGCCCGGAAAGAACAATCATGAAATAGATTCCCAACGGTTTAAAGGCCGAAAATCCTGTTTTGGCTACAATACGCGCCATGATTCCAAATACACCCAGCGGCGCACTCCATACCACAAACTGGGTCAGACGCATCATCGCTGCGAAAGCTGCCTGAAAAAAATCTCCAATCCGGCTGCTTTGACGCTGGGGTAATCGGGAGATAAAAAACGCAAACAGTATCGAAAAGAAAATAACCGGCAGCACATCCCCCTCTACCATTGAACGCAATGGATTTTCAGGAATGATATGCAACAGGAGATGATCAAGACTCTCTTCCGTAACGGCAATGGTTTCGGGTGATTGTTCCAGGGGAATGTTGGCACCGACACCCGGTCTGAAAATGTTGACCAGGATTAAGCCGGTGATTATCGCCATAAAACTGCTCAGTATATAGTATCCAAAAGTTTTTCCACCAAGTCTCCCCAGGTTTCCGGCGCTGCCAACACTTATAACGCCGGAGATAATCGAGGTAATGATCAGCGGCATGATGGCCATTTTTAATAAGCGCAGGAATACTTCGGCCAGCATTTCGGCAAGCGGCAGGATAGATGTGCCAAATAATAAGCCGCCGATCACACCGCCGGATAATCCGATAAATATAAAATGGGTTAGAGAATGTTTACCGAGCCGCATATTCCAGAGTCATTACTCGGGCCCGGAACAACGATAGGGATTATCGATGGAATACTCCTCGATAATTTCCTTGTAGTCATCAAACCAGTATGCTTCAGGATTGCGGTTGAAGATCATAAAACGTGCTTTTTCCTGCGGATTCGCGGCCCGGTGATAGCGAAAATAAATCTTGGTATCGGTCTTTGCCACCAATTCAATTTTCCCCGTACTGTGCGACATTACCAGACGGGCGCGTTTAGCCAGGCCCGAACAGCGCATACGTGCTTTTTCGAAAATTTCGAAAGCCTTTTCAATCGGAACCGAAAATATTTTATTTCCCAGCGTAGGACGACAGATAAAAATATAGTAAGGCGGAATTCCGGCATAGGACAGGTTGTTGAAAAGTTCCGCCAGTACTTCCGGATCATCGTTCACCCCTTTTATCAGAGGTGTCTGGTTTACCGTCACGGCCCCTGCTTTGCGCATAATATTCATCGCCCGAATCGCCTCATCGGTCAATTCTCTTGGATGATTGAAATGCGCCATGATGTATATTCTTTTTCGCGGCAAGCTGTATTTCTCGAAAAGAGCAGACAGTTTCAGATCATTAATGATCCTGTACGGATTAAATACCGGTATTTTTGTGCCGATGCGAACAATTTGGATATGATCGATTTCGCGCAGCGGCCGGATAATATTTTCCAGTTTTTTTGTCGACATGATCAGCGGATCACCGCCGGTCAACAACACATTATTAATTTCTGGGTGATTCCGGATATATTCGATTCCCTGGCTCACATCCCTGACAACCTCATCGTTTTCCTCCATAAAAAGCCGCTTGCGAAAACAAAACCGGCAATATGCCCCGCAGACGTCATTCACGAGCAGCAGAGCGGTGAATTCATATTTATGTTCAAGACCCGGGACCTTCTGATACATTTCTTCATCGGATGCATCCAATCTCCCCCATGCCTCCAGTTCTGAAGCATCCGGAATCACTATACGGCGGATCGGATCATCAGGATCATTCCAGTCAATAAGATTTTGATAATATTCATTACTGCGGAAAGTAAATTTTTCGGCGACAGGTTTAAGCGATGACAGTTCATCCGCAGTCAGTTCTGGAATTTTTGCCAGATCGGCAATATATTTGGGCTTGTATATCAAATCAAATCTCCGGTTATGAATTTACCTGATGGGTCCATAAATATAAGGCATGATTGTACTGTTATCAAATCAAAACAGGTTTCCTGGACTGATGGATAACACTCGCAGAACATATATACCGATGTTTATTTTTCTGGCTTGTGTCTGCTGCAATATGGCCGTATCGGCTCAACCGACTGTGCAGCTGCCCAAAGAGCTGAATATTGCCGTCAACGATATATCTTTTATGCCAGCGGATAGCTGGGTGGATTCCTTAATCGATCAAGCGCATAATCTGGATATCAAATATGAGATCGTGAATACAATCCATAGTGGTTTACATGTAACAACCAAAATTCGAATGCCGCAGGTATTAACCTTTCCAGCTGTTTTGCATCAAATCGTCATATACTATGCACTGCTCTCCGATGAACCTTCGCGCGTCCAGGAAACGCTGCTGGTTTATCCGTATTTTTATGCGCTGCGGAATAAACCTGTCGTAATCTGTACTTATTCTGAGGCCGGCATATATGAAATCACCGACCTGAACTGGAAAACAATTCCCGTTCCACCGGCACCTGGACCCGAGGAAAAATATATCTATAATCAGATAATTGAAATAACGCTTGAGAATCTTGACATTATCGATGATATTCCAGATATGGTGTTCGAGCAGGTAGCCGCAGAAAACAAACGGTCTGTCTCAGAAATAAAAACCATATATCAAAATATCCAGCTCTGGCAAATGGCCAAGTCAAAATGATATGAAAAATTATCTCATTTCACTCGTATTTATTCTCACTGTTTCAACACTTTCATTTGCCCAGTCATTATTTCCCGGACTTCATGGAACGTCCCTTTTAGACAGTTTGGTCAAGTATTATAAGCCTCCTGTGGTGCTGAATTATGATGATGCCCGGGATAAAATGTATGCACTCATTGATAATGCCCGTGACAGCGTTACCTGCGTTTACACCGGGTATCGGGTCTATGTACCATACAATCATCCCACCCCGCGTGATTTTACGAACACACCATCTCCGATAATGAATGCCGAACATTCCTGGCCGACAAGCAAAGGTGCCAGTGGCAATGCCCGGTCAGATCTGCACCATATCTACCCGACAAATGAATATGCCAATTCCGCCCGCGGCTCTCTGCCTTTCGATCATATTCCCGACGAACATGCTACACGCTGGTGGCGCGGTATATCATATGTTACAACCATACCAACCATTCAGAAAGAAGCATACAGCAAAGAACAAACTGGTATTCGATTTGAGCCCCGGGGTGATCATAAGGGTAATGTGGCACGGTCGATGTTCTATTTTTATACCATGTACAAATCCGAAGCCGATGCAACCGATCCCAATTTTTTCCCGAATCAGAAGGATATCTTATACGCCTGGCATAAAACAGATCCGGCTGATGCCGGCGAACTTGATCGCACTAATATGATTGCCTTTTATCAGGATGGAAAACCCAATCCCTTTATCATCGATTCCACACTTATACAGCGCTGTTATTTTCCGACAACCCGTCTCGCGCAGACCGGACTCATTGCGCAAACGCCCGCTGAATTCGAACTGAGGCAAAATTATCCCAATCCATTCAATAGTCTTACACATATTAAATTGTTTCTCTCCCGGCAGGCTGAAGCCCGTCTGGATATCATTGATATGCGTGGGAGCCTTATTGCGCTGCTCCATAATGGGACGATCCCTGCCGGTGAACATGACTTTCTGTGGTCGCCCGGACCGGAAACAGCAAGCGGGATTTATTTTTATCGTCTTTACACAACCGATGCAGGACAGATGATCGTTACCCGAAAAATGTTGCTGATCAAATAGTATCATATGCTACCGCCAGTTTTCATTTTATGACAGGATTAACAGGATAACCAAAACAGATAAATAAAATTGTCGGCAATCTTATGCTAATGCAATGAAATTTAAGTAGTTATTAGCAATTATAATTATATTAATCCTGTTATCCGGTTAAAATGAAAGATACATCGGGATCATATGATACTAACTATACATAAGACAAACTATAAATAAGAGTAGAAATACCATGAAGAACGGATGTAGCCGCAAGACCCTTATCCCCCCGCATATACCAGATTTTCCTGATATCACCTCCCGCACTGTATCCGGATACAGATGGATCTGGCAATACGAATCCGGCAGGAAATTTATATGAGATCTCCAGCAATCCTTTTATTGGCCTTTCTATTTGCTGTAAACTCCTGTCAACGCCCTGCATTACAGGATAAGTTACCGGTAATTGCACTGGAATCCGGGGAAAACCGGGTATTTACTTATACGAATAAAATGAGTGGTTTTTATCTTGGAAACACTCACCAGCACAATGCCTCGGCATATGACGGATGGACGGTCGATGAAAAACATTATCTGCTCGATTATCAAATCTATGCAAATGAACGGTTGATCTCCCGGAAATCACTGCTTAACTGCCAATACGATCCGGCAAAACTGATTCGTGAATACCCGCAGGGAATGAAGGAAACCTTTGCTGTGCTGGACTCCATCGACGCACTGCTCTGGATCATTGAGCCGGCAGATACGCTTGGTGGTCTCTCTTTCGAGCCGGTACTGGACCAGCCGATACCAGGTAAGCATAACAGACTTGATCTTCAAAATCAACATCTTATGTATACGCCAGAGGAGATCGCCGGCGGGATCTCCGGGGATAAATTTAAATGGTTGGGATTTAACCTGGTTCAAAAAGAAGAATTAATCATCGTCGTCGCACTGCTCGCAGATTCCAGGCAGAACCTCACGCAAGAACTTGACCGGTTAATTGAGCGATGTGTTTTTCGTCTCAATCTGCGTGAAAGGCGTCAGCAGGATATCGTCCTCAGAAATGATTTTCGCTGTAATCTACCTGAATTGAACAGCGCCGTGATCTGGTCTCAGATCGCCTGCGATGCTCTGGTGACAAACCAGCATCACAAAGGGATCTGGGCAGGATTGCCATGGTTCAACAATTACTGGGGACGGGATACATTCATTTCATTCCCCGGTGCCTTACTGGTGAACGGGCAATATAATGATGCCAGTGAAATTTTACGCTCTTTCAGCACCTATCAGCTGTCCGATAGTACTGATCTCTGGTATGGTCGGATGCCCAACCGGATCACCAATAATGAAGTGATCTATAATACAGCCGACGGTACCTGGTGGTTTATTCGTGAATTATATGAATATGTCCTCTATTCCGGTGATCTCGCTACCGTCAGGGAACTTTTTCCGGTGGTTAAACGGGCGATTGCGGGAGCGTTGAAGTACCGGGTCGATCCAAATTTTTATCTGCTGCACGAGGATGCTGAAACCTGGATGGATGCCCGGGGTACTGAAGGCGCTTGGTCACCCCGCGGTAACCGGGCAGTGGAGATACAGGCACTCTGGTATACGGCCTTGCAGGCCGGTGCTGTCATGGCTTCCTTGTCCGATCAGCCCAATTTTACAGAACACTGGTTGGCTATTTCTCAAACTCTGCGCAGAAATTTCGTAAATGACTACTGGAACTCTTTCAGCATGACCATGACCGATCATCTGAACACCGATGGTTCACGTGACCGTAAACTGCGCCCAAATCAGATATTTGCCGTGTCAATCCCCGATCTGCCCGGGATTGAACCGCTTGTAAACGAGGAGATCAAAGCTCATATAAGCAGTCGGGTGCTTACCGGTTTAACTTACCGATACGGTGTGTCCTCCCTTTCCCAAAATGATCCCGATTTTCATCCCTGGCATCATAATGAACCTGTTTATTTGCCGGATGAGGCATACCATAACGGTACTGTCTGGACCTGGCTGTCCGGACCGCTAATCGGTGCACTGACGACGCTGGGATATGAAGATCTGGCTTTCCGGCTAAGTTTCAATCAGGCGATTCAGATACTTGATTGGAACGCAATTGGCAACTTCAGTGAGTTACTGGATGCGCTTCCCCGACCTGGAGCATCTGAGCCGGGTGTTTCTGGTGCCGTTTCGCAGGCATGGAGTCTTGCCGAGTATGCCCGAAATATGTATCAGCATTATATTGGATATCAGCCGAACGCGCTGACCAAAACCATCATCTTTAAACCCGCCATCCCCTATGAGATATCATTTATTTCGGCAAAAGTCCCGTATGAAAGTGGGTGGATCAACCTCGAATACCGGTTGGAAGAAGAATACCACAATTTTATTGTCTCCCGTGCAAAAGTCTCCGACACTCTGAATATTGTATTGAAATTTCCCGGATATCCGGATCAATATGTCGAGCATGATCAGGATGTGGATGTAATTGAATTTAGACTGCCGGTTTACACCCGTCAGCAATATCAAAAGTATACCCAGCTGGATTGGTATTTTGCGCAGCCTGAACTGAGAACTGAGCTGACCGCTGTCAGACCGGGTCCTGGCATTGTGTTGGATCCGGCCGTATCTGTAATGTGCTGGAATCCAGTTGAATGAGAAAAAATACGCCGGCATGGCAGCATTCATGGAAGACGGCAGATGGAAAAGGTAAAAATCACATTATACCAGGAAGCAGTGAAAAGCGCCGGATCGTGGAATTTCGGAATCTGATAATGATGCCTGGGATGTGTGAATAAGGCCATGATCGAACAGGAAAATTGCACGAACAGTTGGCCGGAGGACAAAAGTACACCGGCTGTCAATCTGCTCATTTCGTTTGTTCAACCGGCGAGCCCGAAATGGAAGGGACATTACGCAGAACTGAGATTAACGCCAAATCAATGTCTGATCACAACCGCGGTTTTCCGCTATTCGGTAGCCGGATTAATCGAGCCATTTAATCAGGCGTGTTTCATGCACATTATATAGATCGGGATGATTCGGCAGCACCCGGCAGTTATACCGGTATGATCCCTCATTATCCGCTTCGATATTTGCGCGGTATTCCAACCGGCCGTTGTCATTGGGTGTGACCAGCCCCATCGGAATCACTTTGACGGCCTGGTATCCGCGATAGGCATCCTGCCGCTCCAGGGTCACCTCCACCCTCAGATCATTCTTACTCAGTCCTCCCGTTTCAACGATCAGGGCAATTTCACGGGTTTCACCGGCAGCAATTACCCGGGTATCTTCATCGAGTGATTTACCGTTTTTAATCTTTAGATTTATATTTTCCCATTGCCCAATTTAAGGTAAATCATCAGAAAGATTCTTTTCAAGTGCATTCTTTTTCTCTCCTCGCACCTTAATTGATCGTATCATTATTGGTAATATATTCTCCTATACCACAGAATATCCTATGGGTAAAGGATTAGGTACTATTGAATAGTTATGAGAAGATGAGATTGCTTATTTACTCCGTACCTTTTCTCAACAAGGATTATGGTTTGAATAACCTTGCCTTTTTGGACTGTAATAGTTTAAAATAAAATCGTAAGTTGTAGTATTCA
>Ga0209536_100007255_pt1 | contig 16826 bp, 14 predicted proteins | sample DeeMarSeWOR28_12_FD_187461 | JGI IMG/M metagenome (GOLD analysis project Ga0209536, IMG submission 187461) | Marine sediment microbial communities from White Oak River estuary, North Carolina - WOR-2-8_12 (SPAdes) (version 2) | ecosystem: Environmental > Aquatic > Marine > Intertidal zone >... | reverse complement strand
GGAACACGAAAAAAAAGAGACTATTGGAAATCCGGTTTTTACTGGATTGCATATAACGCAAAAGTTCCCCTACTGTGTGGATATTTAGACTACCGTCGTAAAAAAGCATGTCTGGGCCTTTCTTTTGTCCCAACGGGTGATATTAGAAAGGATATGGACCGCATTCGAGAATTCTTCATCGGTGTCCGGGGAAAAAATCCCGAGATGGCATCACGAATACGGTTGCTTGATGAAACCTAATTAACTACCAAAAATGAACAAAAAAGAACTGCTTTGTATAGGACACAGAGGCGCCATGGGACATGCGCCGGAGAACACGCTTTTATCCATTGGAAAGGCCTTGGAGTTGGGGTCACCTTGTTTGGAAATGGATGTCTACAACGTTGACGGACATCTGGTTGTTTTTCATGATCACCGGCTCGAACGCACCACCAACGGAACGGGTTACCTGCTGGATCAAAAGTTTGACGATCTGCGAAAACTGGACGCCGGTAACGGCGAAAAAATTCCGACCCTGGAGGAAGCATTTGAAATGATTCATTTGAAAGCGGGAGTGAATATCGAGTTGAAAGGTCCCAATACCGCCCCCCCGGTGGCGGAATTTATTTCCAGGATGCGAGAAGCAGGTTGGAATGATGATCTCTTATTGGTATCGTCGTTCAATCATCGGGAGTTATCGCTGCTAAGACAGCTTGATCCGAGAATAAAACTCGGCGCGATGATGGTCGGCCTCCCCGTAAATGACGCGCTGTTTGCCGAATCTCTGGATGCCTATTCGGTTCATGTTTCCCTTGAATTTATCGATGGAAGGTTTGTAAAAGACGCCCACGCTCGGGGTCTTCGCGTATTTGTGTTTACAGTTGATCATCCTGAGGATATAGATAAAATGAGAGAACTCGGGATCGACGGCGTTTTCACCAACTACCCGGAAAGAGTGCTTAAAAACAACACCCTTGTACGCGCCGTCGGATGGCCCTGACCGCGCTTTGATCGAAAACAAATTCAAATGATGTCCTATTCCAAAATTACCTGTGCAAGAATCAGGCAATATCCGGAAACGGAACTCCAAAGAGGTCAATCGTGAATCGCGAAGAGATGTTGGGCAGGATATCGGATCGTACCGATCCGTGGGATATGCTGATTATCGGCGGCGGGGCCACCGGTGTGGGCATTGCCGTCGATGCCGCTTCCCGGGGATATGACGTTCTGCTCCTGGAACAAAGCGATTTTGGAAAGGGAACATCCTCCCGAAGTACAAAACTCATTCACGGAGGTGTCCGTTATCTCCAGCAAGGCAATGTCTCTTTGGTTATGGAGGCCTTGAGAGAACGTGGTATCCTGCGGAATAATGCGCCCCATCTGGTACATGACCTGGCTTTTATTGTTCCCAACTACGATTGGTGGGAAGCGCCTTTTTACGGCATAGGGCTCAAGGTTTACGACATGTTGGCCGGCCGCTACGGTTTCGGGCCGTCTAAAATTCTCACAAAAGACGAAACCCTGGAACGAATTCCAACGATTAAACGCGACGGCTTGCGTGGGGGAATCATCTACTACGACGGTCAGTTTGACGATGCCCGACTTCTCATCAACCTGGCCCGCACCGCATCGCATCAGGGCGCTGCTCTGCTGAACTATGCCCGCGTTATCGCGCTGACCAAGGGCGGCGACGGTTTCATAAACGGCGTTATTTTTGAGGATCTCGAGGCCGGCACGGAACACCAAGCAATATCAAAAGCGGTTATTAACGCTACCGGTCCATTCGCTGATCATATCTGTCGGATGGATGATCCAGACGCACCGCCGTTGATCTCTCCCAGCCAAGGCATTCATCTTGTTTTCGATAAGTCCTTTTTGCCCGGAGAATCCGCCATCATGGTACCGCATACCAAAGACGGCCGCGTGATGTTTGCCATTCCCTATATGGGGGTCACGCTGGTGGGCACCACCGATACCCCCGTCTCCGAAATCGAACTTGAACCGCGTCCCATGGAAGAAGAAATCGATTTTATCCTCGAAACCTCGGGGGAATATCTTGAAAAGGTCCCGTCCCGAAAAGACATTCTGAGCGTGTTTACAGGGATACGTCCCCTCGTAAAAACCGGCGATGAAAAAAACACTGCCGTTTTGTCCAGGGACCACATCATCCATATCTCTCATTCGGGGCTGCTCACCATCGCGGGGGGTAAATGGACCACCTATCGTCTGATGGCGAAAATCTGCGTCAATAATGCGCTTTCTCTCGCGGGCATCGAATCGAAACCCTGTGTTACCAAGCAGCTCAATATTCACGGTTTTCATAAAACGCCGGAAAAATTCGGAGAGTTCGCACTTTACGGGTCTGATGCGCCGGCCATTCAAGATCTCATGCGTGCGGATCCAATCCGCAAGGAACGACTGCATCCTGCGCTACCGGCCCGTGTCGGAGAAGTCATCTGGGCCGTCCGGTTCGAAGCGGCCCGCACTGTCGATGATTTTCTGGCCCGCCGAACCCGAAGTCTTCTGTTGAATGCCCGTGCCGCAAGTGAAACGGCACCCAAAGTCGCTTCGATCATGGCCAAGGAACTGGGACACGATCATAAATGGGAAAATGAACAAATAGAATCCTTCCGCAGAATCAGCAAGCGTTATCTGCCGGAACAATAAAAGATCGCTCTCAATAAGTCTTTATACTATTTTAAAGGAGAAACGATGCGGCAAATTTATAACGGTAAAAAAACGGCGAAATTGGGCACCGAAAAGAACCCCGCTGTCGTCCATGTCAAAACAAAAAAAAGAATGAAAGAAGTCGCCAAAATTTTTGAAAAAAACGCCTGGAAATATAGAATTGAATTAGAGCGGGATAAACCAGAAGATATTACCGATTTAGAAATACTGTTGAATTGGCCGAAACCCAAAGAAGCCGAAAAAAAAATCGGACGTAACGAACCCTGCCCCTGTGGAAGCAACAAGAAGTATAAAAAATGCTGTGGTCAATAAAAAGGTTGGTTCGATTCACTTGAATTTGAATTTAAACCTGAGGAGAAACTACCGTGAAAAAATGGATGTATGTTGGAATCGGCGCGATAGTGGTTGTTATCGCTATCATCATTTTTGGAATTTCAAACCTCGGCCCTATCATTAAGCGTGCTGTTAATTCTTACGGGCCCAAAATAACAAAAACAGAATTGCACGTTGCTGATGTGAGCGTTTCTGTTTTTTCAGCAGAAGCCAAGATTAAGCAATTTTTCCTCGGCAACCCCATCGGGTTCAAGACACCGAGCGCCGTGAAAGTCGGCTCGGTTCTTGTGAATGTTGACGAGAAATCCTTGTCAAGCGACACGATTGTTGTGGATCGAATCGAGGTGATAAGCCCTGAAATTACCTACGAAAAAATAGGCAAAAACGATAATTTCAATACGATTTTAAAAAATATCACCCAAGCCACGGACTCGGAAAAGGGTTCAAAACAAGAATCAGAAAAAGAAGGCGCCGGAAAAAAACTGATCATTCGAAATTTCATTGTAAAGAAAGGAACCGTTAACCTGGATTTATCCGTATACGAAATAGGAGACAAACAAATCAGTACCGCCTTACCGGACATCCATCTTAAAGACATCGGAAAAGAGAAAAATGGCGCATCACCGGCGGAAGCGTTTAAAGAAGTATTTTCAGCACTGTACGGAACCATTGCATCTCCAGCGGTAACGGATGTATTGAACAAACAGCTCGCTGCCAGTGGTGTCAATTTAGATTCCCTGGGTGAAGACACGATAAAGAAATTGGGAGACACCACGGGTAAAGAAGAAGGAATCAAGGATATCGGCAAAAAGGTCAAAGGCATGTTTGGCAATTAGACAATCACTAAATTTTAGGATTTCACGGAGATGAAAAAACACCAACGCACAACGATCTTATAGCCCCAAGGTCGGGTATCTTCGATTATATAACGACAACACAAATTATTATGGAGTTATTTGGGTCATCTGGTTTACGTATCAGCCCGGGGCTTTTTTCTCAATCACTTTTGTCTTCTATCTTGAATACGGACAGCCGTTTATGGCAGATATCGGCCTGTTTTTTTAAAGCGTTAAAAGCATTTTGATATTCGTTTGGCGGCATTTCACCCGTTGTTGCATCTTCCAACGCTGCCATTAGGAGGTCATGATCTTTTTTGACGGCCACGATATGGTCAGATAGCGAATCGATCATGGCGTTAACCTGAGCGGCTTCATGTTTAAGAAAATCATATCGACGCAAATAAATTTTTCGCGTTAAGTCACCCTGGGACATTTTTTTAAAGGGATTTGAAAAGTTGACCAGTGGTCCGCAGAATTTATGATTGATGATAATCTGATATAATAAGCTAATCAGAAGCACGGCAATGAGCGCTAAGGATAGTCGGTCCAATAAAACAACAAAAAACCTTGCCGAATAATGTTGACCATATATATCGTTCATCCTAAAAATTTCGCGATAGAATGGATATAACACCGCTCCAATGACTATAGCAAAGACCAGCAACATAAGTATCAAGTTGGCGAGCATCATTCTGAAGTGAATTTTATTGGCGATGAGATAGTTTTTCAACCGCCGCCGATTGGCTGTTTGTCTCATGTTGTCCTGCTTTTTTTTTATGTTGATCTGTTTTCAAATTTTATTCTACCGTGTCATCTTTTTTTCATCCACTCGATATTTTTTTGGTTCTTGAACTTAATAACGCCTCCGTTCAATGACTCATAATAAAAGGATCGGGTGAACTTCAAGCCATTTGTATCTTTGCAGCTGAGGGTATACAGAAGTTTATTTCCCTCCAGACGTGTCTCCAGATTTGAAATAAAATAGACGTCTTGTTTATCTCCACCCAGACCATAAACAAGCGTTTCTTTTGTGATTTCAAAAAACCGGTCCTCATATCTGGGTTCAGAGGTTGTCCACTTCCCGATTAAGTTTTCAGGAATATCTTTGGTCTTTTTTGGAAAGAACACGAATATTAAAACGGCAACCAAAATAACCGCTGGAATCACAATCCATTTAAGTTTCATTTGTTTTCCTGTTTTTTTGATGTGATGCGCCATGGCATTATTTTAATCGTTATTTATGCTGCTTTTGTTTTTTCTTGTCTCATGATCGTCAAAAAGGCCTCTACAACATCCGGATCGAATTGTCGGCCTGTTTCTTCAGCGATGATATCAATAACACGCTCAACAGCCAATCCTTTCCGGTAAGGACGATCCGAGTTTATCGCGTCAAAAACATCGGCCACCGCCAGAATCCTGGCCCCAATGGGTATGTCATTGCCGGAAACACCATGGGGATACCCCTTTCCGTCGAATCGTTCATGATGCTGTAAAACGATTGGGATGATATCCGTATACGAAGCAATCGGTTCAAGAATTCGTGCTCCGATAGACGGATGCTTTTTAATCAACGCGTATTCCTCGTCGTCCAGAGCCCCGGGTTTATCGAGAATGGTCAAGGGAATGCCGATTTTTCCAACGTCATGAAGCAGGGCAGCGCGATGCAAGTCATCCAACTTTTTGGGTGAAAGCCCCATAAAAGACCCAATCTTTAACGCTATTTGCGTGACGCGCGTCGAGTGACCGGCGGTCCAGGATGACTTGGCATCCACGGTGCGTGCAAGGGCCTTTAATGCGCCCCAGTTCAGCTGATCCAACTCTTCGATGAGGTTTGCATTTGAAAGGGCAACTGCCACCTGATCCGCCATCTGACGGGCCTCACCAATGTCTTCGGCACTAAAGCCAATGGTTTGGGACCTTCCCAGGATGATCGCTGCTGTCAGCTTCTCCTCCAGAAAAATGGGGAGTATGAGGAAAGATTCGATACCCCGATCCGCCATGGTCTTGACAAAACCCGGCAGATCTTTGCCGGCGTCACTGATCAGATATTCCGGATGGGCATGGATCTTTTCAAGATCGGTCGGTTTGAAATCGAGGGACGTTTCGTATAATTCGTCTTCTTGACCAAAGAATCTGAAATATAATCGGCCGGTTTTTTTATTCCAGTCCTCCATCAAACTTATGGCGACACTGTCACATACCAGCAAATCGAACATGCGATGGATAAAGGTTTTAACGATGATTTTGGTATCCAATGATGACAAAACAGCCCGATCAATTTCTGCTTTGGTATTCAAGGCTTTGAATTGTCTGTTCAACTGATCGGCCATTTTATTAAAATCCATGGCCAATTCTTCGAATTCATCGCCGCTCTTTACGTTTACCCGGCTGTCAAAATTTTTCATGGCAATCCGGCGTGTTCCCTTTTTCAGCAGCTCAAGGGGCACAAGGCTCTTTCGTATGGAATATATGCTAAACAGCAATACCACCCACAAGGACAGCAGTACCACCAGTGGAAAAATCGTTCTAAAATGGGATACGGGCATCAGCACATCCGTTTTGGATTGATTCAAAACCATTGTCCATCCGGGATCTAAAAATTGAGGCTTCATAAAAATCGTCCAAAAACTTGCCAGGTATTTCTGATTTTCAAAAGAAAATTCAAAGTGACCCAAACTCGAATGGTTCAGATTGGAAACCACCTGTCGAAAAAATGAATCCGGATATGAAATCGAGGTAAAAAGCACGTTTTTCGATGCGTCTAACACACAAAATTCGGTATTCGGTGGGAGTAAATTCCCCTGGTCAAGCCCCCACAAATAATCCGTATTGATCTCTCCGATCAAATATCCTTCATTCAGATTCTTTGGGTCCACGGACATCATCATCAATATGCTCGGTGAAACGCCTTGTTGGTTCAATACCGAAATGGTGGTGCGGCCATGTTGAAGGTGTCTCATCTCTTTTTCGTTGGGTTTTTGGGTCAAGTTTATTGTTCCGAAGATGCATCGATATCCCTTTCCGTGGGCATCAACAACTGCAACCGCCTTAAAACGGTTGTTCCGCGCACCGTTAAAATCTTCAAAACGAGTTTGAATGGGCGTTTCTGAAACCTTTCTTAAAGATGATGCAAAAAGCTTCAAACCGGTTTCGAGAAACAACAATTTTTCGTAAAGGGACAACCCATGCGCTTTAGCCGATTGCTGCATCCGTTTAACGCTTTGTAAACGGAGTTGGCTGGTGACATTTTTATACGCAACGATTGAAAGGCAAAAAACAGGAAGAAGTGCACAGGAAACAAACATCAAAAAGATTCGCCGGGCGATTTTGCTTTGAAATATTTTCGTATTAATTTTCATCTGGCAACCCCATGTTAGTAATTGGAAACAAGCCCCACATAAGCGCCGTCATTGGCACGAACGATATCGTCCTGACTAACATTAACTGTAAATGGCGCTCGAGTTCGGCCGTCTTTTCCCATGCTGTAAAGGTCATAATCGGAATTGACCGGAACCAGAAAACGGTCTTTTCGTGCCAGCCCCGGTGCACTAGGCAGACCACCGTCAATTCTCAGGTACTGGTAAGGATTCCCCCAAGGGTCAATACTTGGGTTATTTATAGGAAGATCATTGAGGCTGTCAGGAAGCTGGCCATTATTATCGGGGACAAAAAGGGCGATCTGCTTTTCGATTATTCTAATATCCGTGATGGCCACCGCGATCAAAGCATCATATCTGTATTTTATGTAATTGGGAATCGCGATGGCAGATAGGGTTCCGATAATTGCAATGACAATGATCACTTCAATAAGTGTAAAACCGCTATTGAAACGCTCTCCAAGCAACCTCTTGGAACATGGGGCATTTTTTGAGCCATTCTCGCATTCAACAGAAACTTTTTTCACTGGATGATTCATATGTTACAAAAAGCGGTATTGTCAGGTGCCGTATGGATCGAACAATACTCAGCGTTGTTGGTTTGATTTCATTTATAAATACCGATTTTTAACTATATCGGCAGATTTTAAGAATTTATTAAGACAAAAATGCGTGTTGCATCTATAGCCGTTGCCAAAAATATGTTCCGATTGAATGAATAACGATCACGATTTACCGTAAGCCGACGGATGAAACGGAATGTTATTCTGACAATAGCTATAAAATCTGCACAAGAATTCCGATACGCAATAAATCATGTCTTGTATCCCAAAAATGAGATGCTACAACATATGGTGAGATCTTTTGTGGTATGGATTTCGAGAGACGTGTTATCGGTATGTTGCGGAGATCCCCTTGTTCCGGCGATACAACCGAACAAGAGTGTAGGGAGAAGCACCCATGAAATACGATAAGATAACCAGTTGATTGATGAGCGTGGTTTTCAGGATGCCATGATTGATCCATCGGCGCGGGGATGTCATCACCGGCACCGGGAGTGTCTTTACATCCCCTTTTTTCTGCAAACGCCGGATCAATTCAAAATCTTCCATAATCGGAATATCGGGAAACCCGCCCATTTGACGAAAAACGTTTGAAAACATAAAAATCGCCTGATCGCCGTAAGGCATTTGAAAATATCGTGAGCGCCAGTTTGCCATGCGTTCGATAAGCCTGAGAGACGGATGGGGGGAATCGATACGAAGCTCGAATGCGCCGGCAACCACACCCGGCTGCGCAAGGGCATCCAGGACGTGACGGTCAAAATTTTCAGACAATCGTGTATCCGCATGGAGAAAAAGCAGCACATCACCGGATGACGCACCAGCCCCCTGGTTCATCTGGCGGGATCGGGGTGGTGAACCCCAAATGATTTTTGCGCCCAGGGTTTTTGCAATGGAAACCGTATGGTCTTTACTCCCGCCGTCCACGACAATTACTTCTCTATTTTTTTCAAGACCGACGGTTTTCAGGGTATCCGCGATGTGATGGGCTTCGTTTAGGGCCGGTATGATGACCGAAATACCATGGGGGGCGACATCACGATGTCCCAAAATCTGAGAGCGTTCCCAGACATAAATATCTTCCGGCCGGTCCACGTCTTCCATCTCTTCGAGCAAAGAAACGTCGAGTCCGAGTCGATTAGAACGGTTTAACGTTTTTTTCAAAACATCATGTTCTCCCCACTTTATTCCGGCAAACAGCGCATCCGCAGCCTGTAAAAAGGCATTTTTTTGCAACCCGATCAAATAGTAGCCCCCATCTTTGGCCGGACCCAGCACCATCTTTTTTTGCTTCAGAGCGGTAAATGCGTTTGTGATGTCCACAGCCTTTAAATCAGGGATATCCGTGCCGATAATGACCACAGCATCCGCCCCGGATTTAAAGGCATCCTCAAAAGCGCCTTGCATCCGTTCCCCGAGATCCCCGGCTCCCTGTGAAGCATACTCGAATTTGGATCCGAGCCATCCACGCATGAGGTCTTCATTCCCGCCGTCGTAACGGATCTCAATGGTTAGATTGTCGGCAGTTGCGAGTCCTATCATTTGGGATAGGGTATGTTCCGTCATTTTTCGATGGAGATCCGCAGCACCTTCTGCACCTAAAATCGGAATCATCCGGGTTTTGGTGGTTCCTGTTTTTGGATAACGGGTGAAAATGATGAGACGTTCTTTAGATATCAAGGGCATGTTATCATCATTCAATCAGGTTGGATGGTTATTTTTTTCTCGACAACCACCAGGGATGCCGCCTCTTGATCCATGAGGTACGTCAACGTGCCCTTTATGGGTCTGATCTTTTTAGCCGGCAGATCAACGGTGTTGTCTTCAAACAGGAATTTAACGATCCGTGCTTTATTTTTTCCGGAAACCAGAAACATAATGTTCCTGGCGCTGTTTAATACCCCATATGTCAGGGTTAAACGAGAGACATTCGGAGTTCCGCCGATAACGCTGATAACCCATGATTGTGACGGACGAGTAACCATTTGATCTGGAAATAACGAGGCGGTATGTCCGTCTTTGCCGATACCCAGAACAATGAGGTCGAACACCGGATCATTGCTGCCGACGCTCTGAAAGAAGGTCTTGAGTGTCATTCGGTAACCTCGGGCCCCGTCTTCCGGATGGGTCGTTACCGGCATGGGATATATTTGATCATGGGGGATCGGAATTGTTTTCAAAAAATCCTTGCGAGCGGTGCCGAAGTTGCTGTCTGGATGATCAACGTGCACCATTCGCTCGTCCACCCAAAACATATAGGTTCTCTCCCATGAGATATCGGAAAGGTAAGGTTCTTTGGACAAGCATCTGTGCATGGCCCTGGGTGTGGATCCTCCGGAAACGGCAACGATAAACCGACCTCGTTCCGAAACACTTTTTTTTGCGAAATCGCAAAACATTTCAGCCCCTTTTTCGGCCAGTCGATCCGAATCCGGCACGATGATCCGTTTGATATCATCCGACATTTTCCAATCCTCATTTCTAAATAACACTATAGTCTATTAAGAACATTACCGCTTCAGGTATGGTTAAATTGTTGACTGAAAGAACTCGTGAATAAGGTCTCGTAATGAAAGAACCTGCCCGGTCTATTAATAAAGATCTCTTCTTTAAAAGAGGGTCTCATCCATAAAGTTAAATCGCCGATGGCGCTTTCAAAACGATCCCTAATCCACTCAGACAGCTTCCATCGAACAATTTAATCATACCTGAAGCTCCTTTAAAATTAAGTTATTGATCTGTCGCTATTGTTTTAAAATGCTTACATAAAAATAAGCACTATGGTGATTTCCCGTAATAACGGCGATAAAGGGTCCGTGTGTCAGGTTTTTTAAACATCCGTTGCCACAGATATGCGGATAGAAGGCGGATCACCAACACGGAACGTTTGAACCCGTCGAAGCGCCAACGGCGCGCCGAAACAAGCGCGTCCCCGAAGAGAAAAACCAGTCGGCCGAGCCGATGCATCCGAAGGCTCAATTCGACATCTTCCATGAGCGGTATGGACGGATACAGATTCTGTTTTACCACCGGATGTCGTCGAAAGAACTGTACCTGATCACCAAAACTGATTCCAAAAAACACGGCTCGAAAGTCATTTGCAAATTCCAACAGCCGAAGAAGTCCGCCATTTCCCTTAAAAACACTTCCTACGGCACCACCGGCAAGGAGGGGTTGCTTTGAAAGAACATTCAGTATTTTTCGAAATGTCGGTTCGGTGACCAACGTATCGGCATGGACGATGGCAATCACATCCCCCCGGGCGTTCTGAATACCGGCGTGAATTTGTCCCCCTCTGCCGCTATTTGTTGTCGAAGACGACCTGTGTTCAACAACCCTCGCCCCGGCTAGTTTTGCCAGATCCACGGTAGGATCTGTCGACCCACCGTCAACGACGATAATTTCTTCAACGGCGGTATCTTTTTTCAGCGCCTGTATGCAGATGCTGATACGATCGGCTTCGTTTCGAGCAGGAATTACCACCGATATTGATCTGGGAGGATGACTGTCAACAGGCATTCTCATACGATGCCATGTGAGATAAATATCGTGAAACAACAGCACCCAGAAGGGCAACCATTCCAAAATTTGTACCCCTATGGGAAGATGCCATCTCCCTGTGTAATGGTAGATTCCGTTGGCAGCAAAATACCCGCTGATGGTCAGGCAAAGAATTAACCAGGACTTTGTAGGTCGCAACACTAAAAAAGGAATGATCCAGGTGATATACCAGAAGTGGATGGTTGGCGCCAAAATCAGAAGCACCCCCACAACAAAAAAAGAACCTGAAATAGGATCATTTAAAAAACGCCGGTTTTTCTGGGGATGATGGTAAATATATCCGAATAAAAGTATGGCACAAAAGAGCAATTTACAGAGTGTTGTGGCCGGTTGAATGCCGCCAAGCGCTGCCCTCAGCAACCCGTGGACAGATCCGTTAAACGCATAGGCATCACCGAATCTGATCAGCCCGAAAAACGGTTGCCATAGGTCTTCAGATATAAAAGGCACATAAGGAAGAACCGTCACCAAAAGCGTCACCCACAGGTATTTTAGGGTGTCTTTACGAATCAAAAACGGCAGCATCAGAACGGCGATATATTTGGATTGCACGGCAAGACCCATAAAAAGATACATCCATATCCAACGCTTTCGATCATAGCAAATCAAGGCCGCCATATAGAAAAAAATCATGACGGCATCGAAATGCCCCTGACCGGCAAAAGCATAGAGAATCACCGGATTAAAGGCATATAGAATGGACCATCTCGGTTCCAGATCCCGATATTGAAGGAGCATGAAAAGGGCGCCAAGCGCACTCATATCGAACAGCATCATCAGTGTTTTCATGGCCAGTGGCGTATAGCTGACTCGGGCCAGTAGGGAAAAGATAACCAGCATCAGCGGTGGATATGCCGCCGAAATTCGGGGATGATTGATCTTTTCGAAAAAAGGGTCCTTTTTTGAGATATCGGTAAAAGATAGCTCTTCCGGCGAATATTTGTATGGATTGACGCCCTCCTGGATCAGACGGCCCTCCCAGAGATACCGGTTGATATCGTCTGAAGGTTCATGGGGCAACAGAGCCAGGCGGCAGAAAAGTGCAATGACGATAATTAAGATCCAACTTTTCGATCTGGATAGTTGTCGGGGAAAGGTAAGAAGCATCATTAGACAAAGGATCCAGGTGATGGAAAATAGCAGGATGAATTTTCCGCCGGGAAGCATCAACGATGGATGCGATGGGCTCAGCCACGGCAAAGAAAGCGTATGTTCACCGATAAACCCAAATCGTCCGCCTTTTATGCAAAGCAGACTCATCAGCAACGCGGCCAGGAAAAAAGGTGCCTTTGAACCAGGCGCGTGGTTCGGTGTTGGGCCGGCGTTTTTTTTCCTCATCTCAACCACCTAAAGCTGTGAAATAGGGTTAAGAAGCCCACAAATAAAAAGCCTGCCGCGTAGATGGCGAGAAAAGGACCGATGAGATATTTTTCCGATGATAGGTAGTATGTAAGAGACCATATGCAGTAGGCCCCCAAAAGGATTTCAAAAATCGCCATCCAAGGGGAACGAAGCCTGTACTTCTTTACTTCACGGTCGCCCCGTTTGGGTGTACGGACGAAAGCACTTTGTCGTCCGATCATCGCCTCAAAAACAGCCCTGGAATTCGATAATGCAAGCCCCACACCGGCGGCAACCAAAATCGGTAAAAACAGAATCCGGCGATACCAATCCGTATATGCTGCGCGTTGACTCACCATATAAAGGGTGCTCGGTGCAATCATGGCAAGTCCCAACGCAACAGCTAGAACAGTGAAAAGCAATGGCGCCAAAGCCATCTTTAAGGTTAAAAGAACCGGAAGTGCCAGGATCGCCAGCGTGAGCATCAGGGGATGAACCATGTAATGGGTCAAATGAAAGACGGCTTGAATCTTTTTAAATAGGTGAACCCGGGCTTTTAAAAGACGAGGGAAGAGTTTTTTTGCCGTCTGAATGGATCCTTTGGCCCACCGGAATTGCTGGCTCTTGAAGGCATTGATATCTTCAGGGATTTCTGCAGGAACCACCACATCCGGAAGATAGACCGTTTGCCAGCCTGCAAATTGAACCCTGTAAGAAAGATCCATATCTTCGGTCAAAGTATCCGATTGCCATCCGCCGCCATCAATGATGGCCGATTTACGCCAAATGCCCGCGGTGCCGTTAAAATTCATATAAAGACCGTTCCAGTTCCGTGCGGACTGTTCAATCATGAAGTGACCGTCGATTCCGATGGATTGTGCCCGTGTGAGGAAGGATTTTCTATGATTCAAGTGGCCCCAGCGGGTCTGAACCAGCCCCAAGTTGTCATCAGTCAAAAAAAAAGGTACGGTGCGCAAAAGATAATTCGGCGGTGGAATAAAATCGGCATCAAAAACAGTGACAAGTTCTCCTTTGGCGATTTCCAGACCGACTTTCAGAGCACCCGCTTTAAATCCTTCGCGATTTTTCCGTCGGATGACCTGAATCCCGTGTCCGGCTGAAACAAGCTCTGCCACAACACGGTCGATAAGAAAACAGGTTTCATCGGTTGAATCATCAAGGATCTGAATGTCATGTCGCCCCTTAGGATAAACCATTTGACACACCGCCCGAAGAATCCGTTCGATAACATTGAATTCGTTGTATACGGGAATCTGGGTCGTCACCATGGGAAGGTCGTCTTCAAGCAGAAGATTCTCAAAGGCCGACAATACCTTCTGCCGGGAGATTTCAGCTGCTTCACGTTTTCGGTAAAACAGATAAACCATCACATAGCAATTCAGGCCATACAGAAGTAAACCGCCGGCTGCCAGAAAATAAACAGCAGAGATTAATTCTGATAACGTGTCAATCATCGTGGAAGGTATGTCTCCCCGGTTTTTACATGGATGTTCAAGGGATTCGCTCCCCAAGGTAACGATGTTTTATTGTTCACCCTTTATCCTTTTTATCACCTTGGGAATGAAAAATGAAAAGATAAACAGACCGATGGAAAAGAAAACCTTAAAGGATATCAGCTCTCCCCAGTTTCCCGAAGCCCACACCTCTTTGAGTGTTCCAATGAAAAAGGTGAATATAAATGTTCCGACAATGATGCCCAATCCGGTCCCGGCGACATAGTCCCAAAATCGGACCTTGGTCAGTCCCATTCCGAAATTCATGGGTGTAAACGGAAAATAAACCAGCCGAAGATACAAAACCGTTGCAAATCCGTTACGCTCGATGGCATCATCATATTTTTTCAGTTTATCACCGATCAATGAAGCGGCAAAATCCCTTCCCAAAGTCCGCCCGATAAAAAATGCGGCGCTGGCACCCAGCATGGCGCCAATCCAGACATACAAAAATCCCCAGTAGGCCCCGAATATGGCGGCTCCCAAACCGGTGAGCAAGGTGCCTGGCACGAATAGACAAACACCTACGGCATAGATCATCATATATACCACCGGTGCCCATAGACCGGCTCGTTCGAGAAAACCGCCCAGGGCGTCGGCCGTGAGATAATTTTTGACCGGTGTAAAACGGATAAAAAAAATAGCGGCGATAATAAAAATTATGAAAACAATGGCTTTTAATATTGGTTTCGATGTTTTTTTTGTGGGTTGTTGCAAGGTTTCTTCCATGTCCCTGCTCCTTTGCGCTAGGATAAATTTTTTGACATATCGGGATCCTTGTTTTTAGATAAGGCCTTAACCTTTTTAAAATATGCTCACTTCAGGTATCATTAAATTTTTGTTTAAAAAACTTCTTTCGCCCCCCGTCTTTTAAGACCTTTTCGCAATATTGGGGTACCAAACTTGAACTATAACTCAGGTCCCCAACTCCCGGATTCGTAAAGATAAAGCATCTCTGATCGGTGGCCGCATGTTTCACATTCATTTAAGATCGGTGTCAAGAACGACCAGCAGCTCTCGATGCTATCTTGTCGCCAAAAAAGCATCTGATCCCCCAGCATGCAGTCGATGAGCACTTTTTCATAGGCATCCAGAACCGGCCCGGCATAATTTTGATGATACGAAAAATCCATGGTGACGGACCGCAGGCATACCCTCGCACCCGGATTTTTTGTCTGAAATGTAAGGGTGATTTTCTCGTCCGGGTAAATACCGAGTATGAGTCGGTTGGCATTAATGGTCTCTCCAAGGGTTTTTCGGAACATGGAATGAGGCACCTCTTTAAATTCGATAACGATCTGTGTTCTTTTCTCGGCCAGACGCTTTCCGGATATCAGGTAAAAAGGAACCCCCTGCCATCGCCAGTTGTCGATAAAAATCTTCATTTTGGCATAGGTCGGTGTCAGAGAGTAAGGATTTATGCCCGGTTCTTCCCGATACGCCGGGACCGGATTTTCATCAATTTCACCCCGGCCGTATTGACCGAGTACAATATGTTCCCGGAGTTTATCAATGGGAAAAGGCCTTAGAGAACGAAATACTTTTAATTTTTCATCTCTTACACGGTCCGCTTCAAACTGTGAAGGTGCTTCCATGGCGGTATGGGCCAGCAGCTGCATCATATGGTTTTGAAACATGTCCCTGATAACCCCCGATTGTTCATAATAGCCTGTCCGATGTTCCACGCCCAAAGTTTCCGAAGCAAGGATGCTCACATGATCAATATATCTTCGGTTCCATATAGGCTCGAAAATAGCATTGGCAAAACGAAACATCAGGATGTTCTGGACCGTCTCTTTTGCCAGGTAGTGGTCAATCCGGAAGATCTGGTGTTCCTGGAGATACCTGCCGATATTCTGATTGAGTTCAACGGCGGTTTTCAGATTACGGCCAAAAGGTTTTTCGATCACCACCCGTGACCAACTGTTGCCATTTTTGTTTTCATTGCACAGACCCGTCTCACCCAACATTTGAATCACCGGCTGATAAAGCGTCGGCGGCAGGGCCAGATAAAAGATTCTGTTTCCTCGGGTGTCGTGCTTTTGATCCAAATCTTTCAAAAATTCGGAAAGATTTAAAAAAGAATCGCGTTCTTCATAATCAACGGACAGGTATGTCAGCGTATCGGAAAAACCTGCCCATTGTGTCTGGTCTAAAACATTTTTGTCACCCAAAGCATTTTTCATCCGGTCTTTGAACTGTCGTTCGCTCATTTTTGTGCGACCGCATCCCACAATCTGAAACGAATCCGGCATCCCATCATTTACGTACAGATTGAAAAGGGCGGGAACCAATTTTCTGGCAGTCAAGTCACCTGTGGCACCGAAAATAACGATGGTGCAGGGTTCGATGTTCTCGACCCCCAAGCAGTCTTCGGGGCTAAGTTCTAGATCCGGCACCTTTGCGTTGATGGTAATGCTTTGCGGGTCGTAATTTTGTTTATCACGATTTTCCATGGTATTCACTCTTTTCAGAATTTAAAATGGTCTTAATACATTGGCCTTTAGAAAACGTTCCCGCTTCTTTTATATGGCAGTTGCCAAAAATATGTTCCGATTGAATGAATAACGGTCACAATTTACCGTAAGCCGCCGGATGATTTCGTTAAGGTCGGGAAGCTGTCTGAGCAAA
>Ga0209536_100007254_pt1 | contig 16827 bp, 14 predicted proteins | sample DeeMarSeWOR28_12_FD_187461 | JGI IMG/M metagenome (GOLD analysis project Ga0209536, IMG submission 187461) | Marine sediment microbial communities from White Oak River estuary, North Carolina - WOR-2-8_12 (SPAdes) (version 2) | ecosystem: Environmental > Aquatic > Marine > Intertidal zone >... | reverse complement strand
CTCCCCGGACTCCGAAAGCACCTCCTGGTGGATGGTTTCGAAATCGTTCTTGATCTCCAGCGCAGCAAGGGCGCATACATCGTCGATGCCAAGGATGGAAGGAGGTACCTGGATTTCTTCACGTTCGTGGCATCAAATCCGCTGGGCCTCAACCATCCCAAGATGACCACTCCGGAGTTTCTTGAGAAGATCGCCTACGTTGCGGTCAACAAACCCTCCCTCTCCGACATCTACACCGCCGAGGAAGCGGAGTTTCTGGAGACGTTCTCGAGGGTGGCAATTCCCCCGTATCTCCCGCACGCGTTCCTCATTGAAGGTGGCGCGCTTGGCAATGAGAATGCGCTCAAGGCTGCATTCGACTGGAAGGTTCGCAAGAACTTCGCGCGGGGGTACAGGGAGGAGCGGGGTCATCAGGTCATTCATTTTGGGCATGCGTTCCATGGTCGAACCGGGTACACGATGTCCATGACCAATACAGAGCCGGTCAAGACAGCCCTCTACCCGAAGTTCAACTGGCCGCGTATTCACCCGCCGGTGCTCAGGTTCCCGCGGACGGAGGAGAATGAACTGCGCGTGGCGCGGGAGGAAGAAGCGGCGATTGCCCAGATCAAGGAAGCCTTCCTCGGGAACAGGGATGATATTGCCGCCATTATTATCGAACCTGTGCAGGGTGAGGGAGGTGACAACCACTTTCGCCCGGAATTCTTCCGGGCTCTCCGGGAGCTCGCCGATGAGAACGAAGCAATGCTCATCATGGACGAAGTGCAGACCGGCATTGCGATGACAGGAAAGATGTGGGCACACCAGCACTTCGTCGAACCTGACATGATCGCCTTCGGAAAGAAGATGCAAGTGTGCGGGTTCCTCTGCGGGCGACGCATCGAAGAGGTAAAGGAGAATGTCTTTGCCGTTCCGAGCCGGCTGAACTCCACCTGGGGTGGGAACCTCGTTGACATGGTCAGGGCCCAGCGCTACCTGGAAATCATCGAGGAGGAGAATCTCGTCGAGAATGCGCAAGCCATGGGAGAGTATCTGCTCGGTCGACTGAATGAGCTGGCGGCCGAATTTCCCGATACCGTCTCGAACCAGCGGGGTCTCGGACTGTTCGCGGCATTTGACGTGACTGACCCCGAGGTTCGGGCGAGGATGCGCGAGAAGTGCCTGCAGAAGGGGCTCCTGATTCTCCCCAGCGGTGAACGCTCGATCAGGTTCCGCCCCCCTCTGACCATTACCACGGAGGAAATTGATGAGGGGATCGGAATCATCTCGGAGTCCATCAGGGAGCTCTGATTCACCAGGCTGGCCTTCATGCACGAGGCCCCGCACCGCTCAGGTGTGGGGCCTCATCTACTTCTGAACTTGCGGCGTGATGGTTCTACTTCACGCGCACCATCTTGCGGTCGAGTACCGCTGAACTCCCCGATACCCCGATCGCACGGAGTCGGGCGACGTAGACACCGCTCGCCACCGGGATTCCGTCGTTGTCCCTTCCGTCCCAGATCACGAAGAACGTTCCGGGCCATAGATGATCTCCGTCTCTCAAGGTTCTGACCTCCCTCCCGAGTATGTCGTAGACCCTGATGGTGACTCCTGCTGCCTCTGGGAGTACGTATCGGAGTTTGGTAGCCGGATTGAATGGGTTGGGGTAGTTCTGCATAAGAGTGTAGCCGTTCGGCAAAGGGGAGGACTCGGTTAGTTTCTTGACTGCCTCCAGGGCGTCGATGATCCCCCATCCGTAGAGGTTGTCCGGGCTCCACGCCTGAGTTGCAGTGCTTTTGAGTGCCTGGATGACCTCCATTGGAGATGCATCGGGCCGAGCCTGGATGAGGAGCGCGGCGGTCCCCGCCGCCAGGGGACTTGAAAGGGAGGTCCCCTGAGAAATGATGTATCCCGTCGGACTCGACCCCGAGGCGCAGAACACCTGAGCACCCTGTGCCATGATATCTGGTTTGATGCGGGGAGGGACATCAGTCGTCGGGCCCACCGAACTGAACGACGCCCTGCTCCCGTCCGGATTGGTCGCGCCGACCGCCAGGATACTGTCAGCATCCGCCGGTGCATTCAGGGTATTCCGCTCGGGGTGGTAGCCATTGTTGCCGGCCGAGTTGCAGACCACAATCCCTTTTCGCGTAGCCATGGTTGCGGCCCGACTGATCAGTGTCGTCCGGCCGTCCATGTCCTCCCAGGTCCAGCTCTCGTACGGGGGGTAGTAGTAGAGATATCCCAGAGAGGTGTTCGTCACCTGCACCCCGAGGCTGTCAGCCCATTCGATGGCCGCCACCCAGTTGTCTTCTTCGAAAGGCGTTTCGCTGCTGTCGTTTTCGGTTCGAGCCAGGAGATAGGTAGCGCGGAATGCAGGCCCGACCAGCGTGCCGGGAACATAGCCTCCGATCACGGAGAGGACGTTCACGCCATGACTTCCGAATCCGGGGTCCGGGTTGTCCGGCACGACGCTTTCTTTCTTCTCGACAAAGTCGTATGTGGCCAGGATGTTCATCGATTGGAAGGCCTCGTGGGCGGGCAGCCTGAATCCGTTGTCGAACACGCCAATGATCACTCCATCGCCTGCAAGGTTTGCATCATGAAGTGGGGGGATGTTGATGAGGTTCACCTGGGAATACGAGGACCCGTAGTCGAGCGAGTTCGCTGTTGAGACTTTCCGATTGGAGGGTTCCGTGTCGCGGTCAAACCTGACTCCCCCTTCCCTGGATCTGTCCTTCGCAAACCTCGCCACCAGGTCAATCTCCCGTACGAAGGGCGAGAGGGCAATCGGGGGGATCTGGTCCGGTGTTGCGGCCACGCTGACGGCGTTGAACCACCTGGAGCGCTGCCGAATCTGGAGAACCTTGCCGCGGAGTTCGGCCACGTACCGCTCCTCGATCGGGAGGTCCGTGTAGTCGACGAGTCTGTCGGCGGCCAGGAGGTTTCTCCGGCGTTTGAGCGAGCGGTCGGAGACGACGTTCTCGGGGACGACTGACCTCATTGATTCGCTGGCGCCCTTGTCCTTGAAGTAGACCCAGATAACGAGCTCAGCGTCCGGGTTTGTGTGAGCCAGTGCGTTCCGGAGCCGCGGCGTGAGATCAGCGGCGGCACCCGGGGGGGGGAGAACCGCAAGGCAGGCAACGCAGTAGAGCACGGTGTGCATGTTCAGCTTCATCTCAACCCTCTAATCTGTAACATATCGATTAGGCCGGCCAGAATCAAGGCGCAAAGTTGAATAGATCGGCGCTTTTTCGTAGTTTGTCGGCATGGAGACGACAGGGCGACCCGGAGCCAACCTCTCGATAAACAGAGAATTCGTTCAGAAGATTCTCGTTGAGTTCATACGGGATGAGATCCGGAATGCAGGCTTCCACAGAGGCATCGTCGGGCTCTCCGGCGGTGTTGATTCTGCCGTCTGTGCATTCCTCGCTGCCGAGGCCCTTGGTCCAGAGAACGTCAATGCAGTATTGATGCCCTATCGTACCAGCTCACCGGAGAGTCTGACCGATGCAGAAGCCGTGGTGACGGCGCTCGGCGTTCGTTCGGAGGTCGTCGATATCTCCCCCATGGTCGATCCACTCCTGAAGCTGGCCGGGATCACTGACAATGTCCGTTCGGGGAACGTCATGGCCCGCCAGCGGATGATCGTGCTCTACGATGTGTCCAGTCGCGAAAAGGGCCTTGTTCTCGGGACGAGCAACAAAACCGAACTTCTCCTGGGGTACGGAACACTCTTCGGTGACACGGCATCTGCGCTCAATCCGCTGGGGGATCTCTACAAGACCCAGGTGTGGCAGCTTGCCGAACATCTGGGGGTGCCGGGCCACATTAGAGAGAAACGTCCAAGTGCCGATCTGTGGGAAGGACAGACCGACGAGGATGAGCTCGGATTCTCCTACGACCGGGTGGATCGCCTCCTCTACCTCCTGGTGGATGAGCGGAGGACGGATGAGGAGGTAAGAGCATCGGGGTTCGAAGCGGGGATGATCGACCGGGTCAAGAAGATGGTGGCGCGGAACCAGTTCAAGAGGCGTCCCCCGGTTATCGCAAAGATCTCGCATCGAACCGTCAACATTGACTTTCGCTATCCCCGAGACTGGGGAATATGAGTGAGGAGATCCTGCCAGGTACCCTGTATGTGGTGAGTACCCCCATCGGGAACCTGGATGACATTACTCGCCGAGCGATCCATGTTCTGCAGCATGTGGATCTCATTGCCGCCGAGGATACGCGAAGAACCCGGCTGCTGCTGAACCACCTTTCCATTGACCAGACGCTCACAAGTTATCACAGCTACAACGAGAGTCGCCGCGTGCCTGTGCTTCTTCAAAAACTCATATCGGGACAGGCCATCGCCCTTGTGACTGATGCGGGGACACCCGGCATCTCGGATCCGGCTTTTCAGATGATTCGCGGGGCCATTGATCACGGGATACGGGTGGTACCCATTCCCGGCGCAAGCGCGGTTCTCCCGGCCTTGGTTGTCAGTGGTCTTCCGACGGACCGTTTTGTCTTTGAGGGATTTCTCCCGGTGAAGAAGGGGAGGCGGTCTCGTCTGGAAGAGCTCGTTCTGCAGCCACGAACCATCGTTCTCTTTGAGTCCCCGCACCGCTTGAAGCGAACGCTGGAAGATCTCGAAACCATTCTGGGTGACAGGCGGGTCGCGATCGTCCGTGAGATCACCAAGAAATTCGAGGAGGTTTTTCGGGGATCCCTCTCTGAAGCTCGGAGGTTCCTGGAGCGGAGGGTTCCGCGGGGTGAGTATGTTCTGGTTGTTGCCGGCAGCTCTCGCGGCGAAGAGGCCAGGAAGGAGCTACCCCTTCGACCTGGCGGGGTGGATGACGGGGGTGTGCACCTTGACCGCTGAGAACACGCTTCCCGCTCGCCTCTCCGGAACAGGACACCCCCTCCTGTACGAAGTCAACACGAGGGTACTCCTCCAGGAGCTCTCCAGGCGCGAAGGGCGCCGCGTGAGGCTCGGGGAGATTCCTGATGAAACCCTTGATACATGGGCCGGGTACGGATTTGATGCTGTCTGGCTTATGGGTGTGTGGCCGACCGGTCGTCTGGGGAGAGAGATTGCCTTGGGGGATTCTCACCTCCGGATGGAATACAAGAGGGCGCTCCCCGATTGGGGAGCTGATGACGTGGGTGGTTCTCCCTACTCGATCCAGGAGTACACGGTCTCGATCGATCTCGGTGGGAAGGAAGGGCTGGCCAGGCTGCGGAAGAGACTTGCGGAGAGAGGCGTCGGGCTGATTCTGGATTTCGTTGCAAATCACACCGCACGGGACGGGAGCTGGGTTGAAGGCCATCCAGAGTACTACATTTCTGGGTCGCCGGGCGATGATGTTGCAAGACCGGAGGTCTACTTCAAGGCCCGGACGAGTCGCGGTGATCTGGTCCTGGCACACGGGAGGGACCCCGCCTTTCCCGCCTGGACGGACACTGCCCAGTTGAACATTCGCTCACCCGGGACCCGTCGGGCCCTGACGCACCAGCTCTCGCTCATCGCAGAGATGTGCGACGGCGTACGCTGTGATATGGCGATGCTCTTGCTCAACGATGTCTTTGCGCGGACGTGGCAGGGTAGCGCAACCCCTGGAGGAGAGGCCGACGGAGAGTTCTGGGAGGAAGCGATATCGGCCGTGAGGCAGAAGCATCGAGGCTTCCTGTTTGTCGCTGAGGCATACTGGAACCGTGAGTGGGACCTGCAGCAACTCGGCTTTGACTACACGTATGATAAGTTGCTCTACGACAGACTTCTGAGGGAAGGAGCCTCATCGACCCGCCATCACCTCAAAGCAGAGCTAGAGTATCAGATGCGAAGCGTCAGGTTCCTGGAGAACCACGATGAGCACCGAGCGGCACGTCTGCTGCAGTCTGAGGAGTGGCATTCCGCGGCGGCGGTCATTGTCTCGACGGTTCCGGGCATGGTGCTTTTTCACGAGGGGCAGTTGGATGGCCGAACAACGAGACTGCCGGTCCAGCTGCTCAGGCGTCCTCACGAGCCGGTGTCAGAGAGTCTCCGATCCTTCTACGGTCGGCTCCTTTCCTGTCTTACGCATCCGGTCTTCCGTCAGGGGGAGTGGAAGATGCTTCCCGTGCGACCCGCATGGCACGACAATGCCAGCTGGGAGAACTTCTTCGTCTTCCATTGGCGTCACAGGCGTCACGGGGCCCGGCTTGTCGTGGTCAACTACGCTCCACGGACCGGTCAGTGCTACACGAGCTTTCCCGGAGAGCAGTTCTCGGGGAACTCAGTTGAGTTTCGGGATCTGATGAGCCAGGCCGTTTATGTCCGCGATGCCGTGGCCCTCCTCTCAAAGGGAATGTACTTTGACCTCCCGCCGTACGGCGTTCACATATTTGACGTAAGATCCCACGGGATATAGGCCTTTTTTCGCCCCCCCCCCACTTGACTTTTTCCCTTTTTGGACTATATTACTAGCACTCATCGCAATTGAGTGCTAAGATATTTTCAAGCTTCTCGTAACTTAATTAATTACAATTACTTACAGGATCTACAGCAGGAGGCCTTATGAAGATGAAGCCGCTGGCCGATCGGGTCATTATCAAGCCCTCAGAAGCCGAAGAGAAGTCCAAGGGGGGTATTATTGTTCCGGACACCGCAAAGGAAAAGCCGGTTGTCGGCGAGGTTGTGGCTGTTGGGCCCGGGAAGGTGTCGGATGATGGTAAGAAAGTTCCCATGGAGGTGAAGGTGGGGGACAAGGTCCTCTACGGAAAGTACTCCGGCACAGAGGTCACTGTCGAGGGTGAGGAGTATCTCATCATGAGGGAGGCCGACATATTTGCTGTCGTGTAGAAGGCACCAGAGGGATGTGAGGAACATATAAACTAAGGAGACAGAATCATATGCCAGCAAAGAGAATTGACTACGATGCTGAGGCCCGCGCCAGCCTGAAGAGGGGGGTTGACCAGCTTGCCGATGCGGTGAAGGTCACACTGGGCCCGAAGGGGCGCAATGTGGTCATCGACAAGAAGTTCGGCGCTCCCACCGTGACGAAGGACGGTGTGACCGTCGCAAAGGAGATTGAGCTTGAGGATGCGCTGGAGAACATGGGAGCGCAGATGGTCCGCGAGGTTGCATCCAAAACCTCAGACGTTGCGGGAGACGGTACCACAACAGCCACGGTCCTCGCGCAGGCCATTGTCCGTGAAGGAATGAAGAACGTTGCTGCCGGTGCCAATCCGATGGATCTTAAGAGGGGCATCGAGACTGCGGTCAAGGCGGTTGTCGAAGGCCTCAAGGGGATCAGCAAACCCGTCGACAAGACCAAGAAGACGGAAATTGCACAGGTCGGCGCCATCTCCGCCAACAATGATACCGTCATCGGTGATCTCATCGCGGATGCGATGATGAAGGTTGGCACCGACGGTGTCATCACCGTTGAGGAAGCGAAGGGAACGGAGACGAACATTGAGGTGGTCGAGGGGATGCAGTTTGACAGGGGGTACCTCTCTCCGTACTTCGTCACTGACGCCGAGACCATGGAGACGGTCCTGGAGAATCCCCATATCCTGATTCACGACAAGAAGATCTCGGCAATGAAGGATCTTCTCCCGATCCTCGAGAAGGTCGCACAGACCGGGAACCCGATCCTTGTCATCGCCGAAGACATCGAGGGTGAAGCCCTTGCAACGCTGGTTGTGAACAAGATCCGCGGAACACTCCGCGTTGCCGCGGTCAAGGCTCCCGGATTCGGTGATCGGCGCAAAGCCATGCTCGAGGATATCGCCATTCTCACAGCGGGGACGGTGATTTCTGAGGAGCAGGGGTACAAGCTCGAGAACGCAACACTCAGCTATCTCGGCAAGGCAAAGAAGGTGGTGATCGACAAAGACAACACCACGATTGTCGAGGGCTCCGGGAAGAAGGAAGACATCAAGAAGCGAATCAACGAGATCAAGGCGCAGATCGAGAAGACCACGTCAGACTACGACAAAGAGAAACTCCAGGAACGTCTGGCGAAGCTCTCGGGTGGTGTGGCAGTCTTGAAGATCGGTGCCGCGACGGAGGTCGAGATGAAGGAGAAGAAGGCGCGCGTCGAGGACGCCCTTCATGCGACTCGTGCGGCTGTGGAGGAAGGCATTGTCCCGGGCGGCGGTGTTGCCTATCTACGTGCCGCGGCGAAGCTGGATGCCCTGAAACCTGACAACGAGGATCAACAGACGGGGATCGATATCGTACGTCGGGCACTCGAGGAGCCCATTCGCCTGATCGTCGAGAATGCCGGGCAGGAGGGTTCTGTCGTTGTGAACAAAGTCAAGGACGGAAAAGACGACTTCGGTTTCGATGCCTACAAGGAGGAGTATGTGAATCTGGTCTCCGCCGGTGTGATCGATCCGACCAAAGTCGCCAGGACCGCGCTCGAAAACGCGGCGTCCGTTGCCGGTCTGCTGCTCACGACCGAGGCAACGATCGTCGAGAAACCGGAAGAGAAGAGGGCAGCTGCTCCGGCTATGCCCCCGGGTGCTGACATGTACTAAGCCGGCATCCGGCGATTCAAAAACCGAACCCCCGTCTCGCGCAGTCGAGGCGGGGGTTCTTCATTTTCTGCTTGACAATGAGCTGAGCTTCTGCTATGTTGGAAACGTAAGAAACGTTTGCCGTTTCCGAAGTATCCTTGTATTTGAGTCACGGGAAACTGAAGAAACACCGTCGGCCTTCGGAGGTTCGAGGCTCATGCCACGAGATGATCAAAAAAGGCGGGTAATCTTGGCTGCTCGTGAGAGGATGTCCCGAGAGGGGTTCTCCCGGTTATCCATTGAGGAGCTCGTCTCGGAACTCGGGATGAGCAAGAAGACCTTCTACAAAATCTTCCGCAGTAAGGACGATCTGCTGTCCCAGGTAGTGGATACGACATTGGGAGAGGTGCGGCTGGTTCTTGGGGAAATCACCGGAAGCGACAGAGACTTCCTCGAGAAACTGACGGCCATCCTCACATTCGTGGGGGAGCAGAGCGGGAGAATTGGCAGGCCCCTCCAAGAAGACCTCCGTAGGTTCCACCCGGATTTGTGGATGCGCATTGAGGTTTTTCGCCGGCAACGACTCGCGCAGACATTCGCCCCCCTTTTTGACCAGGGTGTAGCCGAAGGGTACGTACGAAGCGATGTCAACAAGAGAGTCTTCCTCTTTGCCTACATCGGCGCGATACAGAATCTCATTACTCCTCAGGTGCTGGCTCAGGAATCGTTCTCTGCGCAAGATGCACTCCGCGGTATCGTCAGGATTTTCTTTCAGGGGATCCTGACGGACCGTGGACGGAAACAGCTGACGCATATCTCGATTCTCAAAGAATCTCCATCAACCTAGGTAACGCATGGCACGCTCAATCGTTCTGGTATGCATCGGGTTTCTCACTGCTCTGCTCGCAGGCTGCGGCAGCTCCTCTGATAAGGTCATAGAAGCCTCCGGGACTATCGAGGGGACCGATATCGATATCGGGTCGGAGGTAGGGGGGAAAATCGTGGAGGTCAGGGTGGAGGAGGGCGCACTGGTTGAGCAAGGCGACACGCTCGTGATTATCGATGGTACCGAGCTGCACCTTCAGCTCCGGCAGGCGCGCGCTGCAGCGGAGGCATTCGAGGCACAGTACCAGCTGGCCCGGCGGGGAGCTCGCGAGGAAGACATCATACAGGCGGAGGCCGCATTCAAAGCTGCAGAAGCCGATTATCAACGGATGAAGGACCTCCTTGCCACCAACACGGTGACCCGAAAACAGTACGATGATGCGGAGGCCCGGTACGTCGCCGCGCAGCAGCTCTACCGGAAGCTCTCCCATGGGTCCCGGCCGGAGGAAATCCAGGCTGCACGGGCCAGGCGGGACCAGGCGGTTGCGTCTGCCGACTACATCATGAAGAAGATCGATGACTGCCATATCACGGCCCCAACCACCGGGACGGTCACGTTGCGGTCAATCGAACCCGGTGAGCTCGTTTCACAGGGGGCGAGTCTTCTCCGGATAACTCATCTGGAGAAACTGAAACTGACGATCTACGTCAACGCGATGCAGCTGGGGAAAATCCGTCTCGGCCAGGAAGCCGATGTGCGCATCGATGCCTACGACGAGGTCTTCTTCAAAGGCCGCGTCGTCTACACGTCCCCCGTGGCCGAATTCACCCCAAAGAACGTCCAGACAAAGGAGGAACGGACGAAGCTGGTGTTTGCAGTCCGCATCGAGGTTCTCAATCCCGACGGTGTGCTCAAGCCGGGATTGCCCGCCGACGCGACTCTTCAAATCGATGATGAGGTGGGTGGATGAACGATTCCGGCGTCAATGCCGTCCAGACGTTTGGTCTCACTAAGAGGTTCGGCGATCTCCTGGCCGTCGATCGCCTGAGCCTGACTATCCGAGAGGGTGAGATGTTTGGCCTGGTCGGACCCGACGGGGCGGGAAAGACCACCACCATACGCATGCTCTGTGGAATCCTGCTTCCATCCTCAGGCGGCGCACGTGTGCTGGGGAGAGACCTGAGGAGCGAGGCGGATCGCATAAAGGAGGAAATCGGCTACCTGTCGCAGCGGTTCTCTCTCTACGGGGACCTGAGTGTCGACGAGAACATCGAGTTCTTTGCAGAGATCAACGGGGTGTATGACTACAGACGTCGTCGGGAAGAACTTCTGGAGTTTACCCGGCTCACGCCGTTTCGAAAGAGACTGGCCGAGAGGCTTTCGGGCGGGATGAGGCAAAAACTCGCCCTCTCGTGCACGCTGATCCATCGGCCCAGAATCATCTTCCTGGATGAACCGACAACGGGTGTGGATCCTGTCTCACGGAGGGATTTCTGGCGCATTCTGCAATCCCTCCTGGGAGAGGGCATCACCATTGTCATGTCCACCCCCTATCTGGATGAAGCCGAACGGTGCACGAGGGTCGCACTGTTGAACAAGGGTGGAATCATGAAGGCGGATACGCCGGAGAGGTTGAAGCAGTACATGAGAGGTGAGATCGTCGAGGTGGTCTGTGACAGGGTACGCCAGGCATCCGCGGCGCTGCTGGGTCACCCGAGGGTATCGGAGGTCCAGACCTTCGGAGATCGGCTGAACATCGTCGTGGAACGCGCTTCACGCGACCTCGCGGACGTGGAAGCGATCCTCGCCGGGCGTGGCGTGACTGTGAGAAGCATGCGGGTCGTATCTCCTTCACTGGAGAACGTCTTCATATCGTTGCTGACTCATCCAGAACGCGAAGGGATTCAGGTATGAAACGGATAGGTCTCGCACTCGTGTGGGCAGTATCAACGGTTCTTGCGCAGGAGCCGATGACGTTGACACTCGAACAGGCGATTTCCATAGCACGTGAGAACAGCAAGTCTCTTCTCCTCTCGGGTGCTCGGCTCAACTCGGCGGCCTCACGCGCAGGGGAAGTGAAGACGGCGCTCTATCCGAACCTTCACCTCTACGGAGGATACACGAAGTTAAGTCCTGGTACGTTCTCTCTTGCCACCCCGGGATCGCCCGGGCCGATATCAGTAGGGCCTGTCGTGGACAACACGTACACACTGCAGGTAGGCGTGCGCCAACCGCTGTTCACGGGATTCTCCCTGCTGGAGAACGCGAGGGCGGCAGAGCTGGAGGCCGAGGCCGCTCGATTTGAGTATCAGATGGAGGAGGCCAACCTCGTTTTGAATGTCACCACGGCGTATTGGACTCTCTATCAGACCCTCCAGGCGAGGCGCTACGCCGATGAGAACGTCACGCGACTTCAATCCTATCTCGCCGACACGAAGCACCTGGCAGCGGCGGGTCTGGCAACCGAGAATGACCGTTTGAAGGTCGAGGTGCAACTGGCGAGTGCAAAGATCGCGCAGATAGAGGCGGCAAACGATGTCGAGATTGCGATGTTGAATCTCAACAACGTCATGGGACAATCCCTGGGGACGGACCTCCGACTGGCCTCCCGGCCGGACGCCGCGGGGGACGCTGACGGTGTTCGCTCGGGTGGGGAGGCGGAAGACGCCTCCGGCCTTGCGATACAGGCCTGGGAAGCTCGGGAGGATGTCCAGGCACTTCTCGCCCGGGCGGAGGCGGCGAGGGCGGGGGTCGACGCTGCCAGAGGTCAGTGGTGGCCCCGACTCGATCTGACCGCTCACTACCTTTACAACAGACCGAACTCCCGCTATGAGCCTCTCACAGACGGATTCATTGGGAGCTGGGATGTCGGGATCCAGATTGCGTTCGACGTATGGAACTGGGGTGCGACGGCACGAAAGGTGGAACAGGCCGAGGCAAGGGTCCGGGAGAGGGAGCTCCAGTATGACATGCTCCGCGACAACGTGACGCTTGAGGTACATAGCGCAGCTCTCTCCCTCCGGCGTGCCTGGGAGAAGAGGGAGGTGGCGGAGCTGGCCGTCACGCAAGCGGAGGAGAGCGTCAGGAGTACGGGCGACAAGTACAGGAACGGACTTGCGACCTCCTCCGAGCTCCTCGACACAGAAGTATCACTCGTTCAGGCACAAACGCAGCACACTGGCTCGCAGGTGGAGTATGCTCTTGCAAGAGCTCGCCTCCGCCGGGCGATCGGGCAAGGGTCGGGACACCATGAGTGATCTGGCAATAGAGGTGAAGAACCTCACGAAGCGGTTTGGGTCATTCACCGCCGTTGATGAGGTGAGCTTCGCCGTCAGACGGGGGGAGGTGTTCGGATTTCTTGGAGCAAACGGTGCAGGGAAATCCACGACCATCCGCATGATGTGCGGCCTGCTCCAGCCCACCTCGGGGACCGCTCTGGTGGCGGGGTACGATGTCAACCGACAGACTGAAAAGGTGAAGCTCAACATAGGATACATGTCACAACGGTTCTCCCTCTACGACGATCTCACCGTGGCGCAGAACATCAGGTTCTACGGCGGCGTCTATGGTCTGCGGGGCAGGAAGCTCCTTGATCGGATGTCATTGGTGCTGAGAATGGCCGATCTCAAGGGGCAGGAAGGGCGGCTGACGCGCACCCTCTCGGGGGGATGGAAACAGCGGTTGGCACTCGGGTGTGCCATTCTCCACGAACCCCGGATCGTCTTTCTGGACGAACCAACGGGGGGTGTCGATCCCCTTTCGAGACGCAATTTCTGGGAACTGATACACCGAATTTCCTCGGAGGGGACAACGGTCATTGTGACAACGCACTTCCTGGATGAAGCGGAGTACTGCAACGACATCATCCTGATTGATGCGGGCAGACTCATAGCATCCGGGAGCCCCATGGAACTCAAAACGCAGCATATCCGGCATCCAATACTCGAAGTGCGGTCGGCGGACGTTGTCGAAGCGCTGGAAGCCATTCGGGCAGAGCCCTGGGCCCTCGAGACCTCGGTCTTCGGGACATCGCTCCATGTGATGGTTCTGGATGAAGCGGACGGAAGGGGGCTCATAACCGCGACACTCCGTGACCGGTCGATTGCCCTCTTCGCCATCGAGCGGATCGTTCCCTCCTTGGAGGATGTCTTCCTCTATCTGCTTGATCAGGAAGCGGCAAAGCGGGGAGCGGCCTGAGCAGGAACAACACAGGGATGTACATGCTGAAACCAGTGCGGCCGATCATTCTTAAGGAATTTCGTCAGATCAGGCGAGATCCCACGTCGCTGGGGATGCTGCTTGTTCTCCCGACGGCTCTCATTATTCTCGTTGGGTATGCGCTGGACTTTGATGTCAAGCACGTCCCGCTTCTGGTGTACGACCAGAATCGCAGCCCGGAAAGCCGGGCCCTTCTTGAGCGACTGGGGAACACCGAGTCCTTTGACCATATCGGAGACGTGATGTCCTATGGTGAAATCGAGAGGATGTTCCTTGAGGGAGTGGCAAGTGTCGCGATTGTCATTCCGCCGGCTTTCGGTCGAGATCTTCTTGCGGGCCGAGAGGCCAAGGTCCAAATCCTGGTAGATGGATCGGACGCGAACACGGCCGGGCAGGCGGTGGCTAATGCCTCGCGCATTGTCGCTAGCCATTCAACGGAGTTGCTGCTGGAAGCTTTTCGCAGGGTGGGGAGACAGGAGTACGTTCCAATTGACTTCCAGCCGCGGATCTGGTACAACCCCGATCTCGTTACCTCCCGCTTCCTCGTCCCGGGCCTCATAGGTTTCATACTGGTACTCACAGCGGTCATCTCGACTTCTCTGACCGTGGTCAGGGAGAAGGAGCGGGGGACAATGGAGCAGATCATGGTGTCACCGCTCAGGCCATCGCATATCATCCTGGGGAAGACGATTCCATACATGGCCATCAGCCTTGTTGCGGCGACCGCAATCCTTCTGCTCGGGTATCTCCTGTTCGATGTCGAGGTGAAGGGGAGTCTCCTCCTGCTCTACGCGGCCATCTTCACGATCCTCCTCGGTGGCCTCGGACAGGGGCTGTTGATATCGACAATTACCGATTCCCAGCAGGTGGCATTCATGGTTTCCGTCCTGAGCTCCTTGCTCCCCTCGTTTCTCCTCTCCGGGTTCGTGTTTCCGATCTCGAATATGCCTGTGGTGCTGCAAGTACTCTCCAATCTTGCCGTGAACAAGTTCTTTCTCAACCTCATCCGCGGGGTGATGCTCAAAGGGGCGGGTCTGAGTGCAGTGTGGGATCAGCTCCTCTATATGCTGATCTTCGCGGCGGTGACGCTCGGCATCAGTTCCAGGAGAATGCAGAAGAGGACACTCTGATGAAAGAGTCGCTGCTTGTTGTCTTTGAGATGGTGAGAAAGGAATTCTATCAGATCCGCCAGGACAAGCGAATGCTGGCCGTGTCTATCGTGGTTCCCCTTATCCAGGTCCTGGTGCTGGGCTACGCGGCAACTACCGACATCAAATACACCACCATGGTGGTATGCGACCAGGACAGGACGGCACAGAGCAGAGAACTCATCGAGGGATTCACCACCTCCGGGTACTTCATCCAGGAGTACACGGTGGATCGTGTGGAAGACCTCGGGCGATACATTGAGGAAGGAGATGCTGCGGTGGCTCTCGTCATTCCGCCGGGGTTTGCCCGCGATCTCTTTCGTCGGCGGACTCCCCAGATTCAGGTTATACTGGACGGGACCGACGCGAATACGGCAAACATCCTCCTCGCCTATGCGACCAGGATCGTGACGGCATACGCGCGGCCTATAGTGGCGAGGTATGCTGCACGGGCGACCGGGAACAGGCTGCAGCGCATCGATGCCGAACCGCGGGTATGGTTCAACCCGGAACTCTCAAGCTCAAACTTCATGGTCCCGGGCGTCGTGGCGCTCGTGCTGATGATTATTACGATGACCCTCACGTCCCTCGGCATTGTGAAGGAGAAGGAGATCGGAACGCTTGAACAGCTCATGGTAACGCCCATCAAGCCGCACGAACTCATTCTCGGCAAGCTGATTCCGTTTATCATCATCGGTTTTGTCGATGCGGTTATCGTTCTCGCTGTTGCCCACTACTGGTTCGGGGTGCCCGTGCGGGGAAGCCTCCCACTCCTGTTCTTCCTCTCCACACTGTTCATACTCACGACTCTCGGGCTCGGACTGTTTGTCTCGACCGTGGCAAAATCCCAGCAACAGGCGATGCTCATCGCCCAGTTCTTCTTCTTCATGCCGTTTATCTTCCTCTCGGGCTTCACCTTCCCGATCAGCAATATGCCGGACGTTATCCGGGCCGTCACGTACATCATACCTCTCCGGTACTTCCTCGAGATCTTGCGCGGTCTTCTGTTGAAAGGTGCAGGGTTCGCGGATCTCTGGTTCCAGGCCGTCATGCTCTCTGTCATAGGGGTTGCTGTGCTCTGGCTCAGTGTTCTCCGTTTCCACAAGACACTGGAGTGAACTGGCCGTATGGGGGGAGGAGGTCCGGGTTGCGACTGGGATTGGAGTGTCGTACCTTGACGGGGTCGTCCACTCTGTCAGAGGGAGTCTATGAATCGACCTGTGCATCTCGGAGACGATCTGTTTCCTCCCTTCTCGGGCTTCCCGCGGGAGGGTTTGAGCTTTCTAGGGAAGCTGAAACGAAACAACAATCGCCAGTGGTTCAAGCGACACCGGCAGGAGTACGAGGAGACCGTCCGTTTTCCGATGCAGTGCCTCATTGCTGCGCTGGCACAGAAGATGGCAGACTCTGCCCCGGAGATCGATTTCAATCCGAAGAGGTCGATATTCCGGATCTACCGTGATACGCGGTTCAGCAAGAACAAAACTCCATATAAGACAAACATTGCCGCAAGCTTCACATTTCGGGGCAGAAAGGGACCCACCGAAACACCGGGCCTCTACGTGGGAATCGAGCCCGGGGAGATATTCATCGGAGGCGGCCTCTACATGCCCACAGGCCCTCAGCTCAAGCAGATCCGTGCCCGCATAGCCACCGACCCTGATCCGTTTCTGGGGGTTGTGAAGAATCCCCGCTTCAAGAGGGTATTCGGGGGAGTTGAGGGAGAACGGCTCCAGCGCTCTCCACTGGGGTACCCGCCCGACCACGCGATGATTGACTACCTCCGGCACAAGCAGTTCTATGTTGGGAGGCTTCTGGAGGATACTGCCTGCCTGAGAGGGACGTTTGCCGACACGGTCGTCCGGACGTTTACCGATTGCATGCCCCTTGTCCGATGGCTGGCTCGCGCGATCGGTTGACAGCCAGGGGGTGAGAGACCGGCATGGACTATCTGATTTTCTGTCTCGTTGCCCTCGGTGCGTCGGGAATCACACTCTTTTCGGGTTTTGGACTCGGTACGCTGCTGCTTCCGGCCTTCCTGCTCTTCTTTCCCGCCGACCTGGCCGTTGCCATGACCGCGCTCGTACACTTCCTGAACAACATCTTCAAACTCCTTCTTCTGGGGAGGCATGCAGACCGCCATGTAGTCATCCGGTTTGGCAT
>Ga0209536_100007253_pt1 | contig 16829 bp, 36 predicted proteins | sample DeeMarSeWOR28_12_FD_187461 | JGI IMG/M metagenome (GOLD analysis project Ga0209536, IMG submission 187461) | Marine sediment microbial communities from White Oak River estuary, North Carolina - WOR-2-8_12 (SPAdes) (version 2) | ecosystem: Environmental > Aquatic > Marine > Intertidal zone >... | reverse complement strand
TTTTACAATCTGTTATTGTCAAAGGACTTATAGAACTGATAAACTCAAAACCATTTTTAAGCTTGTATTTATACATTGTAAACCCTCCTATATTTCAGTTATACGCAATACTTCAAATGTTACAACGTTGTTATTTTCAGTCTTTTCAAGTAAGTTAGTTGTTATTGTTATTGAACCGTCACTGTGAATTAATTTAAAACCTATAATCATTTATTACCCTCCTTTTAAGATAACCTTAAACCTTTTAAGCTTTTAATATTTTTTTGATACTCAAAAGTTGCAGTATATTCTTTAATTAATTTTTTTGTGTATAAAAATGTAAAATCAACTTTTTTTAGATCAATAAATCTCTTAAACCATTTTAAAAATGATAGTTCGTTTATGTTAAATGTTATGTAGTAGTTATTACCTTTTTTAAATATAATCCATCCTTTAATTGTTAATAGTTTTATAATCAAATGTTTCCTATGTTTCAATGATTTTTTTATAACTATTTTACATGTCATATGCATATATTAAAACCTCACTTTATTTCCTAATATTCACTTACAACAATTGTTATAAGCGTACTTTAAGAAATAAATTTTATATGAACTACTCACGAACTACCTAAGAGGTTATTACATCAAATTACCGTTTGATATTTCCCTCTTAGATATTATGTATATTTCCACGCCCATTTATACAATATTTCATAAGGTTATGACCTTAATCGGACTATACGCCGTCGTTATATACATATTAATCTAATGTCTACCATATTTAATTTTAAATGTAAGCATGTACCCGTCCCGAACTACACTACTTACTTATGTAACAGTGTTGAATAGTACTTGCTAGATACTATATAAACCACCACGTCAATACTATCCTATGATGTAGCACTTAGATGTCAATGTGTGTTATAATGTTATACAATATTCTTTTTTACTGGCAACTTTTTACTATTGCCTTAATCAGTTATTATAAGCGACTAACAACGCTTTTTAAAAATATTAAGTTTTAATTTCCTAGCAATTTACAACAATTACTATTTACTACTAATCTTTTTTTGATTAGTGCTTATAACTACCTATAAGCTAGTTTGATCAACATTAATTAATTATGCAACATATAGAGTATATTGACTGTATATTGAGTAACTTGTAATTGCTTATAGACTAACATCTTAATCTATGTTGCATTAAGTTACGTAATGTATTTTTTGAGTTTAAGAGTCAAAAATCGTAAACACTCTTTATTTCCAAAATATGTCAGTAAAACATAAGTAGACAAAAGTATAGTAAGTATTGTGTCGCTGCTTAGTATATTAATAGTATATAGTATATGAGTTGTAATGTATAGTATGCTATGAGTTGATATAATAGTTTAATAGCTAATTGAATTAAAATAAATCGTTGTATCAAATTGAATCTCATTATAACGTCAGATATGCGGTTAAACCCAGTATTTACCATATGTTTGACTACTGGTGCAATATGCTTATATATAGCATGTTAGATATGTTTTTTTGATTTGTTTGTAGCATCATATTATTAATGTTTGTAGTCTATGATCTTAATATAATATTATAGTAGATTAATATAACAAGTGCTTAATACGTGCTTAATATACGCTTATATATCCATGCTATCAGATATAATATTACGTGTAATTTGAGATAGTTTTTTGCATAGCTTAATGCTAGTTGGTTAGTGCTATTGATTAGATTTGACGGAAATATTTCTACATTATAGTGATTTTTTTATCCAGAAAATGTTTATATCGTATAATTACGATATGGATTTTTATGTTAGGATATGGATTAAGTGTATGTTTAAGTTATATTTTGGTTTGTATTGCAAAACTGTAAATGATTGGCTTTTTTAATTGTTGGTTGAAATTATGTTTGGTGGTGGTGTGGATAACTACTTGTGGATAAGTTTTCAGAGATTGGATGAAATGTAAATGATTAGGTTGTTTGGTGGGATTTGGTTGTTGTGGATAAGATGTGGATAAGTTGTGGTTTTGGGGGAATACTTGAAGAAAGTCCCAAATGTTATAAAAAATGAGCGAATGATCATTCGATTTACAATTATGTAAGATACTAGCAACTATAACATTTATAAACTTATATTCAATCATATGTCAACTCTTAGCTGAAATAACAGAACTGGAAGCCTGATCCAATTTAAAAATAAAATGAGAACTTTGTAAAATAATGGATATACAAGTGTATAAAATAATGTCATTGAGAATGTACAAAAATGTTTGATCAAAAAAAAGATTCTCTTTTAATTTATAAGTGAGATTAAGTCGAGTATAAGAATCTTAAAATACCTATTTTAATAATTCTATACTCCAATTGTTGGAAACGTTGCCTATAGAGGGGTGTATTTACAGATTCTAGGAGAATTTCCAGCATATGTCAAGGTCGGCTATCCCCTTATACACACTCCCAAAATCCACCAAATCAAAATTTATTTAATTAAAAAATTACATAATATTACACTTTTAAAAATCCTCAATCCTATCTTTCATCTTAAAAACTAATTACCAAAAATTACCAACATATTTCAAATTAAACTTTTAAAAAATAACATCCCCCTATACCCCCTCCCAAATTTCCCAAATTAAATCTTTTAAAAATTCAAATCAATACAAAAAAATAAAAAATACATTTCTAAATTTGAAAATACCTTTATAGAATCTTCATATCCAAAATATCTCTATTCAATTTCTAATTAACACCCAAAATACAAAGCCATAACTAATATTACCTTATACCCACTCCCAAAATCCCCCAAATATCCAAATATCCCCAAATTCCCCCAAAATAAAAAATAATATCACTTCTAAATCCCAAAACCCCTCCCAAAAATCACCTTCCACATTTTTTATTACTTAAAATCCTATTTAAGAAGTACCTTATCCCCCCTCCCAAAAATCCCCAATTAAAATTTAATTTTATTTAAGAACATCTAATGATCTTTACAATATTGAAAAAATTAAAAATAAACAACTTGCATTACATTCAACTTATTTTCTTTTACAAGAAGGACTACGAAGAGACTCTGGAAGTGACTACGAAGTGACTCCGAAGACTTTCCCTCTAGCTTATAATACTATAATAGTTATATACTTTTAAAAAGTATCAAAATAAAAATTACAGATAAAATTATAATAATAGAATAAATCCAAGATAAAAATATAATAGAAACTATAATTAATATAATTGAAATTAAGCATATATAAATCTTTTTAAATCTAGGTATAATAACATATAACAAATAAAAGAATACTGCATAAAAAATAAACAATTTAGCTATTACATCATAATAAGGATATTTATCAAAACAATTTACTATTCAACAAAATAAAGCAGACCCAATAAAAGCTACTGGCAAAGCAACAATTCATCTTAACCAAAAAGGCAACTTTTCAATAAACTCCATAATAATTTCCCTCCTAAATAATATTAGTTAGATTTATAACTGTCATATATAAAACTATTAGTCATAATACTTTAAACTATTAATAATCCGATCTCCTTCTTTTGCATGTCTAAAAGCACTATCCTGATAAAAGTCTGTACCAAATGTATTAAAGTTTTCTAAATCTTTTAAGCAATTCTTATATTCTGATAAACCTCTTTTAAATTTTATATGAAACATATATAGATCACTAGGATAATCTAAAATAGAAGCTTCATTATAACAACTACACATTTTATAGCTTAATCCAGATATATCAAAAGTTACAACATCATTTAATTCATCAAATATACTTTGTGCTTCATCAACTATATCACTAACTTTATTAAAATAATCTTTTCTAGTAATATCTATTGTTTCTATTGGTTCTATATACGTATAGGGGGTATAGGTATATTCTGGAATTATAGATGGAGTAGGAATCTGAACATAAACGCCTAATTTAGCTTCACGTTTTTTTATAATAATAACATTTTCTTTTTCAACATCTGAGAATAGACTATCATGTACAAATTCACTATCAGTATATTGAGGAATATACCAGTCTGTATTTCGAAAATAAGAATCTAGTCTACTATCTGTAAATATATAGCCATGTCTAGCAAATAATTCATTTCTTCCATAGAAAAGATCATCTTTAGTTTTACCAGCTAAATCTTCTGAGTTTAAAAGCTTTTTGCTACTATCAGGAAACACATCTTTATTATATTTAATTTTTAATGTTGGAATTAGAGTGGGGGTTGGATTAACAGATTCGGTTGGTTCTAATATATTATGGGTTACTGATATAGGTGTATTGATAATTCTTTCAACTTTTTTTATTATTGTTTCTTTTTCAGGTATAAGTTTAAAAGCTAATATTATTCCTATACAAGCCATAAATACAAAAAACACAAATAAGCAATTGAGCAGAGTTTTAGAAGTTTTTAGTTTCACTTTTTGCTTTCATTCTACATTCTTTAATTGTTCTTTATTATATTTACAAGCTATATTTTTTTTATGTTCTTCATAACTGGAATAATATTTTTTACAAGAATCACAATAGAACCACATACTTAATCTCCTTTAATATCTGTATAATATAATTATATCTTAAAACTAAACATATGTAAAATAATTGTGTATTATGTCTAAAAATGATATAATAGTAATATATTATAAATTAAGAAGAATATTATGTATAAACCAAATGCAATAGATATACCTTTAAATGAAGAGACTTTTATGAAACTAAAGGAAATAAGTAATGCTTGGGAAATAGATATGTTTGATCTTGTTCAAAATATGATAGAAATGGTTTATGATAATCCTAAAAAATATGCAGAAACTTTGAATCCCTTGACACACATCAACAGATAAGGTAAAATTATTTTGTCATTTGTAAGTCAATGTTTTATTAGTAGAAGTTATTAGCTCAGTCTAATAGCTTTTTACTTAATTATAATTAGTTAGATTTCTAACTATCAGATATAAAACTATTAAAGCACAAATAACTATAGAACAAATTAAAATAACTATTACCAGTATAATAGTTAAAAAAACATCTAAAATTCAACTTAAAAACATCTTCATAATAAAACCCTTTCTATAATAATTATATTTTTCAGTTACCTTTAACACACATTATTGGTAACAAATAAGACCTAAATTAAACCTAAAAAAGCCTAAATGCTTTAGAAAAGCACCAAACTTTTACCTTAAATCCTCTAATAATTGCCTAGAAGCAAATATCATTAAATCACTTATTATATAAGCTTTCTTATTAATCAACTTTTTATTTTTCAATATAACATCCTTAATATTTTTTATAAAAGCTTCATTTGTCTGATCTACAAGTAAATAAATTGTATTAAAATTAGTAATATCTTTTCTATAAAAGTAATCCAACACACTTAATATATCGTTCTCTATATTCATATCTTCTCCTAAATATAATTAGTTAGAAATCTAACTATCAGAATTAAAACTATCTTTTTGTACCATACAAAACTCATATCTACCATAACCAATGGTATATTAAAAGTTAAGTGGTATATTAATACCAAGTAAACATATCGGAATACTTATTCAATTAACAAATCACAATTTTTTTTAACACATAGTTCCATATAATTTATTAACATATTGCAAATTTCATAATCCTGATTCTTTAATTTTTCATTAATTTCTTTTAATCTAGGAATAACAGCCTTAAGTTTATCTGGACTTAATTTACCTACTTCTATAGGCTGATTTATAAAATAATAAATATCATCTTTATTATTCGCTTCTTTTTTTAAATTATTTAAAAAAGTTTCATAAGAACCATAAGAAAAATTAAAACCTGAATCATCATTAAATCTATTTCTAAAATCTACTCCCATAAACATACTCCTTGTATAATTAAACTAATTTAACTTTCTTCTTTTTAATCTTACCACATATCCAACACCAGTAAACTATAATTCTTTTATTTGGCTGATAACTGAAAATAGTATTATGTTTATCAATTAGAACATATTCATGACTACAAAATTTAAACATTTTTTCTCCTTTATATACTTGGAACAGATTTTTTTATATGCATTTCTAGCTTAAAGCAAATATCTATTTCTGTGTCCATACCACAGTTTTTACAATTATGTCTAAACTTTTTAATTTTATAAGTTTCTATGTCTAAAGTATTTTCTTTTATAATTATTGGTTCTTTGCATGTAGGACATACTTCCCTTATTTCAAAAGCATCTATTCCTAATTTTGTTTGTATTTCTTCTATATTAGTCTTTGAACTTAACATTTTTTCTCCTTTTTAAAACTTAATTTATTTCATAACCTTCATATAACCAATCATCAGGGTCAGCTAGAGCATCCCATTGACTCATAGTCATTTCTATTTTTGTAATTTTTAAAGTTATACCATTATCTTTTATTATAATAGTCTCTCCTTTATTCGCCTTATTTATTCTCTCTATAGACTCGTTTACAAGCTCGTCTTTTGTTCCATTCCAAACCTCTGTAGAATTTATACTTTCCATTATCTCTAAACCAACGTCACTGTCATTTTTTAAAACACAATGCCAAGTATAGTCTTTTTTATTATCTTTTAAATCAAATCTATGAACTAACATATTTCTCCTTAAAGTAACATATAAACCTTAATTTAACCATTACTAAGTTACATTAAAACTTTTAGTGTTACTTCTTTATTATTATTGGTCTATCTTCAATTTTTTCAAATATATAATTTTCTTCTAATATCTTTTTTATTCTTTCATACTGATCTTCATTTATATTGAACAATAAAGCATTATCCCTATCTCCTTGCGTTGCTCTTGTTGGAGGTTCATAAATAACCATTTCTCTATACATGTAAAATCCTAACTTTTACATTTTTTTCTTTCCAAATTAAATAATAATAATTTTGTATAAACCTATTATCATCAATATATAACCAAGTAGGCATATCTAAATCTAAATTCATTTTTTACTTTCCTCCTTACCTAATTGTATTATTTTCTCAAATCTTTTAATAGCATTTAATGCACCAGTTTTAATTTCTTCTTTGGTATTATTTAATTCAATTGAATCTTTCTGTAACTCTAAAGCACTCGTAAATATAAAATCAAGAACATAAATAGTTCTTAAATCTTCAAAAATTAATTTATTTTTTTTATAAATATTTATAAATTCCTCAATTACCCAGTTACACATTATTTCTGCTTTATATTTTAAATCTAATCCAATTAAAGATTTTTCAAATTCATTGTTTTCTTTTATTTTCATTTGTTCTCCTTATTTACCCATCATATTCATAAATTCATCATAAGTGATAGTACCCATTTCTTTTAAAACACTTTTAAATTTATCTTCATCCATTTCAATCTCTTTTACATTTAGTTTAAAACTTTGTAAATAATCTGCTTCTAGAAAGAATCCTTTATCTTTAAAATTAATTATTCTATATTGGTTATTTTTATTGCTAAAATCTATATCTAAAAAACAAACTTCTAAATCAGTTATATTTATATCATTAATTTTATTAAAGTTTTTATTATAGAATTGTATTTTTCTAAAAGAATAAATTTTATTATCAACAGTAGATTTTAAACTAAAGCAATCTTCATTATTAACATTTACTTTGCCATATATCATAATTTTCTCCTATATTCTTTATTTTATATATTATCACAATTATATATTTCATATCAATTCCTATTAAACCTATAAATATACTAGTATTTGTAAAATATTGCAAATAAACTATAATATAAGGGTGTGATAAATATGAAAAAAAGATCAAATGGTCAAGGTAGTATATATCATAGAAAAGATGGAAGATGGGTTGGCTGTTTAATTGTAGGTAAAGATTTTAAAAACAAATATATTAGGAAATATGTATATGGAACAAGCTATGAAGACATAGAAAAGAAATTAAGAAAAGTAAAAAAAGAGAATAATACAAATAGAAATTTTAAATTAAAAGAATGGCTTGAAATCTGGATTGAAACTTATAAAAAAATTGAAATAAAAAAACAAACTATAGATTTATATAGAACATTTATTGAGAATATAATTAATCCTATGATTGGAAATATGTATCTAAGAGACATTAAGCAAATTGACTTACAGAAATTTTTTAATAAATTATCTGAAAATTATTCAGAATCTTCAATGATCAAAATAAAGAATATACTTAATCCTGCATTACAAGCAGCACATTTTAATGATTATATTCCTAAAAATCCATTTTATCTGATAAAGATAAAAAACAAGATAAGAAAAGAATTAAAGCATTGAATAAAGATGAAATAAAATTATTTGAAAAAGAGATAAAAGATTGCTATTATTATGAATTTTATTTAACTCAATTAGATACTGGGGCTAGAATAGGGGAATTGCTGGCTTTAACATGGGAAGATGTAAACTTTGATTTAAAACAAATAAATATAAATAAAACTATTATAAAAATTAAAGAAAAAGGTAAAAATATTTTAAAAGTACAAAATAAAACTAAAACGGAATCTAATACTAGGAAAATTCCTTTAACAGATAGAAATATTATTATTTTAGAAGAATTAAAACTTAATGGAACATCGGATAAACTAGTTTTTGCTAGTAAAAATGGTTCATATATAAGTCCAGACAACATTAGAAAATCACTTAGAAATATATGCAATAAAATAGGCATAGAAAACATAGGTACACATGTATTAAGACATACTTATGCTACTAGATTATATGAGTTAAATGTGGAAATTAAAAAGATTTCTAAGTTACTTGGTCATTCAAAAATAGAACATACATATAATATATATACTCATATATCAGAAGACACTAAAAAAGAAGCTATAGATGAACTTAATAAGAATTTATTTTGAATAATATTTCTTTAATTTAAGCTCAAAGTTATTGATTTTACAATAAGTATATCTTAAAAATAAAGTAAAATTAAACTTCAATCTTATTTCCGCATATTGGACAAAATATATAATATATAACTTTTATAAAACCATCATTAGTTTCTTCTAAATTATATGTTAGTCCGTCCATATCTATTTTTATAAGACTATTGCAACTACTGCATTTTATCATTTAAATATCAAATTCCTCTAATATTTTTGTTAATTCTTCTTTACTGTAAAAGATTCCTATACTAATATCATCAATATCTTCCCAAAAGTTCATATCTTTACCACACTTAGGTTTTACATCATTAATAGTACATAGATTTTTTTCTAAAAAAACACATGGTTCTAATTTAAACCAATTTTCAGGAAGATTAAAAACACCAGCTTTAAAGCCTTTTCTGACTGGAACTATAATATATTTTTTTAATTGTGCATAATATTGTATAACTATTTTTTCTTTAAAAAAATCTTTAACATTTTTATACCCTAAATATTCACTTATATTAATTAAGTCTTCTCTATTTAAATCACAAGGGTTTTGCCAACAGCATGATGCACATTTGACACATGTTTTCACTCCTATTTTTCTTGCTGTTCTTGTATGTTTTTCTAAATGATTTAACCTAAAATAAAATTCTCTTTGTTTTTGTAGAAGTTCACGCATTTTTTCTTGACTACATTGTGGTAATTCTAAATTTATACTCATCAAAAATCTCCTTTATCGCATGTATGTAATTCAATTATAACACCTTTTGTTCCACATTTCTTGCAATTTCCTTCTTTTATGCTATACTTATAAATGTGATATTTAAAACTAATGACCACTATTTATAGTGGTTTTTTAGTTAATTCATCTAAAGCATAACCAATTGATCTATAATTTGTAAAGCCATAACTTTCAGAAGTTTTTATAATATCATCTATATATTTCAATGAAGGGAATTTATATAAGCTTTTTTTAGAATGCATTTGAAGAAATAGATGTGTTAAAGTCTTTTCATAGACTGTAGTTGAGCTTATAAGTATATTCATACAAGTATTTTTAGCAACTTGCTTATAGGCAACTTCATATAATATATCTACAATAGTCATATAGAAGGGTTCACTTTCTGCTACATTAAAATTATTTTCAAATATTTCTATAACATCTTTCTTTGTAGTTTTGCGTTCAACCAGTAGAGCATTGTAAGTTTTACTAAAAAAGTCATATCCTTCTGCATATAAAATTTGAGGTAATTCAAGAGGTAACATTTTCTTAATTTCAAATAGTCTTATAATGGCATTATCAATATTCATAAAAAATTCCTTTTAGATCATTATACCATAATTTACTTTTTTTTACTTATAGTTTTATTTTCATTTTTAATTTTCTAACATTTTAAATATTTTTTTATAAAGTTCATTTTTAATTCTTGTTCTATTAATTTTATCATCATAATCTGCATTTGAAATTGAAACATCAGATACTCCTTTGATTAGAAATAAAGCTTGTTTTATAGCTTCTGCATATTTTTCATTTATATCTTCTTCTAAAGTTACTATAAAACCTTTTACTTTTTTACTCATTATTTATCCTCCAAATTGTGATATACATCATAAAAATTTTCTGCAATTTCCAATTCTTTAAATTGTTCATTTATAAACTCAAAATCAGTATAACAGTATAAATCTCCATAAATTTTTTTATTATTATCTACTCTAAGATATATAATTCTTTTATTATCACCATTATCTATATCAACAAATTCTATTCCAAATTCATTAAATATTTTTTTCAGTTTTTGATAATCTGTCATTTCTGTAACCTCCACTTGACAACAAACATAATTTAAATATAAGTCCCTGTATTAATAAACTACTAGAAACCCCAAATAAAATAAAACTTATTATAATACTAAAATTGATGATTAATACTCCAAGACATAAAAAAGCTATAGAAAAGCATAATAAAGCTGTAGAATAAAATTTTAAAAAATTAATAAATAATAAGTCCATTAATATAATCTCCCCAACTTCTCTTCTTTAAGCATTTTATCTAGTTCTTTTAATTGTTCAAAAAAATATTTAATCATATGATTACTAGCCATATAAGGATTATCATCAATTATTTCTTTTTGTGCTATGTAAAATAGATGGAAGTAGAATGAATAAACTTTATCTTTTATGGATTTTTCAAGATTTAAAAAGTTTTTAGAATTTACTAAAGTAATTAAATGATCTTTTAACCTTTCAAACTCAATAACAGCACTCTCTAATAAATCTAAATTTTCAATTTTTATATGTTCTTTTATTTTAACTTTATTAGAATGCAAGTATTTGCACTCTCCTTCAATTTTAGTTGTGATCATATAATATGCTTTATTATCATATGCAGTGATTACAAAAGGAAAAGTCCTACAGATCAAAGGTCTATATCTATAAATGAAACATTTATTATCTTTTAGAAAAATACACTTTTCTTTTCCATCATTATTTATAAATATAACAGGTAAATTTTTTAAATTTTCTCCAATTCCTATTTTTAAATAGTTATTTTTTATTAGATCATGACAACTTAATTTTAAAGCATTGGACATATTATAAACATCAAATGGACTTAACAATAAGCCACAAACTGATTTTTTTTCACAACATTTGCTACAACTACTGCATTTAAAATCAAGACATGAATTTTTGTCTACGAATTCGTTAAATATACCATCTTTATATTCTTTGTTTTTATTTTCATTTACTAGTTCTATTAATTTATGATAAGTTAGTTTTTCTTTTATCATTAGTTTCCTCTTTTTCTTTATTTATTATTTTATTTATCTCTTGTAATATACTATTTACTTCACATAAGTTTCCATCAATCTCATTGATATAAAAATCATTTTTATTGAATTTAATATTTACATATGTAGTCTGATTTATAATTATAAAAGAATCTTCTTTAATTTTTACTATATGTTCTTCAAATTCAGGACTTTCTTTTATTTTTTCTAATATACTTTTTAAGTTGATATCATTCATCCCCTTATCTTTTATAATCTTCAACTAAAATTTTAAACATATTTAAAAATGCTTCATAGACTTTATAATAATTTTGTTTATCTAAATCTTTAATTCTTGAAATTATGCAACCAAGTGAACCAATTTTGAACATGACATTTTCATTTATATATATATATATAGTAATATGTGGGACAAATCAGATAAAGCTTCTTTATATTGTTCTATTAGTTCCTTATTATTAGTTTTATTTAAAATGTCACGTATTATTTTACTTAATTTTATTACACTATAAATTTTATCTTTATTTTTCATTTTTAATATTTTCCTTTGAAAAAACTCCTAACGTGCCAGTTGAGCTTTCGAGATTTTTATGTTAATTAAATTTACTATTTCATTATATCAGATACTATATATCTATTTCAAATTTTTTCTTTATCTGATTTAACTTTGCGTACTACTGGAATTATATCTTCACCATTTAAATTTATTGGAATAGGTGACATCCATTTTACAACTAATTTTTTATTATCTTTACTTCCAGTCCAAAAAGAATGAAAATGTGATCTTCTTATATGTGGAGTAATAGTTCTTTTAGTTTGATTTAAAGAAGGTTTATTTGCTCTTCGTATAGCTGCTCCAATTTGCCCTCCAACTCTATATTCTTTTACTTTTTTAGCTACTTTAATTTTTTCTTTATTGTTCTTTTTTATTATTTTAGGTCTTTTAGGTTTTTCCAATGTAACTGGATTTAATGTATCTGCATTAACAGTACAAAGATAAAGTATTAAAGAAATGAATGGTTCTATCCTTTTAGAACAACCACTTAAGGAATCATCATCTAATTTTAGATTATCAAATAAACCGTTGAAATTATTTTCAGAGTATTTAAAAGTTTCTTTTAAACTAGCTTTAATACCTTCTTTTCTTAAATGTAAAATAATAGGTAAAAGTCCACCATTGTCAAGAGCTAATATTATTCTTAATTCTTTATCTCCTGTGTTTACATCATTTTCTAAATAAACAAAAAAACCTTTCTCTTCTATTTCTTTAAAATTCTCTAAATCTATATAACAACACCATTCTGGCAATTGAAAAAATAAATCAATAGGTAAGGTTTTATCTAGTGGTGTAGCCCATAAGCTTTTTAATAATGTTTCATCAAATCTATAGACTCCTTTTGAAACTCCCCAAATGCTAATTGCTGCTAGATTAGGTATATCTATACCTAATGTTTCAATAGGTATTCCTGATTTTACTGCCATATCTTCTACAATCGAATAATAAGCAGCAACAGGTAAATAACACCAATCAGACCAATCAGGCAAATCAGTTCCTTTATCATTTCTAAAAATTTCCATATAATGCCTAGTATAAGGATATAATTCCATATACTTTGTGTATAATTTTTCTGGTAATAACATATATTTTTCAACTCCTTTTCATATATTATAAACTATTTTGTAAAATTATAAAACATATAGGTTTAATCGGAATTAAAATAAAAAAAGAGAATTTAATCTCTTTAGGTTAATACACTACATAATCACAGTATTTCACATTTATATTTCTTGTGCCACCCCAACCATCTCTAACTATAGCGTAATCTGATTTAGTTCCAGAATTATCTTTAAAGCCAAAACCAGTACACCAGTGTTCTATAGTTTTATTTCCTTTAGGGTATTTATGCAATCCAAGAATATAAGGCTTTTTATCATGTATAATTCCAACGATTCCACCCATTATATTTTTTGTATATCTAACATCATGATTGTATAAACCTTGTTTATCTAAATAACGACCAAGGCCACCAGTTAGATCACCTAATTTAGACCCCTTACCTAATTTATCTATGTATTTTACAAGATGTTTAATCAATTTAACACCATTACTAGACTCTAATTTTTTAGGTACATATTTGCCATTAAAATGTAAATCATAATATCTTAAATACATTGCACTAGCTGTAGACCCACAGATTCCATTAGGATTATAAGAATAGTTTGGTAATGAATAAGGTAATTTTTTAGTTCCTCTTACTGATCTTTCATTTAATGATGCATTTTGATTTAATTCAAATTCATTAGTTCCATATATTTCGAAATCTAGATTTCTTGTTTCTTTCTTGTCATATACTGCCATAGCACCATTGTAATAATTCTTTTTGTTCTTTGAAATTTGATTATTAGCTGATTCAGTTGAGTATTCAACAATATCATCATTAAAAGTATTTTTAATTACAAATCCTTTACCATTTATATCTTGATAGCAATTAGCTACTATATCTTCATTAAAGTTATAGAGTGGAATTGGATTACCTAGTTTTAAATTATTCTCTTTTTTAAAATCATTTAACATTGAATCTTCGCTTGCAAAACTAATACTTTGTAATACAAAAATTAAGACTAAACTAATTAATAACGCTATTTTTTTCATTGTAGACCTCCATTTTAAATAATAATTTTTGGAATTTTTTTGTTACATCTGTAGATGTATAATTACTTCCATCAATACTTAGCTGATCACCAATTAGCGTAATTTCTGTATTATAATTTCCTCTTTCAATTATTACTTTGTAATGCCATCCTTTTTCAATGCCTATTTTCCTAGTTTTCTTTGTTGAATTTATGAAGTCGATTATTTTGTTGATTTGATGTGAAGATAGATTTTTATCTTTATCCATATTTGCTATCTCTGTGATTGTAGCTTTTTTAATATTAGTCTTATTAATTGTTGGAGCATATTTCATAAATATTATAAAAAATACTATTAAGATTATTGATATAATTGCTATTCTAATTAATTTTTTTTTCATGGTAATTTATTACTCCTTTCTTTAAAAATTTTCTCTTATAAGTAATATATTTCTAAATATGCAAATTGTCAATATCTTTTTTGGTAAACACACCCATTATATGTTAAAATATATGTAAAATATAAAAAGGAGTAAAATATGCCATTAATTAAAAATTTAGATGGAATTAGAATATATATATTCTATAACGATCATGAACCTCCACACCTTCATTGCTATGATGGGGGTGATGTAGCAGTTATTAATTTGCAAGGAGGTATAATACGTGGTAAAATAGCTAAAAATAAACAAAAAAAAGCTATAGATTGGATAAAAGAAAATAAAAGTCAGTTAGATAAAAAATGGCAAGAAATAATAAGTAAGAAATCTAAGTAAAGGAGTGTGAAATATGCCAGATGCAAGTAATATGGATTTATGTAATAAGATAATAGCTGTAAAACCATTAGATAATTATATGTTACAAGTTAAATTTGAAGGTAAGGGAACAAGATTGTTTGATATGAAGCCATATATAAAAGGTGAATTTTTTGGGCAATTGAAAGATAAAGATTATTTTAATTCAGTTTATTTAACTGATATAAGCATAGAATGGGCTAATGGACAAGACATGTGTCCAGATGTGATATATAATAATAGCATTCGAGTTCGAAGAGGGCTTTAAGCCCTTATTCATTTATAGATTTTAAATACTCAAGAATTTCTTCTTTACTATATTTAGGGGAATTAATATCTGTTTCTTCCCAACATTTGAATAATCTAGAAGTTTTGGGTTTAACTTCATGTATTAAACATTTATTATCTTTAAGAAATTTACAAGGACTTATTAGTGAATAAAATTCACTTTTAGGTAATACATTACCATTACATATTTGATGTTGTCTTACACCTATAATATTATATATTTTATCAGAATAAGGATTAATCGTAAGTAAGGTCATAAATAACGCTTTTTCTGTAATTTCAATAAATTCAGCAACTCTTTTTATTTCTTCAAAACTAAAGCTACAAGGCATTTTCCAACAGCAAGCACCACATTTAGTACATTCATTTTTATTTAGTTTTTCAGCATTATCAAATTTATTCACCAATTCAGACACATTATTTTTATGATTAAAATATGATAAATTCAAATACATTGCTTCATGTAAATCTAATTTTCTTTCATTCTCTTCAAAATCTTTTTTTAGTTTCTCAAAATTCATTTAATACTCCTTATCATTTAAATACTTTTTTCTATCTTTATAACTTAAATAAATTTTTAAATTAATTCCTAAACAAACACTTGATGCAACTAAGCAAATATTACTAATAAGAGTATTAAAAATATAATTCATAAAAAAAGTAAATATTATTAAAATTGTTGAAATAATTATCGCTTTATATGAATAGTTTTTATTTTTCATAAAATATCACTCCTTTAGAAATAGCATAAACCAATTCATAAAACATTCATCTATATCAATATAATCTTGAACAATTATATTACAAAGATATGCTCCTTTTGGCTCAAATTTAGCATCAAAATAATTAAACCAAGCACCTCTGATACTCGTACCCCAATCTAGCCAATCTTCTATAAAGTGGCATGATAATATATATTTTATATAATTTTCATCATGTTTTATATATTCAAAAGTTTTTCTTTCAAAAATCACTTCCATTGTATCATAGATCATATTTCCAAATTCAAGAGATAAATCATCATCATAAGTAGTTATGTTACAAATTGCATCAGATAAAAAAATTTTTTTTATTTCTGATTCAGTATAATTATCTTCTTTAAAATATTCATTATCTTCTTTCCAATTTTCATATAATTTAAAAACAGCTTCTTTCCCAGTAATATAATTTTTATCATTTGTTTTATAAGTCATTTTTTACTCCAATCTATAATCTTCCACCAAATATACCAAAATAAAAAATCCAATATGCTAAAGAATATAAACAAATATTTGTAAGATGGTAAAATACTCTATTGAACAAATCCAAATGTCTATAAAAAAGTATATCTAATGTTAAAATATCAATTGTTAAAAATAATATAAAACCTAATTCTGGTATTAACATTTATTCTCCCGATAATACTTTTTTTACAGCTTTTAAGCACCTATATATATAAAATACCTTTTTTCTATTTGCTTGTGTATTTGTAAATTCCTTTTT
>Ga0209536_100007252_pt1 | contig 16831 bp, 18 predicted proteins | sample DeeMarSeWOR28_12_FD_187461 | JGI IMG/M metagenome (GOLD analysis project Ga0209536, IMG submission 187461) | Marine sediment microbial communities from White Oak River estuary, North Carolina - WOR-2-8_12 (SPAdes) (version 2) | ecosystem: Environmental > Aquatic > Marine > Intertidal zone >... | reverse complement strand
AAAGGTCGCACTCAATGCCGACCTCGGGCATACACTGGGCACGCTCGGCCTGGTGCCGTACGAGCAGATCGTCCGGTTCAACAAGAGCGGGCCGATTCAACCGGTACCCGGGATTACCGTTACCATGGTGCACGCCGAGCACAGCTCCGGGCTTTTACATACCGATCCGGTAACCGGCGAGAAGCAGATGTACCCGGGGGGTGAGCCCGCCGGCTACATCATTCAGCTCGAAAACGGTTACAAGATTTATCACGCCGGTGACACCGGCGTGTTCGGTGATATGAAATTTATCGGTGACTACTACAAGCCGGATCTCTCGCTACTGCCCATTGGCGGAAACTTCACCATGGACCCGGTGCACGCCGCCTACGCCATCAACAGCCTGCTGAAATCGAAACACGTGATCCCGATGCACTACGGGACACACAAGTTGCTCACCGGTACACCCGAGCAGTTGAAAAAGGCGTTGGGCCGCAGCGCCACCAAGGTCACGGTCATGCAGCCCGGCGATACGCTGCGGTTCTAGTCTTTTTTACGCAATCTATTCGCCCAGGGAAGGGCGCAAATCAGAAGAAATGCGATCAGGATAACCAGGTGGGAAGGTCGCTTCCATTTCACTCAAGCAATTATCGTTAATGAAGTTCGTCTATTACACCGGGTGGGATCAGCTGCCTGCGAGTGCCGATACACTCTTCGAGCAGGGAGAGAAAGAGAGCATCTTTTTCTCGCGCGCGTGGTTTGAGTGCTTGACCGCTACTGCGCTGGATGATGACCACACGTTGGTGCTGGCCTGTGTGGTGGACGGGGATACCGTCCTGGCAATCCTGCCCCTGATGCAGAGCGCTGGTAACACCTGGTACTCGCTCAGGCACGGATATACGCCACTGTATAGCCTGTTACTTGCTGACGAAGATCAAGAGCGGATTCTCTCTTGCCTGGCCCATGCCTTGAGTCAGCTACCGGTCAGTGGATTGCTATTGGAGCCGGTTGCCAGCGATGACAACAGGATAAACAGCTTACAACGGGCGCTGGAGACCGCCGGATTTCGCTGCGAAACCATTTTTCGGGACTACAACTGGATCTATCGCCTGCATGGGCAGTCGTACGAGGCGTACATGGCCGAACGACCTGCCAGGCTGCGCAATACCATCTCCCGGAAAAAGCGCAAGCTTGAACGTGAGCACGGTTACAGCATTCGCCTCTTTATCGGAGACGACGTGCCCCGTGGCATGCCCGACTATTATGCTGTCTACCATGCCAGCTGGAAGCAGAACGAATTCAGGAATGCAGGATTGATGGATAGCGTTGTGCAGGGCTTTTCGAAGGCGGGTTGGTCCAGGCTGGCGATTCTATATATTAAAGAGCAGCCCGTTGCCGCACAGATCTGGTTTGTACACCAAGGCAAAGCGAGCATCTTCAGGCTGGCGTACGACAAGGCGTGGCGGTCGTATTCAACGGGTTCAATACTGACCAGTTTCCTGATGGAGTACGTGATCGACACCGACAGGGTGGAGGAGATCGACTTTCTCTCGGGCAACGATGCCTACAAGCAGGACTGGATGTCTGAGCGCCGGGAACGCTTCGTGTTGAGCTGTACTAAAAAAGTAAGGCTCACGAGCCGGTATGGCCGGGTTGGCGAATCACTGAAGCGCATGCTGAAAAGTATGCGAGGTTTGGACTAGAAAAAACACCTGGTCACAGGGAAATTTCTTCTACTGTTCATTCGCAGAAATTTTTTATGCGCAAATCGATTTCGCCAGCACCTGCAATACATCACCCGTCCCTTCCTCTTGCACAAACGCCGCAACGCCAATGTCTGCTCGCTTCCACGACGGATTCAGGTTAAGTGTCTGATCAATCGACAGCATGCCATCTTTCCGGATCGGGAAGGGTCCCAGGAGTTCCCGCACGACGTGGTTGTGCTTGAGTTTCTTGCCAGTGTTTTCACCACTGGAAACCGCGCTCTCTTGCCGGTTCTGGTATAGCGCCAGGTAGGCCACGCTATGCACGGGATGGGGGCTTGGCTTGACGGCAATCCTGGCGTTGACCCGTACCTGCAGGTTGCTGATCTCGCTGAGCGTTAGCGAGATCTTTGCCTTCGCACGAGCGCCATTGATTTTGTCGACTGTTCTCTCGGCGCTATCGCCCCAGTACCAGTGCCGAAAGTCGCGACCGTTGATCACCACTTGCGGTGTATAGATGGTTCTCAAGCGATTGTTACCCGCGGTTTCACGCTGCCGCTCGGTGTGTTCTGGTTTGGCGAAACGATCCTTCCAGCCGATGTAGTCCCAGTAATCGACATGAAACGCCAGTGGAACCGCTTTGTCCGGACCAAGACCTTTCCCGCGCAACTGGCTCAACCAGTTGTCCGCCGGCGGGCAGCTGCTGCAACCTTCGGAAGTATAGAGCTCGATCAGTGCGACGCGTTGATCGCCGCTCATGGCCGTGCAGGTTTTGGCGCCAGCCTGCGCGACGGTGGATAAAGCGACGAACAGCAGCGAGGCAGTGGCGAACGAGAATAATGGAATGGTGCGCATGCCAGATGAGACCGGCATTGCGGCAAAGGGTTCAGCGTGGAATCAGGTTAGTGCCGGCGACGACCGGCGTTGGCCCGGGGTTCAACCCGGGCCAGGTCGCGGATCAGGCCTTGTCTTGTGCGCCGTCCTGCGCTGCGATTTCGGCGCGGACCTTGTCCATGTCCAGTTCCTTGGCCTTGCCGATGATGTCTTCCAGTGCCGAGCCGGGCAGGGCGCCAGGCTGGGCAAAGACCACCACCTGTTCCTTCAGGACCATCAGGGTTGGAATCGAGCGGATCTGGAAGTGGGCGGCCAGTTCCTGTTCGGCCTCGGTGTTGACCTTGGCAAACACGACATCGTCGTGTTTTTCGGAAATCTCTTCGTAAACCGGTCCAAACGACTGGCACGGGCCACACCAGGGGGCCCAGAAATCAACGATCACCAGATCATTGCTATCAACAGTGTTGGAAAAATTGTCTTTTGTTACTTCGAGTGTGGCCATGAGGCACTCCTTGGAAAATGGCAAATATATTAGGAATTACTTATGGAGCCATCAGGGTCGCAAATCAACCCTTTGCCCGGCGGGCTAGCGAACCGCCCACAATCCGAGGGATTTATCACTGCTGGCGGAGGCCAGGGTCTTGCCGTCGGGGCTAAATACCAGGTCGCGGATGGCGCCCCGGTGGCGATGGTATCGATCCGTGAGTTCGCCGCTGGCGGCGTTCCAGAGGGTGATCAGGCCGCTGCCATCGCCGACAAACAGGCTGCCCCCGGGGGAGAATGCCAGGCTGTAGACGGCTCTGCCGCCGGGATTCTGCAGTTTTCGGCTGAGCCGGCCGTCCGTGGTCTGCCAGAGGGTAATTTCCGGGCTCAGGCCGGCTGCGGCCAGTCTGGCGCCGCTGGGCGAGAACGCCAGGGCTTCGATGCCGCCACTGTCGGACTGGATTGTCTGGCGAACCTGGCCGGTTGCCAGGTCGACCAAATGAATGGCGCCGAGGCGGGTGCCCGCGGCCAGGGTCCGGCTGTTGGGGGAGATCGCCAGTGCCGAGACCGGCCCCAGGCTGTTGGACAGCACCCGGTTATTGCCGCCGTTCAGGCTCCATAGAATGATCTGCTGGTCGCGGCCGGCGCTTGCCAGCCAGCGTCGATCAGGCGTGGCAGCGAGCGCGACGATGGCGCCCTGGTGGCCGTTGAGTCGTTGAACCGGTTCCTTGCGGGCAATGTCCCAGACCAGGATGTTGCCGCCATCGTCCCCGGCGGCGAGGCGGACACCGCCCAGCGACATCAGCGCATTGACGTTTCGCTGATGGCGACTCAGGAGCCCTTGCGGCTTGCCACTGGCGATGTCCCAGACAATCAGGTCGCCGCCGTGCGCCGCGGCAACGACCTGGTCAGTGCCGGGCACGAAGGCGGCGGCATCCAGCGGGTCATAGGAGTCATTGAAGTGGCGTACCAGTCGAACCGGTGCCGCGGCCGTCACCGCCGAGCGCTCCGGCGTAGTCTGCGCCGTTATTGTCTCGGGTGCGTCTTGCGCCACTAAGGTATCGGGTTTTTCGGTTCGGCTCGAGTAGGCAAACCAGGCGCCGACGGCGCCGACCAGTAGCAGAATCACCATACCCGCAAGGATCACCTTAAAGCGATCCACCGGCTCGCTGGATGAGGCCGGAGTGACCGTCTCGTCGCCGGCACTGGTGGCCGGCGCATGTTCGGCCACGGCCGTGGCGGGCTTTGCCCCCGGGGCCCTTCGCTTGGCCATCAGGCCATCCTGCAGGTCACGGGCGTTTTGCGGTCGATTGCGTGGATAGATCTGCATCGCCCAGTCGACGCACTGGAGCACAAAGTCAGAGAATCCCTCCGGCTTCAGTTCGGTGAGTGGTGTCAGTGGGTCCGGCTTATACTGGCGCATGGCGTCGTAACGCTGCAAGCCGCCGGCAGGTTGCTCGCCGGTAATGCAGCGGTACATGCTGGCGCCAATGCCATAGAGATCACTGGCGGCACTTTCTTCACCCTTGCCCGGGTATTGTTCGATAGCGGCGTAGGCGGGCGTCAGGGTAACGGGCTGATTGCCGGCATTCGGCTGTGCGTTCTGGCTGACGGCACCAAAGTCGATCAGCATTGGCGTGTCATCGGAACGCAGGTAGATGTTTTCCGGCTTGATATCACGATGTAGCAGCCCGGCATCGTGCACCGTCTGCAGGCCGTTGAGGATGGGCACGAATATGCGCAGCAGCGATTGTTCAGTGATCTTTCCACCGCGCATCTTCAGCTGACGCGAAAGACTCTGGCCCGCTTCATACTCCATGACCATGTAGGCCGTGCCGTTGGCCTCAAGAAAACGCAACACCCGAACAATATTGTTGTGCTTGAACTTGCCCAGCGCCTGCGCCTCTTTCAGGAACTGCTGGCGCCCCCAGTCGAACGTCTCTCGCACCCTGGGGTCATCTTCACCGCCGGGATGGATGGCCCAGTCGTCGCCCCGTACCGCCAGCGATCGGGGAAAGTATTCCTTGATCGCGATTTTGGTCCCAAGCTGTTTGTCCTGGGCGAGGTAAGTGATGCCGAAGCTGCCCTGCCCGAGCACGGCTTCGATCTCATACTCGCCAAGGGTATAACCAATGGGAAGCGGACTGTGACTATCCGGGTTCACGTTTTGTCAGGGTTGCCGTAGTTGTTATATCAGCCGAATTCAACACCTGTTTAAAAAGTAGTCGCTCAGGCGAGGTTGGGCAATCCGGAATCATGCTTGGCGGTCAGGGGGAGAGTGTCGCTATAATGCCGCACATGGCGTTTCGCCCCACCTATATAATAAGTATGCTGTTTCCTGCCCGACCCGGGGCAACTGCCGTTTCTCCCGAATTTCCTCCGATCGCCCTGGTTTGGGGTGTGCCCGCAGCGCTAATTTTACTGTTATTGGCGCTGCACGCCGGTAGCGCCAACCAGGACCTGTTCAGCTGGCTCAATGGCCTGAGTCGTTATACCGGTGACCCGGTGTGGGCCAATATCACCCTGCTCGGCGAGGGCTTGCTGGCGTTTACCCTGCTGGGTCCAATTGCCGCGCGTCGCCCCGATGTCGCCTGGTCATTACTGCTGTCGGGCGTGATTGCGACGGTCGCGGTTCACGGGCTGAAGGACCTGTTTGGCCAGCCACGGCCGCTGGAAATACTGGCGCCGTCACAGATTCATGTCATCGGGCCATCACTCTACGCGGCGTCATTTCCCTCGGGCCATGCTACCGCCATTGCGACCTTCGCGACCGTCATCGGCGTGTACCTGCGCGACCGGCGCTGGCAGCTGGCGCTAGCGCTGGTGGCGGTCGTGGTCGGCGCCTCGCGTGCGGTGGTCGGCGCCCACTGGCCGGTCGACATTCTCGCCGGGCTCGCACTCGGCTGGCTCTCGGCGCTGGCGGGTGCCTGGCTGGCCCTGCGGTTGCCGCAAGGCCAAACACGCCCATGGCAAACGCTGGCGTTCGTCTTGTCGCTGTGGGCGGCATGGATATTCTGGGATGCACCCACCGGACAGGTGCATGCGCAGCTGCTTCAGCGCAGCACATCTCTGGTTGGTGGGCTGCTCGGGCTGGCGGGCCTTTTTGCTCTCTGGTGGCCACGCCGAGGGCAAGGTTGAAGCAGGATTCGTCGAACCCGCTGCGATTGGGGGCGAACCCGGTCCGGTGGTAAACTGACCCATTCGCAGGCGCCCGGAGCGCCTGCTTTGCTAGCAACTACCGATAAAGCAGGAGTACGTAAAAAAGTATGGCCGGTCACAGTAAATGGGCCAATATCCGCTTCCGTAAAGGGGCCCAGGACGCCAAACGCGGCAAGATTTTCACCAGGCTGATTCGCGAAATCACTATCGCGGCGCGCATGGCCGGCGGCGATCCCGCTGCCAATCCCCGGTTACGTACCGCGATCGACAAGGCCCTAGGCCAGAACATGCCCAAGGACAATATCGAGCGGGCAATCAAGCGCGGTACCGGTGAACTCGAAGGCGTGAACTACGAGGAAGTCAGTTACGAGGGCTACGGCCCAGGCGGCGTCGCGGTGCTGGTGGAGTGCACTACCGACAACAAGAACCGCACGGTTTCCGAGGTGCGCCACGCCTTTACCAAGAATGGCGGTAACCTGGGCACGGACGGTTCCGTCGCCTATCTGTTCAATTCCCTGGGCGTGTTGAGTTACCCCACCGGCAGCAGTGAAGACGCGATCATGGAGGCCGCGCTTGAGGCGGGCGCCGAGGACGTGGTCACCGATGACGACGGCGCGATCGAGGTGCTGACATCACTGGAAGACTTCGCTGCCGTGCGCGATGCCATGGTCGAGGCCGGGTTCGAACCGGAAGTGGCCGAACTGACCCAGCGTGCGTCGACCGATATCTCTCTCAATACCGATGACGGCGAAAAGATGCTCAAGCTGCTGGATATGCTGGAAGAGCTGGACGACGTGCAGAATGTTTACAGCAACGCCGACTTCCCGGATGAATTGCTGGCGCAGGAAGCCGGGTAACGGTTTGCGCATGACAACGGATCGAGCATAACCGCATGCGAATTCTCGGTATCGATCCAGGCTCCCGACTCACCGGTTTCGGTATCATCACCGTGTTGCGCAACGGCAAACTTGGCTATGTCGCCAGTGGTTGTGTTCGCGTGCCCAAGGGCACGCTGGCGGAGCGACTGAAAGTGATTCTTGAAGGCGTCGACGAAGTCATTCGCACTCACAATCCCGAGGTGCTGGCCATCGAGAAGGTGTTCGTGGCGCGCAATCCCGATTCGGCACTGAAACTGGGCCAGGCGCGCGGCGCCGCGCTCTGCGCGGCGTTGCAACATGACCTTCCGGTCAGCGAGTATACTGCGCTGCAGATCAAGCGCGCGGTGGTAGGCAATGGGCGAGGTGAAAAGAAACAGGTGCAACACATGGTGACGGCACTGCTGGGACTTTCCGGTTCGCCGCAGGCGGATGCAGCGGATGCGCTGGCAACGGCGATCTGCCACGCGCACACGGCCTTCGGCCTGCATTCACTGGCGCGCGGACTTGGCAAACGTGCCACCGGGGTAGGGTCGGAATGATCGGTCGACTGAGCGGCAAGTTGTTGCACAAGGAGCCACCGGCATTGCTGGTCGACGTCAATGGCGTTGGTTACGAGCTCGAGGCGCCGATGACTACCTTTTATGACCTGCCGGCAACCGGCGAGACCGTGACCCTGCATACGCACCTCGTGGTGCGCGAAGACGCGCATCTGCTCTATGGATTTTCCAGCGAGGCACAGCGGCGCCTGTTCCGCAGCCTGTTGAAGGTAAGCGGTGTCGGACCCCGGGTGGCACTCGCGATCCTGTCCGGTCTTACGACGCAGGAATTTATCCAGTGTATCGTTGGCGAAGACGTGGCCCGCATCACGCGCGTACCCGGCATTGGTCGCAAGACTGCCGAGCGCCTGATCGTGGAAATGCGCGACAAGGTCGATACCGAGGAGGGCGGCGCCCGGTTTATGCCGCAAGCGGCGGGCACTGCGCCACAACTCAACCCGACCGGCGAAGCCGTCAGCGCGTTGATGGCGCTGGGCTACAAACCCAATGAAGCCACCCGGCTGGTGCGCGCCGTCGAGGCGGACGGGATGGACACTGAAGAAATTATCCGGCAAGCACTCAAGAGTGCTGCGGGCTGAACAGGATGACTCATGGCAATTGAAAACGACAGACTGGTATCAGCACACGTAGTGTCTGCCCCGGAAGAGGTTGGCCAGGATCGCGCGCTGCGACCGATCCGGATCGCGGACTACATCGGCCAACCCCATGTGCATGAGCAGCTGGAAGTATTCATCGCGGCCGCACGCAAACGCGCCGAGGCGCTGGATCACGTACTGTTGTTCGGTCCGCCGGGCCTCGGCAAGACCACACTGGCCCACATCATTGCCAACGAGATGGGCGCCAACCTGCGCCAGACCTCGGGGCCGGTGCTGGAGCGTGCCGGTGACCTGGCCGCGCTGCTGACCAACCTCGAGCCCAACGATGTCCTGTTCATCGACGAGATCCATCGCTTGAGCCCGGTGGTGGAAGAAATCCTGTATCCGGCGATGGAGGACTATCAGCTCGACATCGTTATCGGCGAGGGCCCGGCGGCGCGGTCGATCAAGCTGGATCTGCCACCGTTCACCCTGATTGGTGCGACCACGCGTGCCGGCCTGTTGACCTCACCACTGCGTGATCGCTTTGGTATTGTCTTGCGGCTAGAGTTCTATGGCCACGACGACCTGGCGCAGATCGTCGAGCGTTCTGCACGCATACTCGAAGTCGAGGCCACGCCAGATGGCATCCAGGCGATAGCGCGACGCTCGCGCGGCACGCCACGCATTGCCAACCGGTTGCTGCGGCGCACCCGTGATTTCGCAGAGATTAAAGGTAACGGCACACTGACCGGCGACATTGCTGAGTCCGCGCTCAACATGCTAGAAGTTGATGCGCAGGGACTGGATACGATGGACCGTAAACTGATGCGCACCATCCTGGAAAATTTCGATGGCGGTCCGGTGGGAATAGACAGCCTTGCGGCCTCGATCAGTGAAGAGCGCGGTACGCTGGAAGACGTCATTGAACCCTACCTGATCCAGCAGGGTTTTCTGATGCGTACACCGAGGGGCCGCGTAGCCACGCGGCGCGCGTGGGAATACTTCGGTATCCCGATGCCGCAATCGGCTGCCAAGTTGCAGCAGGATTTGTTTCAGCAGTCATAACCCCTGGCTTGAGTTCAGGTGTTTAAACACGAGCAGCAGGAAGCCATGAGCGCGTTCACAGTTCCAGTTCGGGTGTACTACGAGGATACCGACGCGGGCGGCGTGGTCTATTACGCGAACTACCTGCGCTTCATGGAGCGCGGGCGCACGGAATGGCTGCGCCACCTCGGGTTTGAGCAGGACCAGCTTTCGAGGGATGAAGGCGTGGTGTTCGCGGTTCGCAGTGCCAATGTTGAGTTTATCAAGGCGGCGCGATTTAACGAGCAACTCGAGGTTAGCGTTGAGCTGGTAAAATACGGCAAGGCCAGCGTGAACCTCCAGCAGCATATTCATCGCGGCAACGAGGTACTTTGCAGTGGCGATATCCGGCTGGCCTGTGTTGACGCTGACAGCTTTCGGCCAAAGGCAATCCCGGCGGCGATTATGGAAAAATTCAGGATAACAAACGGATAATTATGACTTCTGCAGACAGCCTGTCGATCGGCGCACTCATCGCAAACGCAAGCCTGCCAGTACAACTGGTCATGCTGCTGTTGCTGGTAGCCTCGTTCATTTCGTGGATGATGATATTCCTCAAGTGGTTCCAGTTACGCAACGCCCGGCGTTCGACCGATCGTTTCGAGGAAAAATTCTGGTCCGGTACTGCGCTTGAGCGACTCTATACCGAGGTTAACCGGAAAGACGTTGAGGCCACCGGTATCGAGAGTATTTTTCTAGCGGGCTTTCGCGAGTTGCGCCGCCAGGAGCAACAAGGCGGTGCGACCAAGGCCGACATCCTGGAGGCGGTGCGGCGCGCGATGCGCGTGGCATTAACAGAAGAGATTGATTATCTGGAGACGCACCTGTCGTTCCTGGCCACGGTCGGCTCCACCAGCCCCTATGTCGGCCTGTTCGGTACGGTCTGGGGCATCATGAACTCGTTCCGGTCGCTCGGCGCATCATCGCAGGCAACCATTGCCCAGGTGGCGCCGGGTATCGCCGAGGCCTTGATCGCCACCGCCATGGGCCTGTTTGCCGCGATCCCGGCGGTGATTGCCTATAACCGCTATTCCAATAACGTGGAGCGCCTGGTGACACGCTACGAAATCTTCGTTGAGGAATTCTCGAGCATTGTGCAACGGCAGGTAGCGAAATGAGCGACGCCGTAACCGTCAGCTACCGCCAGCGCCGGCGCAAGCCGATGTCGGAAATCAATGTCGTGCCCTACATCGATGTGATGCTGGTGTTGCTGGTAATTTTTATTATTACCGCTCCACTGCTCAGCCAGGGTGTCAAGGTGGATCTGCCAGAGGCGGCCGCCAAGCCGGTGGACGTATCGGAGATCGAGACGCTGGTGGTGACAGTCGACAAGTCAGGCAGTTATTTTCTCGATGATCGGCCGATTGAACCGGCTGCGTTACAAAAGAAAGTCAGCACTATCCTGAGCCAACAACCGCAGACACCGGTTTTGATCCGTGGTGATCGCCAGGTACCTTACGGAACGGTGGTGCAGGCCATGGTGCTGTTGCAGCAGAGCGGTGCCGGCAGTGTGGGCCTGATCACGGAGCCGCCCGCCAGGTCCAGATGATCGCGGCCGCTCACGCGCAACCACCGGTCGACAGTGTCAAGGCACTGGTACTGGCCGTCGCGGTACACCTGGTCGCGCTGTTGATGCTGACGCTGAATTTCAACTGGAGTTCGAGTGTTGCGCCGTCACCGGCGAACGTGATCAAGGCGGTGGTCGTTACCGAGGTGCCGGCAAAAAGGCAGGCAGCACCACCGGCGCCGCCGAAAGAGGACGACAGCGCAAAACGCAAACAGGAAGAGGCCCGACGCCAGGCAGACGCACTACGCAAGAAAAAGGCGGCAGAGAAGAAAGCGGCTGAGAAAAAGGCCGAGATCGCGCGTCAGCAGGCAGCAGAACGCAAGCGCAAGGCAGCCGCGGAGGCGCGCCATCAACAGGCGCAGAAATTACTGCAGCAACAACTGGCGGCGGAGGAGGCCGAGCGTGAACGCGCCGGGCGACTGACGGCAGCGCAATCCAGGGCCGCCGAGTTTATGGCGCGCATTGGCAACCGGATCAGTAGCAAGTGGCGGCGGCCACCAGGCTCGCCCAAGGATGCCTTCGCGGTAGTGCGAGTCCGTGTCACCGCAACCGGTCGCATCCTCAGTGTGCAGGTGGTGCGCTCGAGCGGCGATCCGCTGTTTGATCGCAGCATCGAGAATGCCGTGTACCTGGCAGAGCCATTGCCGATGCCGACGGATCCGGACGTGGCGGAACTTTTACGTGAATTCAATATCGATACTGAAAAGCTTTAACATGACCTACTTCCGAAAAATTCTGTTTGCTGCTTCCCTGACCGTGATGGCGCTCGCCAACGCGCCGGCCCATGCCATCATCACCATTACCATTACTGAAGGCGGTGAGGGTGGCACGCCCATCGCAATCTCACCGTTCAAGTGGCAGGGCCCCGGCACGGTACCGACTGACGTGGCCGAGATCGTTACCGCCGATTTGCGTCGCAGCGGTCGTTTTGCACCGCTGACACAGGAACAGATGCCGGCACAGCCGTTCCGCGACAAGGACGTGGTGTTCAAGGAATGGCGGCTGGTCAAGGCCACGTCGCTGGTGATTGGCCATGTCACCCCGGTAAAGCCTGATCAGTATCGGGTCGAGTTTCGTTTGTATGATGTTTTCCGCGAGCGCCAGCTGGCCGGCTATCGCTATACCGTCAAGGCAGATCGCCTGCGATCGGTGGCTCACCAGATCAGCGACCTGGTGTACGAGAAGCTCACCGGCGAGAAGGGCGTGTTCGGTTCCCGGATTGCCTATGTCAGCCAGGAACGTAGCGCTGACAAGAAGCGGCTGTACCGGCTATCGGTTGCCGATTCCGATGGCGCCAATCCACAGACGATCCTGTCATCGGCAGAGCCGTTAATGTCGCCGGCGTGGTCGCCGGATGGCAAGCAGCTGGCCTACGTCTCGTTCGAACAAAAGCGCTCGATGGTATACCTGCAGGACCTGAAGCAGGGCAAACGCATCCGGGTGGCCTCGTTCCGAGGCATCAACAGTGCGCCGGCGTGGTCGCCGGATGGCAGCCGAATGGCGGTCACGCTGTCGAAAGACGGGAATCCGGAGATCTATATTATTAATATTGCCAGGAAGAGCCTGCAGCGCCTGACGTTTAACCGGGCAATTGATACCGAACCGGCGTGGTCGCCGGATGGCCGCTACCTGGTATTTACTTCTGACCGCGCCGGCGGGCCGCAGATCTATCGCAAACCGGTGGCCGGTGGCCAGGTCGAGCGCCTGAGTTTTGAGGGCAACTACAACGCGCGCCCGTCCTATTCGCCGGACGGACAACAGATTACAATGATCACGCGCAGGAACGGGAAATATAATGTTGGTGTGATTAGCGTGGCGGACAAATCGATGCAGGTATTGACCGATACCCGACTGGATGAATCACCAACGTTTGCGCCCAATGGTCAGATGATTTTGTACGCGACCGAGCGAAAAGGTCGCGGTGTACTGGCATCGGTCTCTGCCGATGGCGGAGTGAGACATTTGTTTACGCTGACGGAAGGTGATATTCGTGAGCCTGCCTGGTCCCCCCTTAACCCCTAGTCTGGAAAGAATTACGAGGAGCCTGATATGAAGCCGTATTTTAAGTTGTTGTTACTGGTTATTTTCGCGCTGGCGCTCAACGCCTGTGCTTCCAAGCCTGAAGAGTCCGCCCAGCCAGCCGGTGACGAAGCCGTGGTGCAGGGTGCTGCGGAAGAAGGCGTATTGGCCGGTGAAGAACTGGGCGCCGATGGCCGCCCGGCCGTCATGCGTATCCATTTCGCGTTTGACAGCAGCTCGATCGACAGTGATAACCGCGAGACCATCGAGGCCCACGCTGCGTACCTGAGTGCCAACCCGTCAGTAAACGTCAAGCTTGAGGGCCACTGCGATGAGCGCGGCACCCGGGAATACAACCTGGCGCTGGGTGAGCGTCGCGCCAAGGCGGTGGTGCAAATGCTGGCAGTACTGGGCATCGACCGCAGCCGGCTAACCGATACCTCGTATGGCGAGGAAAAGCCGCTGGATGAAGGGCACAATGAAGCTGCCTGGAAAATGAATCGTCGAGTTGAGATTATCTATTGATGATTAGCCAAAGTCGTATCTGGCTTCCGGCGCTGGCGTTGGTGCTGACCGGGGTATCGATCGATGCCCCGGCGGCACAGTGGCGTGCCTCGGCGCCGGACAAGGAAGCGACAAAATCGGCGAATCCGGCGGCATCGAGTGAGACCCTGCTCGAGTTGCTGAACCAGCTCGAGGCGCTGCAGGCGGAAGTGCGCGAATTGCGCAACCAGACCGAGGTGCAGGAAAACGAGATTAAACAGTTGCAGTCGCGGGTGCAGGATTTGACCGAAGACCTGGACCGACGCGTGCGTGCGTTGGAGCGTGGCGGCGGCGCCGCCGCAGCCGGTGGATCGGTGGCCCCGTCTGTCGCCAGCCCGGCCGCACCCCCGGTCGTGGCGCCGACATCGAGCCAGGAACAGCAGGAGTACGAGGCCGCCTTTCAGCTGATGAAGCAGGGCGACTACACTGGTGCATCCCGGGCGTTTCGTACGTTTATCAGCCGCTATCCCAAAAGTCCGCTGGCCGCGAATGCGCAGTACTGGATTGCCGAATCGAACTATTTCGTTCGCAATTTCAACCTGGCGCTGAAGGAGTTCCTCAAGGTCGAGGAGTTGTATCCAAACAGCCGCAAGCTCTCCGATGCTCTACTCAAGATCGGGTACACCTATTACGAGCTTGGTGAGTGGGCGAAAGCGCGCCAGTATCTTCAGAAAGTCATCGATCGCTATCCGAATACCCGCAACGCACGTTCCGCCAGTTCGCGACTGGCGATAATGAAGAAAGAAGGCCACTAGTCGCACCTGACCGGCATGTCCGGTCGCAGCAACCCCCGATCTACCAATGACGACGAGCTCGAACAAAGCAGGTAAAACAGACACCAGCGAGCTGCGCATTCGCATCACCGAGATATTTCATTCACTACAGGGCGAGTCCCGGTCGGTTGGCTGGCCAACGGTATTCGTGCGCCTGACCGGTTGCCCACTGCGCTGCGGTTATTGCGATACGGCATATGCTTTCAGCGGCGGCAGCTGGATGACGTTGGCCCAGGTAGTCGAGCAGGTCAGGGGTTACGGCGCACACCATGTCACGGTCACCGGCGGCGAGCCGTTGGCGCAACCGGATGTCATCCCCTTGCTCGAACAGTTGTGTGACGACGGTTTCGAGGTCTCGCTTGAGACCAGTGGCAGTCGCGATATTACCGAAGTCGACGCGCGGGTCAGCGTCGTCATGGATCTGAAAACACCCGGTTCCGGCGAGTGCGACAAGAATCGCTACGACAACATTGATGAGCTCGATAGCAACGATCAGGTCAAGTTCGTGATTGCGAACCGGCAAGATTACGAATGGAGCCGGGAGCAACTGGCGAAATTCAAGCTGGATCAAAAATGCGAGGTGCTTTTTTCTCCGGTGCATGACCAGCTCGGGACGCGCGATCTCGCCGAATGGATACTGGAAGACAAGTTGCCCGTGCGCCTGCAGGTGCAGCTGCACAAACTGATCTGGGGTGATGAGCGTGCCCGATAAGCCTGACAAAAAAGCCGTGGTGCTGGTTTCCGGCGGACTGGATTCGGCGACCACGCTGGCGATCGCGCTTGAGCAGGGATTCAACTGTTACTGCCTTTCCTTTGATTATGGCCAGCGTCACCGTATCGAGCTGGAGTCCGCGCAACAGGTCGCAATCAGTCTCGGTGCGGTACAGCACGAGACCGTGACGCTCGATATCGGCTGGATGGGCGGTTCTGCCCTGACCGACAGCAGTATCGCCGTGCCGGAAGTCGAGGCGCCCGGCATTCCCATAACCTATGTGCCGGCACGCAACACCATCTTCCTCTCGGTGGCACTCGGCTGGGCCGAGGTGCTGGAGGCACGGGACATATTTATCGGCGCCAATGCGGTCGACTATTCCGGCTACCCGGATTGTCGGCCGGCGTTTATCGAGGCCTTCCAGCAGCTGGCGAATCTGGCGACCAGGGCTGGCGTTGAGGGAGACCGGTTCGCGGTGCATGCGCCGCTGATTGACCTGACCAAGGCCGAGATCATTCGTCAGGGGATTGCCCTGGGAATAAATTATGGCCTGACCGTGTCCTGTTATAATCCGGGCCCACAGGGAGAGGCCTGCGGTCGCTGTGATTCCTGCCGCCTCCGGGCACAGGGTTTCCGTGATGCAGGTGTAGCAGATCCCACGAAATATCAGGAAAAACCCCCGGAAATCGACTGATCAGGAGACGGGTCGGGCTGTGGTGTGACTACCGCAAACCAAGTAAAATCCCGCCCCGACCATAATTTGGATAATTCACTCGCGTCTGACTCAGTGCGCGGACAACAAAATGCACCAGGAAAAATAATATGTCCCTTCACCTGCAAATTCTCTTAACTGTTTTCATCACGGCCGTGGTCATGGGCGCCGTGGTCAACAAGACCAATTTCTGTACCATGGGCGCCGTCTCCGACTGGGTCAACATGGGCGACAAGGGTCGTTTACGCGCCTGGATCCTGGCGATGGCCGTTGCCATGGGTGGCCTGGTGCTGATGGAAGGCACCGGCATCTTTACCTACCCGGCGGATCCCTCCCAGGTCTTCCCGCCGTATCGCACAGCCGGATTTGCCTGGGGACGCTACATCGTCGGCGGGTTCCTCTTCGGTATCGGTATGACCCTGGGTTCTGGTTGCGGTAACAAGACCCTGATTCGTATCGGCGCCGGCAATATCAAGTCCGTTATCGTGCTGATTGTTGCAGCGACCATGGCCTATATCATGCTCCATACCGATTTCTTCGGTCTGTACATGCTGCCCTGGATTTCGGCAACGACGATTGATCTCGCCAGGTACGGTATCAAGGGTCAGGATATCGGCAGCTTGTTGAGCGCCCCGGCATTGCTGAAGCTGTTTATTGGTGAGGCTATCGCTCTTGGTATGCTCTGGTTCGTGTTCAAGTCGGGCGATTTCCGTTCCAGCTTCGACAATATCCTCGGCGGTGTGGTCGTTGGTGTAGCTGTGATCATCGGCTGGTATATCACCGGCGGCGCCATGGGCAAGTCCTGGATGGAAGAGGCAATGTTTGCCGAATTACCGCCGACTCGTGTTGCAGTTCAGTCCTTCACCTTCATCAGCCCGATGGGCGACAGTGCACGCTACCTGATGAACCCGGGCCACTCGGAATTCATCAACTTCGGCGTTATGGCACTTACCGGCGTGATTGTTGGTTCCTTCCTCTACGCCATCATCAGCAAAAGTTTCCGGATCGAATGGTTCGTTAACGGCAAAGACGCCGCAAATCACATCATTGGCGGTTTGCTGATGGGCTTCGGTGGTGTGCTGGGCATGGGCTGCACCGTGGGCCAGGGTATTACCGGCGTTTCCACGCTGGCGATCGGTTCCTTCCTGGTGTTGTTCTCCATCATCTTCGGCAGTGCGCTGACGATGAAGGTCCAGTTCAACATGATGGACGAGCAGAATTTCTTCCAGGCCCTGCGTTCCTCGCTGGCCG
>Ga0209536_100007251_pt1 | contig 16834 bp, 12 predicted proteins | sample DeeMarSeWOR28_12_FD_187461 | JGI IMG/M metagenome (GOLD analysis project Ga0209536, IMG submission 187461) | Marine sediment microbial communities from White Oak River estuary, North Carolina - WOR-2-8_12 (SPAdes) (version 2) | ecosystem: Environmental > Aquatic > Marine > Intertidal zone >... | reverse complement strand
CGATCCCACTTATGCAAAAAAATTAGGTGTCGATACGGTCAATCTACTTGTCAGTCAACCTGATAACGGTGAACAAGCATTGGAAATTGTTGAAACATTGGTTCGCAGTGGTGCTTTGGATGTAATTGTTGTAGATTCGGTTGCAGCTCTTGTTCCCAAAGCTGAAATTGAAGGTGAAATGGGTGATTCTCACATGGGTTTACAGGCAAGATTAATGTCCCAAGCTTTGCGAAAATTGACCGGAACAGTAAGTAAATCCAATACCAGCGTAGTATTCATCAATCAGGTTCGTGAAAAAATTGGTGTGATGTTTGGTAACCCTGAAACGACAACCGGTGGGATGGCATTGAAGTTCTATTCATCAGTAAGATTGGATGTACGCAGGATTCAATCCATAAAACTTGGTTCAGAGATCATCGGGAATAGAACTCGCGTCAGGATTGTAAAAAACAAGGTTGCCCCCCCTTTCCGTACAGCCGAATTCGATATCATGTACAATGAAGGCATCTCCAAGGCTGGCGATTTACTTGACCTGGCAACCGAGTTAGAAATTATCGATAAACGCGGTTCTTATTATTCTCTTGGTGAAACCAGGCTTGGTCAAGGGCGTGAAAATGCCAAAGAATTCCTGCGTGAGAATCCACAAATGGCTTATGAAATTGAACAAACCATTCGCAGCTTGACCTTGAGTGGTGATATGCCTGCACCACCTTTCGAGGAGGACAAGGAATTCCTGGATGAGGATGAATAAACACAATCTTCAGCAACAACGCTATTGCTAGAAGAAAAAATGAATTTGAAGAATAAATTAATAATTACTACTAGAGATTTATTTCATTTAAATAGAATTCGGAAATTCATTTTAATCACACTCTTGCTAATATGTGGAAGTGCCTGTACGGCTCTGAGTGGAGATATCCTTCCTTTTACAGAGGTTAAAAGTACACCATATATACCACCAACCGTTCGTACCGGGTCGACACCAATCGTTCTACCTTCAACACCTCAAGCTTCATCTTTAGCTACCCAGTCACAATTTGAAGAGACCTCATCCACTCCAACTCCGGTATGTAAACCAGATCTTACCTTCATTCGTGATCTATCATTACCAGACGGCAGTGTAGTTCTGCCGGGACAACAATTAGACAAACGCTGGCAAGTGGAAAACAGTGGCTCTTGCAATTGGGATATGCGATACCGGCTCAAACTTATTGCAGGACCAAATCTGGGTGCTGTCATGGATCAATCACTCTACCCTGCTCGCAGCAACAGTCAGGCTCTCATTCGCATTACCTTCACCGCTCCGGATGAAAATGGTTTGCAGAGGAGTGCCTGGCAAGCGCATGACCCCCAAGGAGAACCTTTTGGCGATCCAATCTATATTGAAGTCACGGTTCAAGAACCTGCCCCCAATCAAGATGATGATTAGATAAATAACCTGTACCTGATAAGAAAAAGTGCGCTACATTACTACTTTGTAGCGCACTTCTGAGTTTCACTGTTTCGCTTAGGTACCTTCTTCCCAAGAATTAAGATATTTGACTTGCTCCTCAGTCAAGATATCAATTTCAACATCCATCGCACTCAACTTTAGTTTGGCAATCTCTCGATCGATCTCCTCAGGAACCCCATAAACTTTCTGTGCGAGTTCACCACCATTTTTTACCATATACTCCAGGCTCAAAGCCTGGTTGGCAAAAGACATATCCATCACACTGGCAGGGTGCCCCTCAGCAGCAGCCAGGTTGATTAAACGTCCTTCGCCCAATAAGTTGATCCTGCGACCATCCGGCATTTCATACTGTTCAACATATGGGCGTACCAAGCGCTTTGCAGTAGCCATCTGCTCTAAACCTGGGATGTTGATCTCGACATTGAAGTGACCCGAATTAGCAACTATCGCCCCGTCCTTCATGGCTTCGAAGTGCTGAATGTCAATCACATTGATATCTCCGGTTACAGTAACAAAAATATCACCATTCTGGACAGCATCATTCATTGGCATGACTCTAAACCCATCCATTACTGCCTCTAGTGCTGGCAACGGATCCACCTCAGTAATAATCACATTCGCTCCCATACCCCTTGCTCTCATCGCCAAACCTCGACCGCACCAACCATAACCAGCAATAATAAATGTTTTACCTGCCAGCAAGATATTCGTTGCCCTTACAATCCCATCAATGGTCGACTGACCCGTACCGTATTTGTTATCAAAAAAATGTTTCGTCATGGCATCGTTAACGGCGATCACAGGGAAAGCTAATGCACCATCAGCAGCCATTGCCCGTAATCGAATGACACCTGTGGTCGTTTCCTCTGTCCCGCCAATCACATTGTCCAACAAATCACGCCTGTCTTTATGAAGGGTACTGACCAGATCTGCGCCGTCATCCATCGTCAAGTTGGGTTTATGGTCTAAAGCAGCGTTGATGTGTTGATAGTAAGTAACATTGTCCTCACCTTTTATAGCAAATACCGGTATTTCATAGTGGCTGACCAAAGCAGCTGCCACATCATCTTGCGTTGAAAGAGGGTTTGAAGCTGTCAGGACAACATCAGCACCGCCTTCATTCAGTGTTCGCATCAGATTCGCAGTTTCAGTCGTGACATGCAAACATCCAGAAATCCTGATCCCATTAAGGGGTCTTTCCTTTGAAAATCGTTCGCGAATACTGCGCAATACGGGCATTTCTCGCTCTGCCCAATCTATCCGGCGCCGGCCTCCTTCAGCTAATTTCTTATCCTTAATATCGTAATTATCCATAAATTTTCTCCATATATTTCATTCAAAAAATAATCGCAACAGATTTGAGACCTTAGATTTTACTACAGTTTAGATCTGCATAAAGCTAGCAAGATGGTGAAATCCTTGATCTAGATCAGTTCATCGAGAATGCCTTGGTCGTCAAAATGACCTCGATACCGCTCCCGAAAAGCATCACGTGTGTATTTATGACCCTGAGGACCATCACTTTCTAAGCAATAAGTCGCTGCCAATGCTCCCATACGCCCACAAGTCTCCCAATCCCATCCACGACTATGCCCAGTAAGGAAACCACCACGGAAAGCGTCTCCAACACCAGTTGGATCGACGATTTCATTAGCAGGTACCACCGGGATGTGATAGTCTCCCTCTTTCGTATATATTATTGAACCCTCTTCCCCATAAGTGACGATGGTGAAATCGGTATTACCGATTACTTCTGAAGGCGTCATGCCAGTCTTCTTCTGGATCATTCCAAATTCATAATCATTGACAAATAAGGCGTAGGCACCTTCAACACCTGAGCGCAGTTGATCATCTTCTAATCGCGGAATTTGTTGGCTGGGATCGTAAAGATACGGTATATCTAATTCCCGGCATTCTTTTGCGTATCGAATCATTGCTCTGGGATCATTAGGAGATATTACAATCAAATCAGGAAAGTCACTATTCAGATCATGGAGGGATAGTTGGTCTGCAAAAGCCATTGCGCCTGGATAAAAACTCGCAATTTGTGAATTTGATTGATCTGTATTGACGAAAAATGAAGCTGTGTATTCTCCTGGGATCACTCTCATCTCTGAAGTATCCACGCCTTGATCTTCTAGCCAAGCGCGATATTCATTGAAATCCTCTCCAACTGATGCGTATACACGCGGTCTGCCACCTAGAAGAGCTAAGGTGTATGCAATGTTAGAGGCTACTCCCCCTCTTCTACGAATCATACTTTCAACTAAAAAAGACAAACTAATGGAATCAAGTTTATCCGCCAAGATATGATCTCGGAAATAACCCGGGAATTTCATCAAGTAGTCAAAAGCAACAGATCCGGTCAGTAGAATGTCCATTACTTACAACTCCGCGAAAATCAATCCCTTCAAATTTTACCGTTTACAGCCTTTGAGAGATTCGTTTCATATGGTGGGTAAACGACCCCATTCTCGGTGACTATCCCGGTGATCAACCTATTGGGGGTAACATCAAAGGCGGGATTTCGTGCTGTTGCCCCCTCCGGTGCAACAGGTTTTCCCATCAATCTTAGATCTAGGACTTCGATCTGATTACGCTCCTCAATCGGTATAAGATCGCCATGATCTAAAGTTAAGTCTATTGTTGAAGTCGGTACAACGGAGTAAATTGGCACATTATTATCATTCGCAGCCAATGCAAGCTTATAGGTACCTATTTTATTTGCTACATCTCCGTTCGCAGCGACGCGGTCAGCTCCAACAAATGCTTTCTGTACTTGCCCGGAACGCAAAAAATACCCGGCTGCATTATCGCTGATGATATCGTAAGGTATCTTGTATTGTTCAAGCTCCCATGCTGTCAATCTCGCACCTTGTAACCTGGGACGGGTTTCGTCAACTAAAACATAGACCTTTTTTCCCAGTTCATGAGCCATCCGAATTACACCGAGAGCGGTACCCCAGTCCACTGTAGCAAGGGCTCCGGTGTTACAGTGGTGGATTACTGTATCACCATCATCTATCAGCGCTGCTCCATGCCTGCCGATTCTTTTATTGATCTCTACATCCTCATCAGCAATGCGCTGTGCTTCGATGAGTATCGTTTCTCGCAATTCCTCAACGCTGCCCTGTGCATTACTTGCCACCCTGAGCAACCGGTTCAATGCCCAGACGAGATTTACTGCAGTGGGGCGTGCCTCTCGAAGAGTAGCTGTCGCTGTTTCCAGATCTCTAAAAAAAATATCTCGTTCACTTGCATTAGATTGTTGTGCTGCCAGCGCTAATCCGAACGCAGCAGTGGCTCCAATTGCAGGCGCACCACGGACAACCATGTCTGTGATTGCTTCCGCTACTGACCTGTAGTTATCGAATTCTTCAACCACAAACTCACCAGGCAGTAATCGCTGGTCAATTAAACGTAATCGGCCACGCTCATAATCCCACTCTACAGTTCTCATCTAATATCCTCCAGATTGGTGAATAACTCCATCTTAGCAAACTAATAACCCTCTTATCTTACAAACAGTTAATTTGTTTATAATCAACTAAATTTCGACAAATTCTGATATCGAATCGCTCAATTCGCAGAAAGCGACTTGAGTTTAACACGCAAGCAACCCCTTGTCAAAGCATTGACACTGAATCTCGCCTCAGGTATATTTTCGCCATGATCTTTATCAAAAGATTAGTTCCTGTTGTCATACTTGGTTTACTCTCGTTATCGTGCAGTGCAATTAATCTTCTCCCAGACACATCCATAACTGAGATGCCTCAAGGATTGGATGCCTCTCCAACACCCTCAAAAACTACAACACCGGTTAATTCTCCTACACCCGAACCAACCTCAACTCCCACTCCGGTACCGTTATCCCATCTCGAAAAGGCCGAGCAGGCGCTATTCTATGGCGATTGGGATACCGCAATATATGAATTCCAAACCGCGCTTCAAGCTGATCCAAATCCAAAAATACAAAATATTACACTCCTTGGAATAGGACGTACCTATTATTTTGCAGGAAATTTTACGGAAGCTCGTGACACTTTGATTGATTTGATAACCAACTATCCAGATCCAGAACAGCTCCCCACAGCTTACTATTATCTTGCACAAACTTATACTGCTTTAGGAAATTATTCAGAGGCTGCAGAAGCCTATCAAGTCTATCTTGACTTGAATCCTGGCTTATTGGATAGCTACATGTATGAACGGAAAGGTGACGCGCTTAATGCTGTTGGCGATTTCTCACAGGCCATAGAGGACTACCAACTCGCACTGCAATCACCCCGATTAGGTCCTGACCTTGGTATCGATATAAAAATCGCTCAATCCTATGCCTCGCTCGGAGATTACAACACTGCCATTATCGGATATCAAGACATCTACACCCGCACAACAAATGACTATACCAAGGCATATATGGATTTACTCATCGGGCAAGCATATACAGAAATGGGAGACTTGGATCAAGCTTATTCTGCCTACTTAGACGCTGTCAATAACTATCCTTTATCATATGATTCTTACACTGCTTTGTTCATACTAGTTGAGAATGAGATCCCGGTAGATGAACTAGACCGCGGTTTGGTCGATTATTATGCGGGTCAGTATGGAGTTGCCTTAGCTGCCTTCGACCGTTATCTCCAGGACGCGCCTGACGAACCCGGTACGGGATATTACTATATCGGTCTGACAATGCGCGCCTTAGGAGACTTCGAGGCTGCCATCGAGGCATGGGATAAGCTGATTAACACTTACCCCGACAGTCATTTTTGGGATGATGCTTGGGAAGAGAAAGCTTTCACCCAATGGTATTACCTTGACCAGTATATTACAGCAACTGAAACACTTCTTGAGTTTGTTGCTGCCGTTCCTACTCATCCAAGATCTAGCGAATTCCTTTTTGATGCTGCTCTCATAAATGAACGGGCTGACCGATTAGAAGAAGCAATCGAGATATGGGAAAGGGTCTCAGCGGAATATCCCAGCTCTGATTATGCATATCGTGCTTTGTTCCTGGCAGGCATAAACCGTTTCCGGTTAGGGGACTATCCAGCCGCTTATGACGCTTTCCAAAGAGCATTATCGCTGGCGGACAACCTGGAAGAACGTGCTGCAGCTTACCTTTGGTCTGGTAAATGCATGGCAGCTTTGGGGGATGATCAAGCGGCTCGGTCCGCTTGGGAGCAAGCCGCCTCATTGGATAGAACAGGTTATTATAGCGAACGTTCCCGCGATCTATTGTTGAATCAACCCGTTTTCACCCCACCCGGAGGCTATGACTTGGCATTTGATCCCAAGTCAGAAAAAATTGAAGCCGAATTATGGATCAAAACTGTCTTCGATTTACCTGCAGACATTGACCTTTCGAACCCGGGTCCATTAGCAGACGATCTTCGCTTCCAACGCGGGAATGCGCTCTGGGATCTTGGACTTTATGAAGAGGCCCGGCTTGAGTTTGAAGATCTCCGCATCACGTATCAATCTGATCCCGCTAATACGTATAGACTTGCCAACCACCTAACAGAGATTGGCCTTTACCGTTCTGCAATCTTAGCAGCTCGACACGTTCTCGATATAGCTGGGATGGATGACAGCGATACTATGAGCGCACCCATCTATTTCAACCACCTGCGCTTTGGCACATATTACAGAGATCTCGTAATCGCAAACGCGCGTGAATATGATCTACATCCCTTGTTTTTATTTAGTGTTATTCGCCAGGAGAGCTTATTTGAAGGATTTGTTCGGTCCCCTGCTGATGCACGCGGATTGATGCAAATCATCCCAAGCACGGGTCAAGAAACTGCATCAATTCTAAATTGGCCATCGGGCTACACCGTCGAGGATCTTTACCGACCGATTGTTAGTATAAACTTCGGAAGTAACTACCTGAATCGTCAGATCGATTATCTTAACGGCGATCTATACGCAGCCTTGGCAGCATATAATGGCGGTCCTGGAAATTCTGCTACCTGGAAATCTTTAGCGCCTAATGATCCAGATCTCTTCCTGGAGGTCATACGATATGCGGAGACAAGAGATTACATCCGCGCGATCTATGAAGTGTTTAATATCTACCGGAATATCTACAACCGACCATCCCAATGAGTTTAAATAAAAATATACGAATTCCACAGACCTCGTCGCTAAGGTGCTTCCGTAGGTATTTCCCCCTCCATCAACCCAGCTTCTTCATCAACGACAATAACTTGTTCAGTCGTTTGCCTGGCGTTCAAAAACCATGATGTAATCGTTGCAAACCGATCGCTGGTTTCAAACAATGGTCCCATCGTAACGCCCTGAACAAAATCTGCGACTGCGTAAGTGTAGACTGGATAGAACAACAATATCGCGGGTTGTTCATTGCTGAAGCGCACTTGAAAATTCCGGTACAATCGCTCGCGTTCATCCAGATCAACAATAATGCGTGCTTGTTCTAGATATTCACTTGCCTGTCGGTCATCCCATTTTGCATAATTCTGTCCACCAGTGATCTGAGACTGGTGCCAAAATGGATAAGGGTCAGGATCGTGTTGTCCCAATAAGTTCAAATCCACCAGAGCTGCTTGATATAGTCTTGGTTCCAAACGCTGACTCATTAATTCCTCATACGGCATCGGACTAAGTTGAACCTCAACACCCAGGCGCTGCCAATCCTCAGTGATCGCTGCGGCAAGCGCTGTGTGTAGTTCATCATCCGGATGAATTAGATCGAAAGACAGCGATGTTCCATCCAATTCACGAATGCTTCCCCCAGAGGCTGGTATTGTATAACCAGCTTCTTTGAGCAAGGAAATCGCTCTATCTGGATCGTAACTCACCCGCTCAATCCCTTCGTAGTATGCCCAGGTTCCAGGGAAAATTGGGCCATCCGCCAGAATAGCCTGCCCATCCATGTAGTCCTTTATCATTTTGGATCGGTTAAGACCTTGTAAAAGAGCCATACGCACGTTGATATCCTGAAAGAATGGGACCTGGGGATTATCAAGGTTCAAATATACAAGCGATAAAACTGGAAACCTTCCTGTGTACAGATTCAAGCCAGGTTCTTTCAATGCCTGTGGAAGTGAGTCGATTGATATTTGATTGATGCCATCGATTTCCCCAGCCTCATAGGCAGCTTGGGCAGTCTGGTGATCTGGAAAATAGTGGAAGACTATTTGTTCAATATATGGAGGAACAGCGTAATAATCGTCAAATTTTACCAGGGACAAACCTGTAATTTGCCCTTCTTCAACAACATACTGATCGAATTTATATGGGCCACTACCAATTGGATTAAGATTAAATTCTGCGTCAACAATTTCTTCAGGTTGGATCTCCCCAAGCAAATGCTCAGGTAAAATCCCAAATGTCAGATAATCCAAGAACGGGGAAAAGGGCTCAGGGATCCGCAGCTGCAGAGTTTGTTCATCCAAAGGGATTGCTTCAACCGAATCCCACAGCTCACGAATATCATCTGGCATAGGAATATTCTCGTCACGCAATAACTCAATGGTAAATATAATGTCCTCAGTGGTTAAGGGCTCGCCATCATGCCATAGAACATTATCACGTAAAGAGAAATTGTAAATGGTTCCGTCTTGATTTATCCCCATTGACTCTACGAGGTCATATTTTGGCAAACCACGGTCATCAAAATTGATCAACCTGCTGTATATTAACCGGTCAACATCTCGGTCCACAGGATTTAGTTGATCCAATACAGGGTTCAAACGACCCAGTGAGCCAACCAATCCTTCTGTGTACACACCACCTGTGACTGGTTCTACTTCTGGTTCAACAGGTAATAATGTCGGTTGTTGACCAAGTAAAAGGAATCCAATTGCAACCAGAGAAAGGATTACGATTAAGATTTGCCAACGTAACTTCTTCATAGTAGTAAAAAAGGCGCCTGTAGGCTATAGCCGTGAGACGCCCTATGGCTTCTCGGATCTGAAAATTCGAATCCCTATTATGATTTTGGTCAACCCGTAACCATAACTGTAGCAATACACAAGATGAAAAATAAAAAGCTTAAGATAATTGTGACGCGAAATAGAGTCTTTTCAATGCCTCTTCTGGCAGTAAATACGCCTCCTGTATCTGCGCCAGTCAAACCACCTAGTCCAGCACCTTTACTTTGCAAGATAATGCTAGCAACTAAAGCAATTGATGTTATGATCAAGGCAATATTTAAATATGCTTGCACTTTTGCCTCCGAAGTTTCTTTCTATAAGTTTTTAGCAGGCGGATTATACCTTTCGTTAGTTGAATCGTCAAATACCATTGTCACTTCAGTATAATAAATGTAAACTAAAAACCTGAATCGATGGTGAATTGTGGAAAAGTGCCGTAGATAAAATACGCACTCAATACCCCAAATCACTCGATAATCAGCCTTATGCTGCTTTTCTTTTTCCTAATACTTACTGCTAATTGCCTTATCATATCTGGAAGACAAGCATCCAATATGGTGTATACTTCAAACTTATAAATCCCTAATTGATACATGTATTATCTTCATCCATGCACGAAATCGTTATTAATTTACACATGCACACACCTTTCTCTGATGGGTACAGGACGCATACCCAGATTGCCCGCGCTGCCTTGAATGCAGGAATTAATGCTGTAATTGTCACAGATCACAACGTATGGGTTGATGGACCATCAGGATATTATCAAGATGATGATCAACATGTATTGATGCTCGTTGGGGAAGAAATTCACGACCAGAAACGCAATCCCCAAAAAAACCACTTACTTGTGTTTGGTGTACATCGTGAGATGGCTCCGCTAGCAACTGACCCACAGCGCTTGATAGATGAAGTCATCCGTGCTGGTGGTTTGGCATTTATCGCTCACCCTACAGACCCAGCCGCACCAGCCTTTAATGAACCAGACATCTCCTGGGTCGATTGGAATGTAAAAGATTTTACTGGAATAGAACTTTGGAACGCTATGTCAGAGTTTAAGTCATTGCTAAAATCCAGGATCCACGCTGTCTTTTATGCTTTCTTTCCTAAGCGTATCGCCCGCGGTCCACTGTATCCAACCCTGCGGAAATGGGATGGATTATTATCCAATGGGCAAAAGGTCGTAGCAATTGGTGGATCAGATGCACACGCCTTTCCAGGAAATCTAGGACCTATTCATAAAACTCTATTTCCTTACGAATTCCACTTTCAATGTATTAATACACATATATATATCCCAGAACCTCTAAGCTTAAATGACACTCAAGATCAAACCCTCATTTTAGAGGCGCTCAAGAGTGGACACGCTTTCGTTGGATATGATCTTCCGGCTAGTACAAAAGGATTCCGATTTTCTGCAAGCGGAGATGAGGATACCGCACTGATGGGTGACGAAATTAAACTCAAGAATGGCGTAACTCTGCAGATTCGCCTGCCGCTAAGGACCGAATGTCGCCTACTCAAAGACGGAAAAGTAGTAAAAACATGGCTTAAACGAGATCATTGCACTTATATCACAAACGAACCTGGTGTCTATAGGGTCGAGGTGTACATCCAGTATCTGGGAGCTCGCCGAGGATGGATCTTTAGTAATCCAATCTACGTAAGAGCGTAATCGAGAGCCTTTGTCAATTAAATCTTGCTCTACTCAATCAGGTCCACTGTAACGAAAGTAATTTACCTGACATTACTATATGGAAGAAAATTATGCAATTTCAATTAACTGCCCCTTTCAAACCAACTGGTGACCAACCCGAAGCGATTCGCCAATTAGTAGCCGGTATCCAGAAAGATTATAAACATCAAGTGCTCCTTGGAGCCACTGGCACCGGCAAAACCTATACAATTGCCTCTGTGATCGCTGAAGTTCAAAAACCTGCCTTGGTGATGGCCCATAATAAGACTCTGGCAGCTCAATTGTATGCTGAGTTCAAGGAATTCTTCCCCGACAATGCGGTGGAATATTTTGTCTCCTATTATGATTATTATCAACCAGAAGCCTACGTCCCCCGACATGATCTTTACATTGAAAAGGAAACCGACATCAACGATGAAATCGAACGCCTGCGCCTGGCTGCAACAACTGCATTAATGTCTCGAAGGGATGTCATCATCGTTGCCTCAGTCTCGTGCATCTATGGCCTTGGTAATCCTGAAGCATATGGTCGTGTGGTCATAAATTTAGAAAGCGGAAACGTTTACCGCCGAAACGCTCTCCTGCGCCAGCTTGTAGAAAGCCACTATGAACGGAACGATATAGAATTACGACCAGGAACTTTTCGTGTTCGTGGTGATACCCTCGAAATAATCCCAGCTTACCAGGATCGTTTTGGTTACCGGATCACTTTTTTTGGTGACGAAGTTGAACGAATCGTAGAGTTCGTCTACTTGACAGGTGAACTGCGCCGAGAATTGTCTACTGTGGCAATATACCCGGCCAAACACTTTATTACAGAAGAAGAAAAACTACAAAAAGCAATCACGGATATCGAGATGGAACTCGAAGAACGCATCAACGTGTTCAAATCCAATGATAAATTTCTTGAAGCGCAACGTATCGAGCAGCGTACCAAGTATGACCTGGAAATGCTTCGCGAGGTTGGTTATTGTTCTGGAATTGAGAATTACTCGCGACCATTGGACCAGCGACCTCAAGGTTCTCCGCCCTGGACTCTGATGGATTACCTGCCTGCGGATTACTTGCTCATATTGGATGAATCTCACATGACAGTTCCCCAAGTTCGCGGCATGTATAACGGTGATCGCTCCCGAAAGGAAACCCTGGTTGAATATGGTTTCCGGTTGCCATCTGCACTCGACAACCGCCCGCTCACCTTTGACGAGTTCGAGGAACATATGGGCTATACCATCTACACCTCAGCCACACCTGGACCATATGAACTAAAACGTGCTGATCAGGTTGTCGAACAGATCATCCGACCAACTGGTTTAGTGGACCCCGAAGTAGATGTCCGCCCAGTCGAAGGTCAGGTGGATGATCTTATCGCCGAGATACGCTGGAGGACCGAGCTTGGTGAACGAACATTGGTCACAACCCTTACTAAACGAATGGCCGAGAAGCTTTCCGATTACTTGATGGAGCTGGGGACGAAAATACATTACTTACACTCCGAGATCGATACCTTGGAACGAGTGGGCATCCTGCGTGATTTACGTCTTGGTGTGTTTGATGTCGTTGTGGGAATTAACCTCTTACGAGAAGGTTTAGATCTACCTGAAGTATCTTTGGTTGCCATCCTAGATGCTGATAAGCAAGGTTTTCTGCGTTCTGAAACTGCGCTTGTCCAAACCATAGGTAGAGCAGCGCGCCATGTTAACGGCAAAGTCATCATGTATGCTGACAAGATTACGGATGCAATGAGCAGCGCAATAGACGAAACAAACCGGCGCCGTGCCATACAAATCGCTTATAACGAAGAACATGGTATTCAACCTGTCAGTATTGTAAAAGAAGTGCACGATCTCACTGAACAGATTGCCGTGCGTTCTGTAGCTGAACCGCAGGCTGAGTATCGCCTCGAAGGTGCATCTGGACTTCCAAAAGATGAGCTATTGAAAGTTATCACTGAATTAGAGAAGCAGATGAAGCAAGCAGCTCAAAATCTCGAATTCGAAAAAGCTGCAGTTCTCAGAGACCAAGTCTATGATCTACGAGGCATCCTGGCAGAAGAGAGTAATGCACCACCCTGGGAAAAGATCCGCTATCTAAGCGGTGATTTATCTTGATCTCAAATATTGATAATTTCTAAAAAATCAATTAGAAAAACTTCAGCTGGTTCTATCCAAGGCTGATATATTCTCAAGGTCAACCTGATCAAATCAAACAATCATGGCTCGTGAAACACATCTCGATCTCTAAATGGTGCTGCCAGGAATCGAACGGCAATTTTCCATGTGTTGAGCCATGAGATTTCGACCCCTGTTTTTTCATTTGCCAGAATTCGGTTCACTAACCATGGAGCGACGGTCTCGACCCTATCTGCCAGGATATTGAATATGCGTCTGGTTCGTTCCATTTCCTCAGGGCGGCCCTCAAAACGTTCCTTGTAAAGCATATCCGTCATGACCATCCCTGGTCTGATTGCACCTACGATGATTGGTGAATCTTTTGTCTCCATAACCAGCGTCTCAGTAAAATAACGTAGCCCGTATTTGGTGGTGCCGTAAACTGACATCCCTTCCATTTTGCGACCAGTACTACCCATCCCTTCCATATTGTAAATCGCACCAGACCCCTGACCTAACATACCTTGCACAGCTACCATTGAGCCATACATCACCCCAAGCAAGTTTGTTTCAACAATAGACCTGACTTCCTCAGCCGGAAGGCTCCAAGGGCTAACCAGAGCGTGATTCATACCTGCGTTATTGATCCAGATATCTACATGTCCAAATCGATTGATTGCCGCCTGCCACAATCCCTCTAAGTCTGAATAATCTCTAACATCACAGGAATGACCATCTAGATTTTCTTCCCCAAATTTTTTCCCTAGTAACTGCCTGGCATCGCTGGTCGTTGAACTGGTACGACCACTTACCATAACCTTACAACCTTCTTCTAGAAATGAATCAGCCAATCCATAACCAATTCCGCGTGTGCTACCAGTGATTACTACGACTTTCATAAAACGCTCCTAATTACCGAATAGAATTTAATACAGCACACAAGTATACAACATTGCAAATCTTCACACCACCTTCAACGCATGTTCACAACTTCTTCATAAGTGTATGTTATTTTTTGGGATAAATATGGGTCAGAATTTGATTGCCCACATTATAACTATTTCAAATAACAGACAAGCAAAGTTTTAAATCAATAAGGAGTAGAACATCATGAGGAAAGTATTGGTGATCGGTACGATAATTATTATAGTGATCATAGCAATTGGTATCGCTGGTTTCGCATATGCCCAGCCCCCAACCCCGCCAAATCCAGACAATCCTGGATATCCGGCAATTGGTAGTCCACATGGCGGTCGCGGCATGATGGGAGGAGCGTGGGGCACTCGATTTTCCCAAGTGGGAGAGCAAGGCTATCTGCATGATTACATGTTCACAGCAATAGCACAGGCGCTTGGTCTGACACCGGAAGAACTGCAGGCAAGGCATGATGCTGGTGAGACTGGGTGGCAGATTGCTGAGTCATTAGGATTGAGTGCTGAAGAATTTCAGACTCTGATGATTCAAGCCCGCTCCGAGGCTATCAACCAAGCACTCGCCGATGGTGTCGTTTCTGATGAACAAGCGGCTTGGATGCTTGAACGTATGAATCAGATGCCGTCTAATGCGTTCAAATCTGGTTTTGGATCTTGCCATAGGGATTCTTTATCACAAGAAGGATTTTCACGGGGACCTGGTTGGCGTTGGAATCTCCAACCAACTCCCTGATCAGCGAATTGATACTCGTAGACGTAGAACGGTGGCTAGAGTAAAATCTAACCACCGTTTATCATTATTCTCAGCTCACTTTCACACTGACGGCGACTCATGATGTCAACGATATTAATAATAGAGGATGAACCTGAACTGGTCAAAGTACTGCGCTCCTACTTAGAACAAGCCGGTTTCAATGTGTTGGCAGCTTATCGGGGTGATGCAGGTCTTTCCACCTGGGAACATAAACGACCTGATCTGGTCATCCTGGATCTAAATTTACCAGGCATGGACGGGCTTGATGTTGCTCGCGAAATCCGCCGAAAATCGAACACACCCATCATTATGTTAACAGCGCGTGTAGAAGAAACAGACCAGTTAATCGGGCTTGAATTAGGTGCCGATGATTACATCGCAAAACCTTTTTCTCCACGCATTGTAATTGCGCGGGTTCGTGCTTTATTGCGACGCACTTCTATCAAACCATCAGCCACACAGGTTGTTCGTATCGCCGATCTAGAAATCGACTTTGACGCCCATTCAGTAAGCCGGAATAATGAACAAATCAACCTCACTCCTACAGAGTTCAATCTGTTGTCTACAATGGCGGAACAGCCAGGACGCGCTTTTTCCAGACTTCAGTTATTAGAAGCCTCACAAGGAACTACTTATGAAGGCTATGAACGCACCATTGATGCCCACATCAAGAACCTGAGGGCGAAGCTCGAAATAGATCCTAAGGAACCACGCTATATCGAAACTGTATTTGGTGTAGGGTACCGTTTTGCTAAAACCGAATAGCATCCTGACTTCAACCCATAACCACCTTTAATATGCGTTTACGACTGGTCTTATCATTCATTTTGATCGTTCTGGTATCTGTTACCAGCGTTGTTCTGATCGCCAGGCAGAACACTGCCAGCGAGGTGCGCGCATTTATGTTCAGAGGAGGTATGACTGGCTCTGAAGGTTTGGTCGGAGCACTGGAAGATTACTACCGTACGAATCAAACATGGGAAGGAGTCGAACTCCTGTTCACCGCCCAGGGTATGGGTCAAGGGATGGGACATCGCGGGCAAGGTATGGGGGCTGGGATGGAGTCCAATCAAGGTGCAGGTATGATGAACCAGCGATTGAGATTGACCGATGAACAGGGTAATATCTTAATCGACACAGCCAGCGAAACGACGAATGGTAGATTGAGTAGCGACGAACTGAATCGAGCTGTATCGCTAGTTGTCAATGGACAAACCGTTGGCTATCTTCTCCCTGAAGGTGGTCTTGGTTTCACTCGAACCGACGAGACTGCCCTGATCAATCGTATCAACCAGGCTGCCATCACAGCTGGATTAATCGCTCTAGTGGTTTCCTTGCTTCTGGCATCATTACTTGCTTATCGCTTGATGAGACCGGTGCGAGACCTCACAAAGGCTGCAAATCAACTTGCTCATGGTGATTTTTCACAGCAGGTCCCAGTCCACGGGAACGACGAACTGGCCGGTCTCGGACGCGCATTCAACCAAATGGCTGCCTCTTTAGAAGAAGCTGAACTCAGTCGCCGCGCTATGACAGCCGATATTGCCCATGAACTTCGCAACCCACTCTCTGTTCAACGTGCTACTCTAGAAGCACTTCAAGATGGTATTTATCCACTTACCATTGAAAACTTAAAATCAGTCACGGAACAGAACTATCTCCTGAACCGCTTGGTGGAAGATTTACGAACTTTAGCGTTAGCTGATTCGGGTCAATTATCGCTAGAATACACGCCTACCGATTTAACCGCACTGGTCGAACGTGTTGTTGAACGATACAAGCCTCAGGCCGATTCTCGAGACATTTCTTTGATGGTATCTACACCTGGCTATTGCCCCCTGATCTCGCTCGACCCTGGACGGGTTGGACAAATTATTGGAAACTTACTATCCAATGCTCTGCGCTACACGCCTGATAGCGGGCGTATCGACATTGATGTCAATTATACATACGAAGGGTCAGCGATTTCCAATCAAACGGATTTGAT
>Ga0209536_100007250_pt1 | contig 16834 bp, 17 predicted proteins | sample DeeMarSeWOR28_12_FD_187461 | JGI IMG/M metagenome (GOLD analysis project Ga0209536, IMG submission 187461) | Marine sediment microbial communities from White Oak River estuary, North Carolina - WOR-2-8_12 (SPAdes) (version 2) | ecosystem: Environmental > Aquatic > Marine > Intertidal zone >... | reverse complement strand
TGAGAATACGTAAATATGTGTGGGCAGAACAGGCAGTTCTGCATATTGTCTATGGCCTAGGTTTCTGGTGGGCGTTAGGCATAGTATAGTCTAAACCGTGCGTTTTTTCATGGTTGTACAGTCATCCCGATATCAAAATTCACTAAAAAACTATTGACAAATTCCTGTTTCGGTGTATAATTCATGAACGATAAAACATGTATGATAATACATGTTTTAACCATATGTGACTAACAACCTGTTGTTATGGGCCAATGACTTGTGTAACAGGCATAAGGAGGTGTCTCATGTCAAACACCGTTGTCATACAGGAATATAGTTTTAGCGAGCTACTGGAAAGAAGCAGCAAGGATCCTGTAAAAATGGGGATAATGAATTTCTGGGCCAGGCATAGAAATGACAGATATAGTCTTTCTGTAATTTATTTCGCTTTAGATTTCAACCACTACCGGATAAAACGAGCTCTTGATGAATTAGTTGAAGATGGCCTTCTGACTACATGGAATGAGTCTGGTTTATGTTACTATTCTTTGATTCACGATGAAAGAAAGCGACGCATATTGGTTGATTTCATCAACCGGAAGTCTGAATGAAATAACGGACGTCCCTTTGTCTCTTATAAGGGGCGTACTGCATGTGGGACCCAATAAACAAGTACGAATTATCCTGTAATTTAATCATAATAACTGTATAACAACTTGACATATCCTAATTCTGTTCTCAAGCATATATCTTCGCCTAAACGTACGCATGAAATGGTATTGCGCAATCGTAAGCATGGATGAACATCCCGATGATCACACAATTGCTAGCCGAGGTAAAAGCCGAATCGACTCTTTCTTGGTCTTCTTATTATAGTCCACAAGAATCAAGCATCTGATGTTTACCTAAAGACAGGTAGAATCGTGGTGATTTGTGTGAAGTAGAAGTAATTCTAGGCGTACTCGAAAACCACTTTAAATCTGGCCGGATATTCTTTTCTCCCAGTATTGAGTTTGAGTGTTGTCTCCGCTCTCATATTCGCTTTTCTGCTTTGTGAAGGATTCCATGTTTCTATCGCTAATTGCTTGTCGAAGAACTTGCCCAGATCAACCAGTTTAACCCTCAGCACTTTCTTTGGTAAGCTATTTGGGTCTTTTTCATGTACCTTCAGCTTAATTACATAGTATCCCTGTTTATCCTGAGCTATATCAACATTATCGATTATCGGATCAGTAAGTCCCCACCTTATTTCCGCCATATTTTATTCCCCACTTTCGATTTATTAGTAAGCTTTATTCATACTACCTACTGTAGTGATATATCTTTATTATACCTCTTCAATCAAGCATGTAGTGTTATAATGCAGACAAATAGAGGGGGTGTGTCTAATGGCGGGTAAACGAAGTGGCATGCTGACTGCCGGAGGAGTACTGGCTGTAATCGCGGGCATCATAGGTGTTATTATCGGCGCAATCGCAATTGTCGATATTGGACTGGCAATTTTAGGTCTGGCTGGTGCCGTGACTGGCCTGGCTTCTGGCGTTACAAGCATTGTCTTGGGTGTTTTGGCTATCGTTGGGGGTCGTTACGCCTTAGATAAGAAAAACTTTGTTTTGGCGATATTATTTGGCGGTATTTGTGGAATTCTCTCCAGCTGGATATTAGGGTTACTGGCGCTCATATTCATAGCTTTGTCTCAAAAAGAGTTCAGATAGAGAAGAGCTATATTCTCAAACTCTACAGATTGTCCTGAACGTATGCACAAAATGGTAAACATACTTATGTTTGTTCAGTGGTAGTAGGAATAACTACTGCGGTTTGGGGCTACAACAGAGCTGAGAAGTGCAACATCAATTATGCATGTACTTTGTTGCCCGCTTAATTACTAAAAAAAAGATCAATGAATTATCTGTGGTTCCACCGGTACCAGGAGTAATACAAGAGCACCGCTCCGTAGACAATCGCAATAGCGCCAATAATACACCATCGTTCCGGAGGGGCAGGAACAGCACCAGCTACTGAGGATATCCCAAAGGCTATCAAAACAACACTAACACAAGCCAGTATATGTGTTTTTTGCATGTTCAAATCCTCCGCACTGGTAACTATTACCTGCTCGTTGCGCGAAATCTGCCGCATTGCAGTTACTTGCGGGCTTTCAGCTTGAAAGCTAGAATGACCAATTGTCTACTCAAAGTCAAGTCTGGTGTAGTCTTCTGGGACATGGCTGATGCCAGCTAAGATGGATTCAGGTCTGAATCTCCTTGCCTTCTCTGTATCTAGTGGTATAATGCTGTGAACAAGGGAGAGTCCTTCTGATGACGTAAGTCCACGATTATCGTAGGAGAAAACGACATGAAAAGTTCAACCGATGAAAATACCCGGGGATCAATCCTTAGTTTAAAGATTATCCACGGGGGATCGCAGGGGTTTGATGCTCCCAACGTTCTTGTAATGGGCCAAAATGATGCCGTGCTGGTCGATGTGCCTGGCAGCCTCAGTCAGGGGCATCGCGTCGTGGCTGAGATTCTGGAGAGCCAAAAGAATCTGAAATATATCTTTATCACACACGGTCATCCCGACCATCATTTTTCTGCAGTATTGTTTGCGCAGGCCTTTCCCGATGTAGAGATAATAGCGGTCCCCAAGGTCTGTGCAAGTGTGGCCAGGTCTATTCCCGGAAGACTGCCTGCTATATCTAGGATGCGTGGCGCAAACAGTCCTCGCTACTGTATTGTCCCCAAACCTTACACAGAACCCTATATAGAGCTTGAGGGCGAGAAACTGGAGATTCTGAGCCCGATGGTTGGCGATCATCCCGAGATAAGCCCGATCTATATCCCCTCCCTGGATACTATAATTGCCAGCGACGTGGTCTTTAACGGCATCCATCTGTTCATGGGGCATCACAAGACGCCGGAGGCTCGAAAAGGGTGGATAGATGCCATAGATCAGCTTATTTCTCTGAAACCGAAGACGGTTATCGCAGGGCATAAGGTGGCCAGTCTACCCGACAGCCCCGATTCTCTGCAGCGTTGCCGCGATTATCTTGTTGGTTATGAAGAGGTTCTGTCAAAGGCGAATTCTGCGGCCGAATTTGTCTCTGCACTGCAGAAGCGATTTCCAGATACTGTTGACATGATGGACGGATTTGTTCTTGATAACGCCGGAAAGCTCTTTGACCAGATCCGCAAGAAGTAGTTGATGAGTTGCGGTTTACTGGTCAGTTGCCTCCGTCACGCTTTTCTTGATGTCCTTACAGTTGGTTGCTTCTTAACTGGTGCTATGTGATTTAGATCACATACAGCTTCACCGCCCCATCCGTATACTGAAATATCTGTTTAAGCACGAGGTTACTGTCATGGCGGAAGGCAAGAAATACACCTATGACTGCAGGGATGAGGGGTACAATTGCGGCTGGACCTGTGAGGCTGATAGCCAGGCCGAGCTAGATAAGAAGGTTCAGGCACATATCAATGAGCGTCACCCTTTAGGTAATGCCGATAAATGCGGCAATTAGTTTGGTATAAGGGTTAATATAAGAGAGGTTTAGATAAGATGCATGATATCTTGGTGACTAACTGCAACACTTGCGAGAATTTCATAAGCACGTTTTACACTGATAAGGACACAGAATGGGGCTACTGCACTGAAATGCTGGGTGACAGCGCTCCTACCCGCACCGAGACAGACGTTATTAAAGCCGAGGTTGATAGCGGCAACTGGGACAGGCTGAATGATCTCAAGAAGCAAGGTGTCCTGTTTGAACCCAAGGACGTGGAATGTGGTTCCTATGTAGATATTTACCCTGAGTGATGTATTATTTCTATCACTGATGTTTGCGATACTGCTTGGTTCAAAAAGAGCGCAGGAACGGATTGTGCTTGCGCTCATAGCCGATAGTGGTCTGCGGGCCGTGACCTGACAGCACGACGGTTTCATCGGGCAGTGCCATCAACTTCTTCAGGCTGCTGACCAGATCGCTTCGCACAGAGTCGGTGAAATCGTATCGCCCGATGCCCATGTTGAACAGGGTATCGCCTGAAAACACAACCCCCTGACCGTAGAGGGACATACTGTCCGGGCAGTGGCCGGGGGTAAAAATAACCTCGAAGGCCAAATCATTTATTTCTATGATATCACCTTCTTCCACCTTCCTGTCGGGCACCGGCGGCATCTTGAACGAAGGACCTGCCAGATTAGCCCAGCGCATGGTCAGTTCCGGATCTCGCCACATGTTGTATCTGATATAAGTCGCGCTTGTGATATCCCGGATATCGCTGATGGCCCCGATATGATCGGCATGGCTGTGAGTGGCGAAGATGGCGGTTATCTTCAGCCCCAACTCCGTTGCCTTTTCAATTACTCTGTGTGCTTCAGCTGAAGGGTCTACAACCATGGCTTCACCCATTTTTTCAGAGCCGACTATGTAACAGTTGGACCTGGTGGGGCCCAACACCATTGTTTCGATAATCATTTACTATTCAAACCTACCGGAAATGCTGTGGTAATACTATCAGCTAATATCCAGCTTATCAAATTGCACTGACTGTTCATCTAGGTCTATAGTGTATAATGCTGATGGAGTTGTCTGTAAGTGGTTTAGGTAAGCTCAAGAGCAAAGGAGAGAGGGATGTTCAAGGTAATTCTGGTATGTCTTGACGGATCAAAGCTGGCCGAGCAGGTTATACCCTATGTCATTGATACCGGTAAAGCCTTTAGCAGCAAGATAATAATTCTGCAGGTGCTCAGAGAACCAGATTACGGGATATTGGATAAAACCAAAATACCACTGAAGCCATCAAGGGCAGTAAAGGATTTTGAAACGCTGAAGGCTGATACAAGAGCTTACTTAAAACAGGCGTCCGAGCCTATCAGGCAAGCCAAACTTGAAGTCGAATATGTAATACGCACCGGTGAGGTCGGCAAAGCTATTGTCGACTATGCTGAGAAAAACAGGGTGGACCTTGTGGCGATTGCCACTCACGGAAGCGGTGGCCTGGTCAGGGCAGTCCTCGGCAGTGTTGCTGATCACGTTATCAGAAACCTTCGTATACCGATACTGGTTATCAGGCCGGTGAATAAGTAAGGGGAAAAGGCGAACGTATCGACGCTTGAGCAAGAGGGCACTATAAAGTAAAAAAAGAACCTCCCAGAGAACGTTTATAACCTGCAGCTTCCGGATTTCTTACTTCTTTTCGGTTTTACCCTACTCAGTTTCAGTTTACACGTTTCACTGCTTATATTCCTGTTCCCTGGGAGGGAATTTGATTTTCCCACATAAAGGTGTACTTGTCAAACACAATTCAGCATGAATATCACGGTATTTGAGGAACACTGGCTTAATATGGAGATATCAAGCGATTATTTGCTCGTTTTCATGCCGAATTATATAGTGCTTTCTCTGCTATACACCATAATTCGTCAATTTATGTGATGAATGACCGATTTCTCTGTAATTTTCCTGCCTAGGTCTCTTGTCGCTGCCGTCGAGTTTCACCAGGACTAGCGCTGTGTAACTCATCAAAGAAATCGATTTCTTCTTCCTCTTCCGCAGGAGCTTCCTGTTCCACCGGCGTATTAGCTTTCTCTATCAGGCTTGATACATCGGTCAGATGCTTTTTAAGCAACAGTTCCTCAGGTGACAGGCCAAAACTGTAGCCCATCAACTGTGTGAAATACAGCACGGGCATCTGAGGATGCTCACCATACTCTTTTTCCATATCGTCCTGACGCGTATCCAGGTTGGCATGGCACATGGGACATGCCACAGCAATGGCATCGGACCCCACCGCCCTGGCGTCTTCTATTATCTTATGGCTTAAGTTTACAACAATGTCCGGCTTGGAAAGCGAGAATGAAGCGCCGCAGCAGATCGTCTTATGATCCCAGTCCAGGGTGGTAATACCGGCCGCGCGCAATACTCTATCCATTGTTTCCGGATATTCGGCAATGTCAAACTGCGTTATCTTGGGCGGCCGTGTCAGCAGGCATCCGTAGTAGCAAACCACCTTGAGCATGGAAAGGTCCTTTTCCACCAGTGTAGGAATCTTTGATATCAGCGGTTCTTCAGAGAAGATCGAAAGTGGATGGAGTACCTTTGCATCATCGTTGCAATCCCTGTGGATTGATTCCACCACATCGCGTCTCAACTTCTTATCCGTTTTGCAGTTATGCTGAGCTATCTTCAGTTTGGAAAAGCACTCGGCGCACGGCACTATAACCTCGTTTAAGCCCATTTGAGGCATAAGCGCCAGATTGGCCATGGGAAGCGCCGATGCTGCCACTCTGGAGATGTTGTGAGCCGCGGTTGAGCCGCAACATACCCATTTGTCTATTTCAACCAGCTCAACATCCAGTTTATCGCAAACGGCCAGCAGTGATTTATCGAATTCCTGTCCCGTCGAATGGAGGGAGCATCCCGGATAATATGCGTATCTCATGCCTTCTCCTGCTTTCTGGCTCGCCGTAGTATTTTGCGCACACCCCATCCGCCCTTGAATCTGGGCCAGATTGAGAACTTGCCCTTCTTGAGCATCTTGATTCCCATGCCAAGGTCCTGGGTGAATTTGCGTGTGGTCACCTTGAGCATAGCGATCATGCCCAGCTCATACAGTCGACCGAACCACTTCAAATTTCCCACGAAGCGCTTGTTGAACTTGAGCACATTGGGCAACTGCGCTTTCTTCTTGTCGCGCTGCATAAGTATCTTGACCGTGTCCAGCACCTCGGCAATGTCCACATCCTGCGGGCACCGAGTGCTGCAGGTCTGGCATGAGGCACACAGCCACATCGTTTTACTGTTATACACAACGTCCTTCAGACCCAGCTGAACTGCGTGGATAAGCTGAGTGGGGGTTAAGTCCATCTCATAGACAACAGGACAGCCGGTGGCGCACTTGCCGCACTGGTAGCAATAACTGACGTCTATTCCGCTCACCGCCATTACGGCGTCGCTGAACTTGTAACTCTTTTCATCTATGTGTGCTATTTCTTCTGTCATTCCTGTTCCCCTTTGGTTATAGCTCTTGCCTCAACAGGCAATGGCTCCGGCACCGGTGCAGAAACGATCTTGGTCACCGCGCCAAAGCGCTCGGGGCAAACGTCGTAGCAGGTGTTGCACCTTATGCACTTGTCCTGATCTATCACGTGTATCAAGCCTTTGCCGCCCTCGATAGCATCTACGGGACACCTGCGAGCGCACTGCATACAGGCCTTGCACTTTTCGGGCTCGATGTAGTACGAAACCACCTCGGCAAACATCTGATCAATCTCTTCGGCAGTATAGTATCCCTCGTACTCGGCCGGACTGGTAAGGCGAGCTTCCATCTTCTCCCGTTTGACCTGCTTGATGTAAGGGATAAGCTTCCTGACATCAGCTATTCTGGTTGCAAGCTCGTCTTTATCCAGCCCCTCGGCCTTGCCCAGTGGTCCTATCTCCTTTATCTGCCTGACGAAATCGTTGACAACGTCAACAAAAACACCACCTTCACCCGAGGACATGAACTCTATTCTCAGCCTGTCGGGATTCATGCCGATGTGTTTCATTATCTGCTTGACCAGCAGCGCCATATTCAGCGCCTGGTAATTGCCGTGAGTTATGTAGTTGCACTCATTGAGAATGCAGCCGCCAATAAACACCCCGTCCATTCCGTTGGCAAAGGCGCGGAAAACAAAGTCCGGGTCAACCCTGCCGGAACACATGACGCGGATAAGTCTCATCTCGGTTGTATACTGTAGCCTGGAAACTCCAGCTAAATCGGCAGCGCCGTACGCTCACCAGTGGCATACAAAACCAAGAACTTTAGGTTTAAACCCAAATTCTGCAGCCATGCTCACTTCCTTTCTTTGCGCTTCTGTATCTAATCTAGCTAACTTTTACTGGTTCCAGTTCCGGGATAGCCGTATCAATCTGGGCCGTTATTTCATCATCGGTAAAGTGCTTCAGCTGCACAGCGGCAGACGGGCACTTGGCGTTACACAGGCCGCAGCCCTTGCATAAGACCGGAATAACCCGGGCCTTTTTGCCCTGCTTGGTGTCCTCAAGATGAATTGCGCCGTAGGTACACGCGGTTACGCATGCCCCGCACCCTATGCACTTCTTGTCATCCACCACACAAACAGAGCCGGAGGCGATAACCGTATCGTGCGACAGCATGGTAAGCGCCCGTCCGGCGGCACCGTAGGCCTGGCTGATGGCTTCCGATATCAGCTTGGGATAGTGCGCCGTTCCACACAGGAAAACGCCGTCAGCAGCAAACTCAACCGGGCGCAGCTTGACGTGCGCCTCTTTGAAGAACCCGTCCTGCCCCAGCGGCACACCGAAAGACTGGGATACATCTGAAGACCCTGCCGAAGGAACAACGGCGGCAGCAAGGGCAACCACGTCTGCGTCTATCTGTATCTTCGTTTTCAAGGTCTGGTCGGTTACAGTAACTTTGAGCACGCTCTTGCCATCCTTTGTGCCCGCTTCAACCACGGGTGCATCTTCCGGCACGTAGCGCACAAACCTGACCTTCTTGCCCCTTGCTTCCCTGTAGTAATCCTCGTTGAAGCCATATGTCCTCACATCGCGGTACAGAACGTATATGTCCATATCCGGGTTTGTCTCTTTAAGCGCCAAAGCGTTCTTGACGGACTCCTGGCAACATATGCGGGAGCAGTAATCCCTCTCCTCGTTCCTGCAGCCCACGCACTGGATCATCACTACAGTATCCGCTCCGGTTACCTTTTCGTCTTGCGCAACCAGCTTCTCCTCAAGCTCAAGGTGGGTCATCACCCTGTCGTCTTTGCCGTACATGTACTCGGTGGGCTCATAAACGTCCACACCGATTGCGACTATTGTCACGCCGTGCTTTATCTCAGAAACGCCGCGCTCAGAAGTAATGGTGGTTACGAAGTTGCCCACATATCCCTCAACCTTGTCGACCACAGCCTCTGTATACACACGAATAAGCGGGTTCTTATATACTTTCTCTATGAGCGCATCCACGTGCGCCTGAACGTCCATCCCGTCAATGGTGGAGTGTATCTTTCTGGCCATTCCTCCAAGGGCACTCTCCTTTTCGATGAGGTGAACCTCGTGACCCTGTCTGGCAATGGACAGTGCGCTGGTCATACCGGATATGCCGCCGCCAACCACCAGCGCCGCCTTGGTAACCGGCAGGTCGAATTCCTGCAGCGGCTCCAGTAGTGCGGCGCGCGCCACCGACATGCGAATCAAATCGAGCGATTTATCGGTGGCCGCTTCCTTTTCCTTTGAGTGAACCCAGGAGCATTGCTCACGTATGTTGGCAAACTCAAAGTAATACTGGTTGAGTCCACCCTCTCTGACGGTGTCCCTGAATAATCCGTCCAGCGTCCTGGGAGAGCAGGCGGCCAGTACGATTCGGTTTAGGCTATGCTCCTTAATCGAATCCGTTATCTCCTTGGCGCAGTTTGTGGCGCATGAGAACAGCTGCTCCTGTGCGTAAACCACTTTGGGCAGCGTCTTGGCATATTCAACCGCTGAAGGAACATCCACCACTCGGCCGATGTTGGCACCGCAGTGGCACACGAAAACGCCTATCCTCGGCTCCTCGCCGGAAACATCCCTTTCGGGGGGATATACCCTCTCTACGTATAGCTTGCCGCGGCGCCTGTTGAGCAGCTCTCCTATCTGGGAGCCGGCACCGCTGGCGCCAAATACCGACTCCGGTATATCCATGGGGCTCTGGAAGGCTCCGCTTATGTACACGCCCGGGCGCGATGTCCTCATCCGGTTCTCTGTCGTGGTACTGCAGAATCCGTGGTTATCGAGCTCAATACCGAGCTTTCCGGCCAAACCTTTGGCATCCTCGGGCGGGGTCAGTCCAACGGACAGCACCACCATGTCAAACTCTTCTTCCACAACTCCGCCTTCAGGTGTGAAGTAGCGTAAGGTTATGTTCTTGGTTACCGGGTCTTCTTTCACCACAGTGACGTAGCTCTTGATAAAGCGAACGTCTGAAAGGTTTGCTGCCCTTTCGTAAAACCGCTCGAAGTCCTTGCCAAAGGAGCGGATATCGTTGTGGAACACGGTGCACCTGGCATCGGCATCGTGGTCCTTGGTCAGTATCACCTGCTTCTGGGTGTAGGTGCAGCACACCGCTGAGCAATAGCTGTTGCCATTATAGCCCACCTGTCTGGAGCCTATGCAGGAAATCCAGGCTACATTGTGCGGATGCTTCTTGTCGGATGCACGCAGTATCTCACCTTCATACGGACCGGTGGCGCACATTATGCGCTCGTAGTCCATACTGGTTACCACGTTCTGCCTGCGCCGGTAGCCGTACTGGTCGGTTTCTTCAGGCTCAAACGGCGAAATACCGGGGGCCAGCAGTATGGCACCCACGTTAATCTCTATCTTCTCTTCCGTCTGCGAGAAGTCAATGGCATTGTTCTGACAGATTCCGGTGCAGATATCGCACTTCTTCTCCTTTAAGAAAAGACAGCTCTGGTCGATATATGCAACCAGCGGGATCGCCTGTGAGTAGTAAATGTGAACAGCTTTATTGTTGGATATCTCCTGATTGAATACGTCCGGGTACTTAACGGGGCAGTATTCCACGCATGAAGTACAACCTGTGCATTTTTCCTCATTGATGTATCTGGGTTTTTTAGTGAGCGTAATCCTGAAGTCACCCGACTGACCATCTACCCGGTCAATATCTGTGTAAGTAAGGACCTCAATGTTGTTCTGCCGGTCGACCTCGACCAGTTTAGGCGAAAGTATTCACATGGAGCAGTCATTGGTGGGGAAGGTCTTATCCAGTTGCGCCATGTGTCCGCCAATGGCGGGTGCGCTTTCAACCAGATAAACCTTAAATCCAGCATCGGCAAGATCCAGCGAGGCCTGAATGCCGCTGATCCCGCCGCCAACAACCATCACGTCCCCAATGTTTTTGTCCGCCAGTCCCTTATAAAGCTGTTCCAGTTGTTCTTTTTTCACTTTACTCCATTCCTATCTTTTCTATTTCCATCCTTTATTCCATTGTTCCTTTCGGCATCGTTAAATTTAGCTTTCCTTATCCAGTTTCATTTGGGCAACGGTTTCCATTATCTTCTTAAGCCCGTGTTTTTTTACCAGCGACTCCAGCCCAAGCTCAAGCTCTTCCGGCCCCGCTTCAGGCTCAACATCAACCTCTTTTTCCACATAGGTCAAAGCGTCACAGCGACATACCTGAACGCACATCGGCTCTTCCAGAGGCGGATCGTCCAGGCACATATCGCACTTTAGGGGCAGGCCCGAATCGGGTTCTTTAAAATAATCTCTGGCCGGGCATGATGCACCACAGAAGTTGCACTCTTTATACTCCTTCTCATCAATGGTATAGACGTTTCTGCCGCTGCATTCGGCCGGAGTATAATAGCCGGCACGTATGGGAACATACACATCGTGGAATTCATCCATTACCACTGTAATCCTGCTCCTTGCCGGATTGGTACTGCTGTATCTGGGAGTTGCATGAAACGCGGAACATGCAACTTCACATGCACGGCAACCAATGCACAAAGAGGGATCTATCTTTATCGTTTTGATCACTTTCTTTTCTGCTACTTCGCTTGCCATCAACTACCTCTCGCCTTTATTTCTTCTCTTCTTTTACTGCCACGGCCTCTTTCTCAAAGGATTCCTCCTCCTTTAGTATGCCTCTTGCAATAAGGTCATCGGCCACATAATCTAGCCCCAGCCTGTAAAGCTCCTCTTTGGTAGGGATCCCTTCCCTGTTCCATCCCTTGAACTTGTAGAACTCATCCAGAAGGTGCTGCTCTACATCAGGGATTCGCTGCTTCCAGTGGTCCTCGGGAGGCCTGTCATCCTTACGTCTCAATCCCCTTCTGTTATTCATAGCACGGATAAGCGTGCGGTTTCTTCTGGCTATCTCCCACAGCTTTTCTTGAGTAAAGTCGATTCCCGTTGCCGGTGATATAAAAGAAGGGTAGTTGTTTATGTGATAAGATGATTTATCAAACTGACCCTTAAATGCCGACACGAAGGCACATATGCCAACCGAATCATCAATGTAATGCATGGTCTCGTTCCAGTCGGCGATATTGACTGCTGCCTCAATAGTTGGTTGTGTTTTGGGTTCCCAGGCCATGTAGTAGTCCTTGAACCTCTGGGGAGCCGCCTCCCATTTGTCTACAAACGCCTTTCTTCTCTTAGGGTCAGGGATCGGGTTCTGCGGGAACGATCCTTCGATCTGCGTGATGTTCATCTTGGCACCGGTGGCGGTCATTAGGAAGTACGGATAGTTGAGTGCCCCTAGTTTAAGCGGCACCTGCTCGAACTTCTTAGTGGTGTTATGGTCGAACTGCTCCGCGCCCTTGCCGATCTGGCGTGCCGCATGATACACACCGTTGGCCAGAGCATCTCCAACACCATCACGGCGCACTATCTTTTCGACCAGATAGAAGAATCTCTCACCCGAGTCCTTGGGGAAGTTGGGCAAATCCTTATCTGTCAAAATACCAGCATCGTAAAGCTCAACAGCAAAGGCCAGCACCTGCGGCGTTGAGAACGAATCCAATCCGTATTCCGTGGTAACTGCAAGCATTTCATAATTGAACTTTACATCCTTGTAGGCAGCCATTGCATAGGTGAGTTTGCCGTAGCACTTGTAAATATAGGGCCGCTGCCCGGGTACCTGAATGGCCGCATGACAATCTATGGGGCAGTTAAAGCAACCGTTGAACCGTACAAACACAGAATCGGTAACTGCCTTCCACTCCTCTTCCAGTTCCTTGTTCCAGAATCCCCTGCGTCGTTCACGCGCAAATCCCCAGGCAAAAACGTCGGTGTGCCATCTTTCGTTATGGCTGTGTGTCATAACCGACGAGCCCTGGTCATAAATCTTCTTGTACTGCTTGGTACATATATCGTACAGTTCCTCTGGTCTGGCAACATAAAGGTCCTTGGTGCCACGCACAGCTATAGCTTTTAAGCGTTTATCTCCCATGATATGACCCACTCCGCGCGAAGCGCTGGAGTTGTAGTGCTCCATACTGGCCATATAAACTCGATTCTCACCAGCAAGGCCAATAGCAACCACCTGCGTTTTAAGGTCGCCCAGCTCCTCTTTAAGGCATTCCGCAGTTTCCAATGTTCCCTTACCTGCAAGATGAGACGCATCGCGCAATTCCACCTTATCGTTGTTTATGTACAGGTAAACCAGCTTGGGAGACCTGCCACGGAAGATTATCTTGTCGTAACCGGCCTGCTTCAGCTCCGGCCCCCAGAATCCACCGAATAACGAGTGTGAATACATACCTGTCTGTGCGGAAAAGGTATCGACACTGGTACGGGTGGCGCTGGGAACGGGCGTACCGTGCAGCAGACCTGCGCTGAATACGAGCAGATTTTTTTCAGAAAACGGCTCAACCTCGGGCCCAACCCTGTGCCACAGCATCTTGGCGGCAGTTCCCTGGCCTCCCAGATGAATTTCCACTTCACGCGGGTCTGTTTCCACACGCTCGATATTCCCCGTGGTCAGATCGATTTCCAGATTGTATCCTGTTTCTGCATATCTCATTCTTCTTTAGCCCCTTTTCCCTTAGCGGTCTTTTCCTTTTCGGCAAGTATTTCCATCACCTTCTTAAATCCGTACTTTTCGATGAGTGACTTCAGCCCTGTCTCCATCTCATCTTTAGGTTCTTCTTTTTCCTCATCGTCATCTGTTTCCTCGTAAGTCAGTGCATCGGAAAGACACCACTTAACGCACAGTGGCTCTTCCTGCGGCGGATCGTCCAGGCACATGTCACATTTAAGCGGCAGTCCGCAGTCGGGATCCTTGAACAGATCCCTTGCCGGACAGGAAGCGCCACAGAAGCAACATTCATCGTACGTTTTCTCGTCGATTGTGAATTCGCCTCTGCCACTGCACTCCGCACCGGTATACTCACTGGCATAGACCGGAACGTATACGTCCCTTATCGGATCAAAGAACACCCTTATCCTGGATTTCTCCGGGTTGATGTTGCTGTACTTGGGTTCAGCGTGAAATGCAGAGCAGATTGCTTCGCATGCGCGGCAACCGTTGCACTTATCCACATCTATCTTTATTACTTTCTTCTTTTTCTTTTCATCAACCGACACAGCTAGCTCCCTTTGCTCTCATCCGTAATGGGTTTACTTCCTTTTTCCTTCAAAATTCCTCTTGCAATGAAGTCCTCTGCAACATAATCTAGGCCGATTTCATGTAAGTATTCTTTGGTGGGAACCCCGTCTTCGTTCCAGCCCCTGAAGGCGTAATACGTATCCAGCAGATCTTTTTCAAGCTCGGGGAATCTTTTCTTCCAGTGGTCCTCGGGCGGCACTTCGTCTTTGCGGCGCATGCCTCTTCTTATATTGATAGCGCGAACCAAAGTGCGGTTTCGTCTGGCTGCCTGCGTCAGCTTATTCTCATCCATATCAAATCCAGCACCCGCGGAGATGAATTTGGGATAATTGTGCATATGGTATGCAGGCTTTAACGGGAATGACGATAGCCCGGCGCACGTACCCAGTGAGTCGTCGATGAAGTGCATCCGCTCCTGCCAGTCCACGATCTCAGAACTCATCTGCGGTGTAGGGTAATATGGAATCGAGTTATCTCCGCGCAGATTCCAGTCCAGCACCCACTGCTTGAATTTCTCATCCGGCACCTGATGCCAGTCTTTAACGAACTCCTCCTTCTCCTCCTGTGTGGCAAACGCCGCCTGTGGGAAGTTGCCCTCAATCTGGGTAATGTTCAGCTTCTCACCGGTACAATACATCAGGAAGTAAAGCGGGTGCAGCATTCCCAGTTTTAGCGGCAGCTGCTCGTGCTTTTTGATGTTGTTGTGGGCATATTTGTGAGCACCGTTCCCAATCGCCTCCGCTGCCCAGTGTGTGCCGTTGGCCAGGATATCCCCGATTCCCTCCCGGTGCACGATCTTCTCCAGCAGATAGTAGAATCTGCCCTCGCTGTCAGAAGGGAATTCCGGCATATCCTTGTCGGTCAGAACACCATCTTCGTAACATTCAATAGCGAATGCTATTACCTGCGGACAGGTAAAACCGTCAACGCCGTATTCAGTAGCTTTCTGGACGATCTTAAAGCCGAAGTCGAGATCGGAAAACGCCGCCATTGTATATGTCAGCTTGGAGTAGCACTTCATCATATAAGTTGAAATACCCGGTACGTTGATAGATGCTCCGCACTTCATGGGGCAGTTGTAGCAGCTTAATAGGCGTGTTTGCACTCCATCCATGGTCGTAGACCACTGCTTTTCAATCTCTTCATTCCAGAACTCTTTTCTGCGCACACGCGCGTTGCCCCAGGTGAAGTTCTCTGTGTGCCATTTCTCATCGTGGAGTTTCATCTCCTGCGGCGATCCCAATCCCGCCAGAATAGGGGGAACACCCTTGATCGGATTTTCCTCGCGGAACTTGATGTATTCCATTACTTCGTCGCAGAGCTCAACGAACTCGGCGGGGCGTGCTATTTCGATGCTCTTTGTGCCACGTACTGCTATAGCTTTGAGCTTCTTGTCTCCCATAACAGCGCCCAATCCAAGCCTGCTGGCGCTGGACCTGCCCTGTTCTATAGATGCGTAGTGAACCCTGTTCTCACCGGCAAGGCCGATAGAGGCTACATGGGCCTTTGGCTGCTCCAGCTCCTCCTTGATTATGGTATCGGTTTGGACAGCACCCTTGCCAGCCAGATGAGATGCATCGCGCAATTCGACCTTGTCGTTGTGTATCCACAGATAGACCAGCTTGGGTGATTTACCGCGGAAGATTATCTTATCGTAACCGGCATACTTGAGCTCGGGGGCAAAGAATCCGCCCATCATCGAGTAGCCCATGAGCAGCGTCTGCGGTGAGATAGACGAAACGATGGTGCGGTTACAGCCGGTAGCAGGTGTGCCGCAAAGCAGGCCAGCACTGAATATCAGTATATTCTTCTCAGAAAAAGGCTCAACTTCAGGCCCAACCCTGTCCCACAGTATCTTGGCGTTAGTGCCAAGTCCACCGAGATAAAGCTCGGTATCCTGCGGGTCGGTTGCCACCTTCTCTATGTTTCCCGTTGAGAGGTCTATTTCAAGATTGTATCCTGTTTCAGCATATCTCATTCTTTATGTCCTTTTGCCTCATAAAGCATAAGTACTGAGTTAAAATAACTGTTCGCCTTTTTGGCCAGTAAATCATGATACTCATGGAATAAATCGCTTGCCTGAGAACGCAACCAGTTTTCGGGCAGCAGATCTTCCGGCAGGTCCGGGTCCAGATATGGCAAGCGGCGATACTGATGAATAAGCTTAAACCTTTCTGTAAAGAATTCACTGTTGTCCACACCATTGCCATTTGTAAGAAGATCGCGGTGCTCATCCAGCTTAACGCTGTACTCCTCAATGAACTTGGCATACCTGTTATGTATACGGCCAAGGTCCCAGCAGTGTGAGATAATGGTCTTTGGGTCGCCAAATCCAAGATGTTTCGCCTGGAAAACCTCCATGTATTGCTTGATCTTGAGCTTTCCCGCCAGCGCCTCCACCTCTTTGCTCAGGTCATTGGGCGAAATCCACGTCGCTGTGCTCAAAGGCCCGTAGCCCATCCACTTCATTTCCTGGCGAAGAGTGTCCCTGGCCTTGCGCTTTTCTTCGGGGATGAAGTAGACGACGACACTCCAGTAGCCGTTCCAACCGCTGCTTTTGCGCCTGGATATACGCCGTCCTCCCTCATTCAGCAAACTTATGCCCTCACCAGCCAGCGAGTAGAAGCTCTTGCCGTTATCATGCCTCACTTTGAGCAGCCCCTGACGGCACATCCTGGATACAGCCGATCTGACCGATTGCTCGGACAAATCAA
>Ga0209536_100007249_pt1 | contig 16835 bp, 15 predicted proteins | sample DeeMarSeWOR28_12_FD_187461 | JGI IMG/M metagenome (GOLD analysis project Ga0209536, IMG submission 187461) | Marine sediment microbial communities from White Oak River estuary, North Carolina - WOR-2-8_12 (SPAdes) (version 2) | ecosystem: Environmental > Aquatic > Marine > Intertidal zone >... | reverse complement strand
AAAATGGAAATTACCGGCGCACAGCCGTTAATTGAATCTCTGAAAAAAGAAGGCGTGGAGCATATTTTTGGCTACCCCGGGGGCACCGTCCTGCCCATTTATGACGTCCTTTTCAGGGAAAAAGCGATCAAACACATCCTGACCCGCCACGAACAGGGCGCGGCCCACGCCGCAGATGGCTATGCGAGGACCACCGGCCGGGTGGGCGTGTGCATCGCCACCTCCGGCCCCGGCGCCACCAACCTGACCACCGGGATCGCCACCGCCTACATGGATTCCATCCCGCTGGTGGCCATTACCGGCCAGGTGGCGACCTCCCTGATCGGCCGCGATTCATTTCAGGAAGCGGACGTGACCGGTATTACCCAACCCATCACCAAGCACAATTATCTGGTAAAAGAGGCCGAGGATATCCCCAGGGTGGTGAAGGAAGCCTTTCACATCGCCGGCACGGGCAGGCCCGGGCCGGTAGTGATCGACATTGCCAAGGACGCGCAGAACAAAAAGCTCAAGTTCAAATATCCGGAAAAGTTGGGCCTGCCGGGCTACCGGCCGACCCTGAAGGGCCACCCCCGCCAGATCAAGGCCGCGGCAAAAATGATCAGCATCGCGCAAAAGCCGCTCATCTACTGCGGCGGCGGCATCATTTCCGCGGAGGCGACCAAAGAGCTCAAGGACTTCGCGGAAAAGCTCAATATCCCGGTGACCACCACCATGATGGGGCTGGGGGCCTTTCCCGAAGACCACCGCCTGGCCCTCAAGATGCTGGGCATGCACGGGACCGCCTACGCCAACTACGCGGTGCAGGAATGCGACCTGCTCATCGCCATCGGCGCCCGGTTCGACGACCGCGTGACCGGACACCTGCCCTCTTTCGCGCCCAAGGCAAAACATATCCATATCGATATCGATCCGGCGGAGATCGGCAAGAACGTGCGCGTGGATGTGCCGATCGTGGGGGACGCAAAACAGACCCTCAAAGACCTGGCCGCCAAGATCGAGGGAGGAAAGGTCCGCCATCAGGCCTGGCTCAAGCAGATCGATGAATGGAAGAAGAAATATGCCCTCTCCTACAAAAAGAACCAGGACCTGAAACCGCAGTACGTGGTGGAAATGATCCGCGAGCTGACCCAGGGCAATGCCATCATCTGCACGGAGGTGGGCCAGAACCAGATGTGGGCGGCCCAGTACTACAATTACCTGAAGCCGAGGACCTGGGTCTCTTCCGGAGGCCTGGGCACCATGGGCTACGGCTTCCCGGCCGCCATCGGCGCCCAGATCGGGAATCCGGACAAGGTCGTTTTTGACATCGCCGGCGACGGCAGCATCCAGATGAACATCCAGGAGCTGGCGACCGCGGTCAACCACAAGCTGCCCGTCAAGATCGCGGTGCTCAACAACTGCTTTCTGGGCATGGTAAGGCAGTGGCAGGAACTGCTCTACGACCGGCGCTATTCGCACACCAACCTCTGCAACAATCCCGACCTGGTCAAGGTGGCCGAGGCTTATGGCGCGGCCGCCATGCGCGTGACCAAGCCGACAGAAGTAAAGGCGGCCCTTGAAAAGGCCCTCAAGATAAATGACCGGCCGGTGCTCATCGATTTCATGGTCTCCAAGGAAGAGAACGTGTTCCCTTTCGTTCCTCCCGGCCAGGCCATCAACGAGATGCTGATCGATTAACCCCCTCTCTTTCTCCCCCTTATTAAGGGGGAGATGTCCCGAAGGGACAGAGGGGGTAGAGGTAAAACTATGAAACATACAATATCTGTAATAGTCGAGAACAAGCCGGGTGTCCTGCACCGGGTCTCGGGGCTTTTTTCCCGCCGCGGATTTAATATTGAGAGCCTGGCGGTCGGGACCACTGAGAAAGAAGACGTCTCCCGCATGACCATCGTGGTGGAAGGCGACGACCAGACCCTGGAGCAGATCACCAAACAGCTTTACAAGCAGATCGACGTTCTCAAGGTCTTTGACCTGCCCGCGGAAGAAGCGGTGGAAAGAGAGCTAGCGCTGATCAAGGTCCATGCCAATGAAAGGACCCGCACCGAGATCACCCAGATCGTGGACATCTTCAAGGCCAAGATCGTGGATGTCTCTGAAGATTCGATGATCATCGAGCTCTCGGCGGAAAAGGACCAGGTCGAGAACGCCCAAAAAATGCTGGAAAAGTTCGGCATCCAGGAGCTGGTCCGCACCGGCAAGATAGCGCTGCAACGAGGAGGCAAAGAGTAATGGCAAATGTATATTATGACAAGGATGCAAATCTGGAACAATTAAAGGACAAGACCATCGCCATCATCGGCTTTGGCAATCAGGGCGGCGCCCAGGCCCAGAACCTGAAGGACAGCGGCCTGCATGTGATCATCGCGGAGGTCGAAGGGACCCCCAACTGGAAGAACGCCCAGGAAGCGGGCTTTGAGGTGGTAAGCGCATCTGAAGCTGCCAAGCGCGGTGACATCGTCCAAATTCTGATCCCGGACGAGCTCCAGGCAAAAGTTTACAAAGAATCCATCAAGAAGCACATGAAGCGGGGAAAGACCCTCATGTTCTCGCACGGTTTTAACATCCACTTTAAGGCCATCAAGCCGCCCAAGGACATCGACGTGATCATGGTCGCGCCCAAGGGCCCGGGTTCCATGGTCCGGCAGACCTATGTGGACGGCGCCGGGGTCCCCTCTTTGATCGCGGTCTTTCAGGACGCCAGCGGCCAGGCCAAACAGAACGCTCTGGCCTACGCCAAGGGGATCGGCGGCACCCGCGCCGGGGTCTTCGAAACGACCTTTAAGGAAGAGGTGGAGACCGACCTCTTTGGCGAGCAGAACGTGCTCTGCGGCGGCTGCACCGCCCTGGTCAAGAACGGCTTTGAGGTCCTGGTGGAGGCCGGTTATTCCCCGGAAATGGCTTACTTTGAATGCTGCCACGAATTGAAGCTCATCGTGGACCTGATCTACAAGAAAGGCCTGCTGGGCATGCGCAAGGCCATCAGCAACACGGCTGAATACGGCGATCTCACCGTCGGCCCCAAGATCATTGATGAAAAGGTCAAGAACAAGATGAGGAAGGCCTTGAAGCGCATCCAGTCCGGCGCCTTTGCCCGCGACTGGATCAAAGAGAACAAGAACGGCTGTGTCAACTTCAATGCCCTGCGCGAGAAGGACAAGAACCATCCCATTGAAAAAGTGGGCGAAGAGCTGCGCGGTATGATGCACTGGTTGAAAAAGTAAGTGTGGCTGGTCAACCTACTTAAATCCCTCCCTAACGAGCTGATCGTTTTCATCGTCTCGGCGACCCCGGTGATCGAGGTCAGGGGCGCGGTCCCCATCGCGCTTCTCTATTTTAAGCTCCCGGTCCTGACCACGCTGCTGCTGTGCATCTTGGGGAGCATCCTTCCGGTCTTCCCTATCCTTTGGTTCCTGAATACATTGACCGAGAGGCTCAGAAAGGTAAAGGTCTTTGATGCGTTCTTTGAGTGGCTTTTTCATCGCACCCGCTCCAAAAGCAAGATCATCGAGGAATTTGAATTAGTTGGTTTAACACTTTTTGTGGCGATCCCCTTCCCCGGCACCGGCGTCTGGACTGGGTGTGTGGCCGCTTATCTGCTGGGCTTGCCCTGGATCCCGACCTTTATGTGCGCCATGGTGGGGACGACCATTGCCTCTCTGATCATGTGGGCCGCCAGCGCAGGCATCATCAATTTCTTCCTATGACGGCCAGGTGCCAGCACTTCAGCCAATGCGGCGGCTGCAAGCTGCAGGATGTTCCCTACCAAGAACAGTTAAAGGCCAAGGAAGCCCAGGTCCGGGAGCTATTTGGCGAGTGCGCACCCATCATCCCATCTCCCGAGACCTATTTCTACCGCAACCGCATGGACTTTGCCTTCGGTCCCGATTACACCCTCGGCCTTAAAAAAGGCAAGTTCGACATCATTAATATTGAGAAATGCTGGCTGATGTCCGAGCGCAGCAACAAGATCCTTAACCGTCTGCGCTACTTCATGCAACTTAAAAAGCTTAAGGGCTACCGCTACGCCTTGCCGGACAAGACTCGCGGTCCTATGCGCCACGTGGTCATCCGCGAAGGCAAGAACATAAAGAACACCGTGCTCAACATTTTGACCTCGGACAAGACCGTATTTCCCCTGGAAGAGCTATGGGAAAAGATACGGGACCTGACCCAGGGGGTGACTTGGAGCATCAATCTCTCGCCCGCGGACCGCTCTTTTGGTGAGATCCAGAAAAGCTGCGGCCAGGACCATGTAATAGAGTCCCTGGCGGGCCTGAAGTTCAAGGTCCCGGTCCAGTCTTTTTTCCAGACGAACACCCATCAAGCAGAAAATCTTTTAAAGATCGTGAAGGGGTTCGCGGACCTTCAGGGCAATGAGGTCTTGCTCGACCTTTATTCAGGCACCGGGAGCATTGGGCTTTCTTTGGCGGATAAGGCTGAAGAGGTCATTGGGGTCGAGGAAAATGAAGCCGCGGTGGGATTGTCAAGATCCAACGCTGAATTGAATGGCATTAAGAACTTTTCGGCCATTGTCGGCCGGGCTGAGAAAGCGATCGGATCTCTGCAAGGCAAATTCGATACGGTCGTGGTCGACCCTCCCCGTCCCGGGGTCCACAAAAAGGTCTTGAATAAGATCGGGGAGATAAAGCCCAAAACAATCATCTATGTTTCCTGCAATCCGGACACCCAAAAACACGATGTGGAGACGCTGGCCGGGTTCGGTTACAAGATAATGAGGTGCCAACCCCTGGACATGTTCCCGCATACGCCACACATTGAGAACGTGCTTCTTTTAAGGGCCTAATCCGATCTGAACATGTCCGGGGGGATCTTTCTGGGGCGAAAGCTCTTGAGGTTTATGGCGCAGGCCGTGATCCGGGCGGAGACCAGAACATCTTTGCCCCGCAAGACCTGTTGTTTGAAAACGACCGTTGCCCCGCCCCTTTCCACCACCTCTGTTTCGACGGTTATCTCCTCATCCAGCCGCGCGGGGGCCCGGTAATCACACTCCACCTTCTTAATGGCAAAAGCCGTGTTCTTGCTCTCTTTCAATTCCTTGATCGAGATCCCCTGCTCCCACAGGAGCTCCATCCTCCCCCGCTCGAAAAACTTAAGGTAATTGGCGTAATAAACCACCCCTTCCGCATCCGTGTCCGCATAGATGATCCTCTGCTTGAAGCGGTTGGTCATTGGGAAATGCTCCTCAAGATCCCCTCAAAACCCGGGAATGAAGTTTCAATGCAGGTGGTGTCCTCAATCACGGTTTCTCCCTCAGCAACCAACCCCGCCACTGCCATGGCCATGGCCACCCGATGATCCCCATAACTTTTGACCGTCGCCCCCTTGAGCCTGACCGGGCCCTTAATGGTCATGCCGTCATCCTGCTCCTTGATCACCGCCCCCATCTTCTTGAGCTCCGAAGAAATGGTGGCGATGCGGTCGCTTTCCTTCACGCGAAGCTCGCGCGCCCCGCGGATCTGGGTGGTACCCTTGGCCTGGGTCGCTGCCACCGCGATCACCGGGATCTCGTCGATAATGCGGGGGATGATCTCGCCCGAGATCCTGATCCCTTTCAGTTTTGACCCTTGGACAAGAATATCGCCCCGCGGCTCATCCGAGAGGATCTGTTCATCTTTGACCTCGAGCTCAGCTCCCATGCGGTGCAGGACTTCGATTATTCCCGTGCGCGTAGGATTGACCCCGACCCCCTTGATCAAAAGCTCGGAACCGGGCAGCAGGGCCGCCGCTACCATGAAAAAGGCGGCGGAGGAAATGTCCCCGGGCACGTCTATCTCGGAGCCGCAGAACTCGCAGTTGCCCCACAGGCGTGTCCCCCGAATCTTCGCCCCAAAGTGCAAAAGCATGCGCTCGGTATGGTCGCGGGAATGATGCTTTTCATGTACCACTGTCTCCCCTTCAGCAAAAAGGCCCGCCAGCAGCACGGCGGACTTGACCTGGGCGGACGCGACCGGCAGTTCGTACTCAATGGGAGAAAGCGCTCCGCCATAAATATCAAGCGGGGCGTAGATATTGTCGCCTTTCTCTTTGCCCTCGATGTTCGCCCCCATCTCGCGCAGGGGTTTGACAATGCGCAGCATGGGGCGGCGCTGGATCGACGCGTCCCCATTGACCCTGGAATGGAAAGACTGTCCGGCCAGGATACCAGCCAAGAGGCGCAGGGTCGTGCCTGAATTGCCGACGTCCAGGGGTCCTCGGGGTGCCCTTAAGCCCCTCAGCCCCCGGCCGAAGATCTCGACATTCGCTCCGTCCACCTTGACCTCGATCCCGAGGTTCCGCAGGCAGTTGACGGTGGCCAGGCAATCCGCACTGGGGAGGAAACCCCGGATCAGGGTGCGGCCGCCGGCCAGGGAGCCGATCATGACCGCGCGGTGGGAAATTGACTTGTCGCCGGGAACCTTGATTTCGGCTTTGATCTTGTTAAGGGAATTAATGGATAAACTAGCCATTATTTTATTCAAAGTATACCAGATTATCTTCCCCCCTAAAAGTGAAATCGATCCCCCCTCTCAACGATAATATTAAGAACAAACATGGGAATCGGACTAACTCGTATATCCTTAACAGCAGGACCACGCCCGCGCATTCCGGCGGGACCGGAGCGCTTTGGCCGAGCTGCCCGCGGTCACATGTTCGATGCGCGTTGGGGCGACCTGCCCTGTTTTGCGCTGGCCCTGAACGGTCCGGGAGGAGAGATCAAGCCTCCCCCCCTATCTCCTTTTTTGACTCCCGAGATCGAAAGGACAAAGCTATTTCTTTCCCTTCTTTCCATGAATCCGACTCCAACGGCTATGGAGATTCCGAAGAAGTTCCAGGTTATTGTCAGGGCTACAGCCTTGGCCAAGGCGGGAAAACCGAAAGCAGGTTTTGATCTGCTAAAAGATTTCCATCTGCCAGAATATAGTGTTTATAGCGGGAAGGGCCGCTCAATTTACCACATATTTGCGGCGACCCAAGTTTGTTTGATGGCAGGAGAAATCGAAACCGCGCTTGAATTTGCCAAAAAGATGGGTCCTCTCGGCCAAGCAAAAGCATTTGCGGAGATTGCCGCAACCCTTGCCCGGAGTGGGGAAAATGAAAAAGCGCTAAATCTATTTGAGCAGGCTTTAAGCTCCGCCAAAGCAGCAAGATCAGCAGGAAAGGATAAAGCAGAGATCTTGGGTTTTATCATTAGGAAGCTCATTCGTGCGGGAGAATTGGATAAAGCAGCGGAAGCCGCTGAAGAAATACCACTTCTCAATTTTAAATCAAGCATGTTATTTGAAATTGCCGAAGCATTTGTTCGAAACGGGCGCAGCGACAGGGCGCACGAAATCTTTGAAAAAGTCTTCTCTGTTATTGAGGAACGTAAAAATTACAACCAAAAAAATATATTATTGGCTGAATATGCCGAAACCCTTGTTCGGTTGAAAAAATTTGACAAGGCCCTTGAAGTTGCCGACAAAATCAAAGGCTATTCTGGCCCGGAAGATAGAGCCCGTGCGGCTATTGCCTCGGCTATTGCCTCGGCCCTTGCACGGAATAATGAACTTGAGCAAGCCCTTGAAGTTACCAAAAAAATCGACCTTTCCCCTTACAGTAAAAATGATCCCCTCTGGGCTATTGCCCTGGCCCTTGCATCGAGAAATGAATTTGAAAAGGCGCTCCAAATCGCCGACCAGATCGGTGTCCCCTTTTATCCCAAACAGAAAATCAAGCTCAAGATGGCCCTTGCCCGTGCAGACAAAGAAAAGGTGGTTGAAATTATTAAAGAAATGCTCCCTTTTGTAAAAGAACATCTATTATTGAACTCAGAGATCAATGCTGCTATCGAAATATGCGTCGAAGCATTGCGGCGCATAGATCCGGACATAGCAAGCCCGGCAAGGATCCGGTCGGCAAAAGAATATGATTTGCAACTCAAGGAACTAACCAGCCGGCAGAAGCACGCAGAAGAAGCGGAAAGGAAAAACGAGGAAGTCAGGCTGGCCCAGGAAGCAGAAGAAAGAAAAAACGAGGAAATCAAACAGGCCCAGGAAGCAGAAGAAAGAAAAAACGAGGAAATCAAACAGGCCCAGGAAGCAGAAGAAAGGAGAAATAATGTAATTGCAGGTTTACGGAGCCGGGATCCGGCCATCCGCCTCGATGCTTTTGAGCAGTACTGCGATATGTGGATGGAAGATAAACGGGCGCGCGCCCCTCTGGCTCGGATGCTCAGAAACGGCGAAGGAGATATTAGAAGAGTGGCTTCCGGCCTTGCGATGCTGGACCCAAAACTTGCCAACAGAACCTTGGCCGAATTTCTGCGAACGAATCCGACGGTTCTTGAAGAAAACGAGCTTGATCTTGAACGCCTTGCCAAAGACCATGGCCTGGGCTCGGTCTCCGCGCTGATAAAAGAATTAAAAGAGGCGCGAGAAACGCTAAGAATGCTCAATGAAAAGATCAAAGAGATCGCTGAGACCGTCAAGGATAAGATCGGCGAGCGACTTGGATTGGTAACCGATGTCAGCGCGGCCGTTTCCGCGGGCAATGGTTCATATGCAAGCATATCATTCGGTGGAGGGCTAAGGCTAGAATTAAGGCAACAGCTGGCATTGAAACAGGAACTTCTGCCGGCCAATTCTCTAACAATTGAAGAAAGCGGGAGTCTTGCGGATGCATTAGCGCGGGTCAGGAGCTTAAACTTCCTGGTTCACCACGAGATCGGCCATATAATCCAAAAAGAAAAAAGAATAAAGCCGCCGGCATTTGCCCTGCCCGAATTGCGGTCTTTTTCCGCGCGAAAAGCCAAGAGGCAGGCCAAAGAGGTTCTCATAGACAAGCTTGCTTTTGACGCCGCCAGAAAAATCTACGTCCATAATGATGGGGACATTATGCTCAGCCAGGGTCAAAGAGAATCCGTGGCGATAAATGCATATCTTGATCTGGCGAAAATAGTTCTCCGCAACCTTGACTCCCACATCCACTCTCTTCCAAACGAATGCCTTGCCCGCATTGCCGCCGTTCTTTGCGAATTCTCAGAAAGCACCGAAATTGCCGTGAAAACGCAAAAAGAAATCGCCTCCCTGGCAAAAACCTTCAGATCCAGGATAATTAATACGCTGGCAAGCAGCCAGGGGGAAGAGGCCGTATTCGCAGAAACAGACAAATTAATCGACTATTATAGAAGAATCTTTAAAGCCGTCCGGCTGGAAGCATAGAAACTTCAGCCATAGATCGAGTCTCTGAAGATCTTGGCCAGCTCCAGTTCCTTCTCGATCTTCTTGGGGTCGCCCTCTTTGATGAGCTTCTCGATGCGGCCCAGGCTTTTCTTAAAAGCGGAGAGCATTTTGAGGACGGAGCTCTTGTTGGTGGTGAACATGTCAACCCCCAGCGCAGGATCCCCGGAGGCGATACGCGTGGTGTCGCGGAAACCAGAAGCGGCGCAGCGCATCATCTCGTCCTTGCCTTTTTCCGCGAACTCGACCGTGTTGACCAGCGCGGCCGCCACCGCCAGGGGCATATGGCTGACCGCCGCCACCACCAGGTCGTGAAGCTTGGGGTCCATTTCCATGATCCGGGAGCCCAGCAACCCCACCAGGTACCGGACCTTTTCCAGCGCCTTTTTGCTGGTGCGCGAGGTCGGGGTAAGGACATATATTCTTCCCTTGAAAAGGTCCGCTTCCGCCTCCTCCAGCTTTACCTTTTCCTTGCCAGCCATGGGATGCCCCCCCACGAAATAGGCGCCTTTGGGCACGGCCCGCTCCGCCTGGGAAACGATCTCCGCTTTGGAGCTTCCCACGTCAGTAACGACAGCGCCCGCCTTTAAATGAGGAGCGATATCCTTGAGGACGGGCAAAATGAGGTTGATGGGAGTGCAGATAAGGACGAGGTCAGCGCCCTCGACGCCTTTCTTGGTATCCGTGGTGCCTTCATCAATAGCCCCAATGGAAAGGGCCTTCCCAACGGTCTCTTCGCGGCGCGGAACGCCAATAACGCGCAGGTCCCGGTCCCCCGAGGCCCTTTTCAGGGCCAGGCCGATCGAACCGCCGATCAATCCCAATCCGATGATCGCTATCCTCATATCTAAAATCCTATCCAAAAAAACCCCATACTTCAACCCGATCTTAGCCGCTCCCGAGCCGGTTGGCGAGCTCGTTCATCCCCTGGGCGATCTGCCCGATCTCATCCTGCGAGGGCTCGTCTATTCTCTGCTTGTAATCGCCCGAGACGATCTTGCGCATGCTCAACAGGAAATTCCTCAGGCGCAGGCCGGTATGATTGGATATGAAATATCCGTAAACGTAGAGGAACAGAAAGCTGAGGGGCGCCAGGATCGTGTTCAGGAAAAGAAGTTCATTGATCCTGCGCAAAAAATTGGTTTCAGAGACCTGCACGAAATTCCGGCTCCTCTCGATCTCCACGAAGACCCTGCCGACAAAAGGCTCATATTTGCTCATGAAAAGCCGGCGCTCGCGCGCGAGCTCGGACCCGGCCGCTTTATTTTCAAGCGCATCGATCAGCCGCAGGGCCTGCAGTCGAAAAGCGTGAAAATCCCTGACCAGCATGGTAAAATCCCCGGCACTTCCGCCCCGATTCGATTCCAGAAAACGCAGGAACCAGTAATCGATCTGCTTGAGGTCCATCCGGGCCTGTGCCAGGTTGCTGTCGATATCCAGCCTTATGCGGATCCCGGATGACTGCAGGCTCTGCAGGGCGTCCAGCTGCCGCCAGGAATTCTTGACCAGATGGTCATAATCCCTGGAGATCGTGCTCAAATGCCCCATGCTGATGGAAAAGAGAAGGGTAAGCAAAAGGATGCCGACCAGGTAGCCCAGCATTAGTTTAAGCGGAAAGCTCAGGTGCTTATACTCCACTCAACTTCCCTCCGAACCAAAGCTTGATAAGCCGGGACCCCTGGCGGATCCGGGTCCGGGATTTCTTGATCTCCCTTTCGTTGTATCCCGCGATGCCGCTGCAGGGGTTCTCGCTCTTCGGTGAATAGGCCGCAAAAGGAACAGGCTCAGCCGTGTGGGTCATGGCCTTGATGGGTGTGGGGTGGTCGGGAAGAACGAGGATCCGGATATCCGGATAACCGCGTACCCGGGTCGTCTTTAAAACAGTTCCTACCACATGCTTATCGAAGTCCTCTATCGCTCTAATCTTTTTTGGGATGCTTCCCTCATGCCCCGCCTCATCCGGCGCCTCCACATGCACAAATACCACGTCATTGCGCTTAAGCGCTCTCAGGGCATACCTGGCCTTTCCCTGATAATTGGTATCAAGGTAGCCGGTCGCGCCCGGCACGTCGATCACTTCCATCCCCAGGACCCTGCCGATACCTTTAAGCAGGTGGACGGCTGTAATGATCGCTCCTTTTTTCCCGAATCTTTTCCTGAAGGAGGGCATGCGCGGTGTTCTCCCCGGGCCCCAGGGCCAGATCATGGTCGCTTCCGTCCCCATGCCGTGGAGAAGAACTTCGCTCTCATTCATCAGCTTCAAGAGGAGGTCCGCCCCCTTCCCTTTGGGAAGATATTTGCCGATCTTTTTGCCGGTGATGTCATGGGGGGGGGTACACTTTAACGCATTGCCTGCCGCTGAAGCGCTGATCACCAGTAAATGACGGTAGCTCAGCCCGGCGTGGAACTTTACCTGCCGGCTGCCGATCTTATTGTCCAGCGCGCGGATCACTTTTTTCCCCTGCGCCGTGCTGATGTGGCCGGCGGTAAAGTCCTTCATTCTCCCGCCTTTCACCGTCACCAGGTTACAGCGGAAGGCGATCTCGTTCCTGCCAAGTTTGACCCCCAGGCTGGCTGCTTCCAGCGGGCCCCGCCCGGTATAATACTTCCTGGGATCGTAGCCAAAGATGCTCAGGTTGGCGACATCCGAGGCCGGCAGCATGCCCCTGGGAACATTGCTTACCCACCCGCAGGCCCCGTTCTGCGCCAGATGGTCCATGTTTGGGGTACGGGCAGCTTCCAATGGGGTCTTGCCCCCTAGCTCGCGCAGGGGCCGGTCGGACATCCCGTCCCCGATCAGGACCAGGTATTTCATCGCGTCCTCACCGGTCCCTGCGGCACGGAGGGCAGGAGTTTTTTGTCCTTCAGCAACTCTTTGACCTTCTTTTCCTTATCTTCCTTTACCTCCCGGTAGGTGGAGAGCCTGTCCATGAAGCCTTCCGCTCCCTTCTCCTTGAGAGCGCCGGCCTTTTCCATCTGTTCCGTCTTCTGCTCCAGCTGCTTATGGATAAAATCACTGACCGATGGCGCCATTCTCTTGGCGTAAGGGTAAGCCCAGTGGTAGACCGCTATGGAAAAACGGGAGAAATCGGATGTTTGTATCCTCTCTTTGGCATCCGCGGGCAGGGGGAAATAAAGGATGAGCTGCAGCATTATCCCGCAGATCACCACGCCCTTGAACCCGCCGATCAGCAATCCGCCCACCTTGTCAAAGGGCCCCAGCACCACAATGGTAACGATCTTTTTCATAATGAGCAAAAGCAGAAGATCGAGCAGGATATAGGAGACCAGCCAGACGATCAGGAAAACGATGGTGGCCCCGAGGAAATTCGGGTCATTGAACCGCGGGGAACCCCTGCCCAGGAAATTGACCGCCCCGGTGGCGATAAAAAGCGCGGCAAAGACCAGGACCAGGCTGCCCAGGGATTTGGCCAGGCCTTCGCGCAGGCCCAGAAAAACAAAGCCCAAGATCACGATGCCGACCATGAAATCAAGCATCAGCTATCCTTTTGCGATCCGGTTCTTGAATTCCTTGAGCTGGTCCCCCAGCCCGGGATATTTCAGCGCCAGGATCTGGGCGGCCAGAATGGCGGCGTTCCTGGCGCCGTCAATGGCCACGGTGGCCACGGGCACTCCCGAAGGCATCTGCACAATGGCAAAAAGCGCGTCATGCCCGCCCAGGGATCTGGAATGGACAGGGATGCCGATGACCGGAAGCGTGGTGTGGGCCGCGACCACTCCGGGCAGGGCCGCCGCCATTCCCGCGGCGGCGATGATCAGGTCATACTTGCCCTCCGCCTCTTTGGCGTAAGTCTCCACTTTGGCCGGGGTGCGGTGGGCCGAGGCTACGGTAACATCATACTCAATGCCGAATTCACTCAACTGGGCCTCGACCTTCTCAATGATGGGCAGGTCGGACTTGCTTCCGGTGATTATGCCGACTTTGGGCTTTGCCATGGCCTCTCCTCTCTACTGCGGCGGCGTTACGGTCAGGATCTTGCTTACCTGGTCCGGATACTTGGCGATAAAGACGAGTTCCTCTTTGGTCAAAGGCTTCTGGGTATTGACGTTGGCGTAGCGCACCAGCTCCAGGACCTTGGCGGCCTCCTTGTCATTCTTGAATTCCACTTCCAGGTTGCCGTAAACATTGCGGAAGCCTTTGATCCCGGAATATTCTCCGACGGTGATCATGCGGCCGGATTCAACCAGCTCCTGCTCGCCGCGGCCCAGCTCTTCATAGTCGTACAGCTCATAATTGCGGCGGTTCTTGAGCGCCCCATCCGCATGAATGCCCGATTCGTGGGCAAAGGCGTTGGCGCCCACCCCCACCTGGTTGACGGGGAGCGGTATGCCGAAGGCGTAGGAGGCGTATTTGGCAAAAGCCCAGATCTTGTCCAGCTTGATCTCAGCCGGAAAGAGCTTCTTTTCCTTGAAGCCGCTGCCGTATTTCAGGGCCAGCAGCACGGAAAGCAGGTCGGCGTTCCCGGCCCGTTCGCCCACGCCGTTGATGGTGGTGTTAATATAGGCATTCTGGCCCCCGTCCACGATGCCCTTGGCCCCGGCGGCCGAATTGGCCACGGCCATGCCCAGGTCATTATGGCAATGCATCTCCCAGTCGATCTTGGTGCTGGAGGCAAGCTCCTTCATCCTCTTATAGATGATGAGCGGGCCGTCGGCGCCCAGGGTGTCACAGTATCTGATACGCTTGGCGCCCGCCTCTTTGGCCGCCTTAGCGAATTTGATCAGGTCCTCTACATCCGTGCGTGAAGCGTCCTCGGCATTGACCCCGATCGTCTCCGCGCCTTTTTTGTAAGCCACTTCGACCGCCTCCACCATTGACCCGATCACTGAATCGATGGTCATCTTGCCCTTGAACTTGAGCTCTAGCATCAGGGGTGAGGTGGAGATGGAAAGGTTGAGGTGCCTGATCTTGGGGCAGAGCTTGAAAGCCAGCTCAACGTCCTTTTTGATGGCGCGGCACCATCCCTCCAGCCGGATGGGTGCCAGTGCGCCCATCTCGGCCAGTTCCAGATTGGCGTTCAAATAATTGGTCTCGTGGAAGGTGAACGGAAATCCGAATTCCGACTGGAAGACCCCCAATTCGTTAAGGTACCAGTTGACGATGGTCTTTTCCAGTTTTGACAATCCGATCCGGGAGGTCTGCACCCCGTCGCGGTTCGTAACATCAAGGATATAAATTTTTTCCATATTATCCCTCCTGAATTGGTCTGATTATATCTCACTTCATCAGAATATTCAACTGTGCTATACTTGCCTTATCATGCGTAAAGTGGTCGGTCTGATCGGATATCCGCTGGGGCACTCGCTCTCTCCCGCTATGCACAACGCCGCTTTCAAAAAGCTGGGGCTGGACTGGGAATATTCCCTCTTTGAGGTCGAGCCCGCCGACCTGCCGGACGCGCTCCGTGGCATGCGCGCGCTCCATGTGGCCGGCTTTAACATCACCGTCCCGCACAAAGAAAGCGTCGTGCCTCTGCTGGATGAGGTCACCAAGCTCGCCCGCGTCATCGGCGCGGTCAACACCGTGCTCAATCAGGAAGGCAAACTAATCGGCTACAACACCGACGGCGCCGGCTTCATCGATTCCCTGAAAGAGGACGCGGGCATCGATCCCAGAGGGAAAAAAGTGGTCGTGCTCGGCGCGGGGGGCGCGTGCCGGGCGATCTGCGTCACGCTGGCGGAAACGGGGACGGGCTCCGTCGTCCTCGCGGATATAGATGAAAAAAAGGCGCTCGACCTGGCGAGGTATGTCGGATCATATTTCGATCTGCCCTGCGTTGCAGTGGGCGTCAGCAGCAAAGAGCTGCAAATGCAGATCGACAAGGCAGACATCCTGATCAATTCAACCCCCGTCGGCATGCACCCGGCATCCGATCGCTCACCATTGGCGGACAGCATAAACCTGCCACCGCGGCTGCTGGTCTATGATCTGGTCTACAATCCGCCTGAGACAGCGCTTTTAAAAATCGCTAAAGAAGCGGGATGCAAGACCTGCTCCGGCCTGGGCATGCTCGTGCGCCAGGGCGCGCTGGCCTTTACCGTTTGGACGGGCAAAGAAGCGCCCGTGGCCGAAATGCGCAAAGCCGCCGAAGCGGCGCTCCACTGACGGGATCTCGACGGTTCTTAACTAACAACACGGTCCGACTACGTCGGACCTAGATCTCACAACTAACAACTTTTTATTATAACATCAATAAATATTTCCATTGGTTGTCAGTTGTAGTCCGCCGCAGGCGGACGTGTTGTAAGTTGTCAGTTAATGTTGGCAATAACCTTGCTGCCTTCCCTGCATGGAAACGAACGGCATTGCGCCCCTGCTGGACAAGATCATCAAGCAGGCAGTGGACCTGCACGCCTCCGACATACACCTTGAACCAAGAGAGGACTATCTGCGATTGCGCTATCGGGTCGACGGCCTGCTCCAGGACGGCCCTCCCATCCATAAATCAAACCAGGCGGCGCTGATATCCAGGGTCAAGGTTTTGGTCGATCTTGACATCGCCGAAAGCCGCCTCCCCCAGGACGGCAGAACGAACATCCGGATCGGCAAAAAGCATATCGACCTGCGGGTCTCGACCATGCCAACTATTCATGGGGAAAAGGTGGTCCTGCGTCTTTTGAGCCGCACTCAGGCCCAGCTGGGCCTGGAGGAGCTCGGGATGGAAAAAGAACACCTGGCGCTTTACAAGGGCCTGCTCTCAAGGGGAACGGGCCTGATCCTGGTCACCGGCCCGACCGGCTCAGGCAAGACCACCACGCTTTACGCCACGCTTTCAACCCTGAATTCACGGGAAGTGAACATCATGACCATTGAGGACCCGGTGGAATACCGGCTGCCCGGCATGAACCAGATCCAGGTTAACCACAAAGCAGGGCTGACCTTTTCGCGGGGACTGCGCTCCATCCTCCGCCAGGACCCGGATATCATCATGGTGGGCGAGATCCGGGACCTGGAGACCGCCCGCATCGCCATCCAGGCGGCCCTGACCGGGCACCTGGTCTTTTCCACCCTCCACACCAATGACGCGCCTTCGGCGGTCGCGCGCCTGACGGACATGGGCATTGAGCGCTATCTGGTGAAGGACGCGGTGATCGGGATCGTTGCCCAGCGGCTGGTAAGGATCATCTCGCCGCAGGGATACAAGGGCAGGACGGGCATCTATGAGATCATGGCCGGATGCTCGCCGGCCAAAGGCATGAAGACGCTGGCGGACAGCGGAAGGGCCAAGGTCGAAAAAGGCATTACTACTGAGGAAGAGGCCGCCCGGGTCATCTACCTGGGCAGCTGAAGGTCCATGCTCTTTAAAAATGAAATGGCCAGGTTCCTGATGTATTGGAAGACCGAACGCACCACATTCTTACGGACGAACTGCGCAGCGCGCGGGCAGGAACGGCAGATCCCGAACTTGAGGCGGGGCAGAACGCAGACCGTTTCGGCATAATAGATGCAGGCATTGCCCCCGCATTTTCGCAGGCGGACCTCTTCGTTTATTTGCGGCTGAGCCGGATCCTGAACTCTGGCGATCTCCATGGCACTGGTATTTCGGCTCCTTTTCAGGAAGATTTCAGGGATTCCTCCCTGCCCCGAAATTT
>Ga0209536_100007248_pt1 | contig 16835 bp, 25 predicted proteins | sample DeeMarSeWOR28_12_FD_187461 | JGI IMG/M metagenome (GOLD analysis project Ga0209536, IMG submission 187461) | Marine sediment microbial communities from White Oak River estuary, North Carolina - WOR-2-8_12 (SPAdes) (version 2) | ecosystem: Environmental > Aquatic > Marine > Intertidal zone >... | reverse complement strand
GGTACCGAAGACGGCATGATCATGACGCCTCTGGTCGAAGGTGGCGATGTCGTTGAATCATTGAGCGAGCGCGTGTTGGGGCGGGTGACGGCCAGTGATACTTACGCACCGGGTTCTGATGAAGTTGTGGTGCCGGCCGGGACTCTGCTGAACGAAAAGTGGGTAGAGGCAATCGAGAAGGCCAGCATCGATGAGATCAAGGTGCGTTCGCCAATCAGTTGCGAGACCCGCTATGGCATCTGTTCGACCTGTTATGGTCGTGATCTCGCGCGCGGTCATCGGGTCAACATCGGTGAAGCCATCGGTGTCATGGCGGCACAGTCCATCGGCGAGCCCGGCACGCAGCTGACCATGCGCACCTTCCATATCGGCGGCGCGGCCAGTCGTGCGGCCACGGTGAATAATGTGCAGGTCAAGAACAGTGGCTCGCTGAAGTTGCACAACATCAAAACCGTGACCAACAAGGACGGCAATCTTGTCGCCGTATCTCGGTCCGGTGAAATCGGCGTCATCGACAGTCATGGCCGTGAGCGCGAGCGCTACAAGATTCCTTACGGCGCGGTTATCAGCAGTGATGACGGCCAGGCGGTCGAGGGCGGCCAGATTGTCGCCAACTGGGATCCGCACACCCATCCGATCGTGGTTGAAGTGGCGGGCAAGGTGCGTTTCGTCGATTTTGTCGAAGGTGTCACAGTCCAGAGGAAGACCGATGAAATCACCGGTCTGAGCAGTCTCGTCATCACAGATCCGAAGCAGCGTGGTGTCGCGGGCAAGGATCTTCGTCCCATGGTCCAGTTGGTGGACCAGGCCGGCAAGGAATTGAAAATACCGGGGACGGATGTGTCCGCCCACTATCTCCTGCCGGCCGAGGCGATCGTCGGGCTCGAAGACGGCACCGAGGTCGCTGTCGGTGACATTGTCGCTCGTATTCCACAGGAGTCATCCAAGACGCGTGACATTACCGGCGGTCTGCCGCGCGTTGCCGATCTTTTCGAAGCGCGCAAACCGAAGGATCCGGCCATCATGGCGGAAATTTCGGGCACCGTGGGTTTTGGCAAGGAGACCAAAGGCAAGCAACGCCTGACCATCACGCCGCCCCAGGGCGAGAGCTACGAGGAGCTGATCCCCAAATGGCGGCACATCTCTGTGTTTGAAGGTGAGCAGGTGGAGAAAGGCGAAATTCTGGCTGAAGGGGAACCGAGTCTGCACGATATTCTGCGTCTGCTGGGTACCACGGTGATGGCGGAATATCTGGTGAAGGAAATTCAGGATGTCTACCGCCTTCAGGGTGTAAAGATCAACGATAAACACATCGAGGTCATCATCCGCCAGATGTTGCGCAAAGTGGAAATCAGCGAGCCAGGTGACTCGAATTTCCTCAAAGGTGAACAGGTCGACAAGGCCCGTTTGCTGGATGAGAATGAACGTCTCGCCGCCGAGGATAAGCAGGGAGCGGGCTGGGCCCCGGTGCTGCTGGGTATCACCAAGGCGTCGCTGGCTACCGAGTCGTTCGTTTCCGCGGCTTCCTTCCAGGAGACCACCCGCGTTCTGACCGAAGCGGCGGTTCGCGGTCTGCGCGATGAACTCCGCGGCCTCAAGGAAAATGTCATTGTCGGTCGACTGATTCCGGCTGGAACCGGTCTGGCGTATCACCTGGAGCGTCGCCGGCAGCGTCTGGGTGTGCCGGTCGAGGAAGTGCTGCAGGCGGCGGTGGCTGCCGAGCCGTCGACGGATGACACCGAGGTGCGTGTGACGGAAGGTTGACGCTGGTAAATGCTCGAGGCCGGGGGTACGCGTAAGCCCCTGTAGCGGCCAAGAATTCGCTTGACAGAGTCGGGCGGAATTCCTACAATGCGCCTCCTTCGACAGGCCGGGTCCTCCCGGCCTGTCGTTTGTTTTCAGTACTTCATAAAATTTCAAGCACCCCTAAGTGATTGAGGGTGGAGTATTTATTAATGGCCACGATTAACCAGCTGGTGCGCAAGCCGCGCTCCCGTAAACAGGCGAAAAGCAATGTACCCGCGTTGGCGGCTTGCCCGCAAAAGCGCGGCGTCTGCACGCGTGTCTATACCACGACGCCGAAAAAGCCAAACTCGGCCTTGCGCAAGGTCGCTCGTGTTCGATTGACCAACGGATTTGAGGTCACAACCTACATTGGTGGTGAAGGGCACAATCTGCAGGAACACTCGGTGGTCCTGATTCGCGGTGGTCGTGTCAAGGATCTGCCAGGTGTTCGCTACCACACGGTGCGCGGCAGCCTGGACACCCAGGGTGTGGATAGTCGCCGTCAGGGACGTTCCAAGTACGGCGCCAAGCGACCGAAGTCGTAACTGGGCGATTCATAGAACAGGAATCAGACGAGACGCAAAATCATGTCGAGAAGAAGAGCGGCTGAACGTCGGGAAACTCTCCCGGATCCGAAATACGGCAACGCATTGCTTGCCAGGTTTATCAACATGGTCATGAAGTCGGGCAAGAAGTCTGTGGCCGAGCGCATCATTTACGGTGCGCTGGACCAGATCGAGCAGCGCGGTAACAGTGACCCCGTGGAATTGCTCGACAAGGCGCTGGATAACGTACGCCCGGTGGTGGAGGTGAAATCCCGCCGCGTGGGTGGTGCCACCTACCAGGTGCCGGTGGAGGTCCGTCCTGTCCGCCGCAACACGCTGGCGATGCGCTGGGTGATTGATGCCGCTCGCGCCCGCAGTGAAAAAACCATGGCGTTGCGGCTCGCCGGTGAGCTGATGGATGCGGCCGAAAGCCGTGGCTCGGCGGTGAAAAAGAAGGAAGACACGCACCGCATGGCGGAAGCCAACAAGGCCTTTGCGCACTATCGATGGTAACAGCAGGCAGCTAACCGTTAGGAATCATCGCAGTGGCACGCAAGACCCCCATCAAACGCTATCGGAATATCGGCATCATGGCGCACATCGACGCCGGCAAGACGACTACGACCGAGCGTATCCTTTATTACACCGGGATCTCCCACAAGATCGGTGAGGTTCACGATGGCGCTGCCACCATGGACTGGATGGAGCAGGAGCAGGAGCGGGGTATCACCATTACCTCGGCTGCGACTACCTGTTTCTGGCAGGGTATGGATCAGCAGTACGAGCAGCACCGTATCAATATTATCGATACCCCGGGACACGTGGATTTCACTATCGAGGTCGAGCGTTCGCTGCGTGTGCTGGATGGTGCCGTGGCCGTGTTCTGCGCCGTGGGTGGCGTCGAGCCCCAGTCCGAAACGGTTTGGCGTCAGGCGAATAAATACGGCGTGCCTCGTATGGCTTTTGTTAACAAGATGGACCGTGCCGGCGCGAATTTTCTGCGCGTCGTGGGGCAGGTCAAAGACCGATTGGGGGCCAACCCCGTGCCGCTGCAGATGGCCATCGGTGCAGAGGATAACTTCGAGGGCGTCGTCGACCTGATACGCATGAAGGCCATTTACTGGAACGAGGCCGACATGGGTGCGAGCTACGAAGCCAAGGATATTCCTGACGAGCTCACGGATGTCTGCGCCGAGTGGCGCGAGAAGATGGTAGAGGCTGCCGCTGAAGCCAATGAAGAGCTGATGGAGAAGTATCTCGACCAGGGTGATCTGAGCGAGGCTGAGATCCGCGCCGGCATCCGCCAGCGGACCCTGGCGAACGAGATCGTTCCGGCGCTGTGTGGTTCCGCCTTCAAGAACAAGGGCGTGCAGGCCATGCTCGACGCCGTCGTGGAATTTATGCCGTCACCCATAGATGTGCCGGCTATCAGGGGTGTGCTCCAAGATGCAGACTCCACCGAAGCAGAGCGGCCGCCTTCGGACGACGCGCCCTTCGCGGCGCTCGCCTTCAAGATTGCGACCGATCCTTTCGTCGGCACCCTGACCTTTTTTCGCGTCTATTCCGGTGTGCTCCGGTCCGGCGACACCGTATATAACCCCGTCAAGGGGAAAAAAGAGCGCGTCGGCCGTATTGTGCAGATGCACTCCAATTCCCGTGAAGAGATCAAGGAGGTGCTCGCCGGGGACATCGCCGCCGCTGTCGGTCTCAAGGATGTGACCACGGGTGACACGCTCTGCGACCTGGATAACGTCATAACGCTCGAGCGTATGGAGTTTCCCGAACCAGTGATTTCCGTCGCTGTGGAGCCCAAGACCAAGAGTGACCAGGAAAAGATGGGTATCGCACTGAGCAAGCTTGCCCAGGAAGACCCGTCTTTCCGGGTGCGTACCGACGAGGAATCCGGTCAGACCATCATCTCGGGCATGGGCGAGTTGCACCTGGACATTATCGTTGACCGCATGAAGCGCGAGTTCAGCGTCGAGGCAAATGTCGGTGCGCCGCAGGTTGCCTACCGTGAAACGATTCGCAAAGTGGTGGAAAAGGCCGAGGGCAAGTTTGTGCGTCAGTCCGGTGGGCGCGGTCAGTACGGGCACGTCGTGCTCAAATTGGAGCCACAGGAGCCGGGCAGCGGTTACGAATTCGCCAACGAAATTGTCGGTGGTGTGGTGCCGCGCGAGTACATCGGAGCGGTAGATAAGGGCATACAGGAGCAGATGGAGGGTGGCGTCTTGGCCGGTTACCCTGTGGTGGATGTCAAGGTGACCCTGTATGACGGTTCCTACCACGACGTCGACTCCTCGGAAATGGCATTCAAGATAGCCGGCTCCATGGGTTTCAGGTCGGGCGCGCTGAGCGGTGACGCTGTGCTGCTCGAGCCGGTCATGAAGGTCGAAGTCGTGACACCCGAAGAGAACATGGGTGACGTCATGGGTGACCTGAACCGTCGCCGTGGTCATGTGCAGGGAATGGACGATAGTCCGTCGGGAAAGATTATCCGTGCCGAAGTACCGTTGGCCGAAATGTTCGGTTATGCGACCGATCTGCGTTCCGCTACGCAGGGCCGCGCGACCTATTCGATGGAATTTGAAAAATACGCTGAAGCGCCTTCCAGTATTGCTGAAGCGGTGATCAAGAAAGCATCTTGATTTTTTATTAACAGGCACTAACAAAAGCTAAAGAGGGTAGCAGTCGTGTCCAAGGAAAAATTTGAACGTACGAAGCCGCACGTAAACGTGGGAACGATAGGTCATGTTGACCATGGCAAGACGACGTTGACGGCGGCGCTGACGAAGGTTGGTGCTGAGAAGCAGGGTGGGGAGTTCAAGGCCTACGATCAGATTGACAATGCGCCGGAGGAGCGTGCGCGAGGCATAACGATTGCGACGGCGCACGTGGAGTATGAGACGGACGGTCGTCACTATGCGCACGTGGACTGTCCGGGGCACGCGGACTATGTGAAGAACATGATCACGGGTGCGGCGCAGATGGACGGAGCGATTTTGGTGGTATCGGCGGCGGACGGTCCGATGCCGCAGACGCGGGAGCACATTTTGCTGGCGCGTCAGGTGGGTGTGCCGTACATCATTGTGTACATGAACAAGGCCGACCAGGTTGACGATGAGGAGTTGTTGGAGCTGGTTGAGATGGAGGTTCGGGAGCTGTTGAGTTCCTATGATTTTCCGGGTGATGACATTCCGATCATTACGGGTTCGGCGCTGAAGGCGCTGGAGGGTGATACCTCGGACATTGGTGTGCCGTCGATAGAGCGGTTGCTGACGGCGCTGGATGAATACATTCCGGTGCCGGACCGGCCGATTGACCAGCCGTTTTTGATGCCGATTGAGGATGTGTTTTCGATTTCGGGTCGCGGTACGGTGGTGACGGGTCGTATTGAGCGAGGTCGGGTGAAGGTTGGCGACGAGATTGAGATTGTAGGGATTCGGGATACGTCGAAGACGACCTGCACGGGTGTTGAGATGTTCCGCAAGCTGCTGGATTCGGGCGAAGCGGGAGACAACGTGGGTGTGTTGTTGCGCGGTACGAAGCGCGAAGAGGTTGAGCGCGGTCAGGTGCTGTGTGTGCCGGGATCGATCACGCCGCATACGAAGTTTGAGGCGGAGGTGTACGTGCTGAGCAAGGAAGAGGGTGGACGACACACGCCGTTTTTCAGCAATTACCGGCCGCAGTTTTACTTTCGCACGACGGATGTGACGGGTGCGGTGGATCTGCCGGAAGGTGTGGAGATGGTGATGCCGGGAGACAACGTGAAGATGACGGTGAGCCTGATTGCGCCGATTGCGATGGAAGAGGGTCTGCGCTTTGCCATTCGCGAGGGTGGTCGCACCGTCGGCGCCGGCGTGGTGTCAAAGATTATCGAGTAATTATGGAAATCATGGGGGCGGATCGCATGCCGCCCCTGTTCTTTTGAGGTTGACATGGCAAATCAAAGAATTCGTATCCGGCTGAAAGCGTTCGATCATCGTCTCATCGATCAATCTGCGCGTGAAATTGTTGAGACCGCACGCCGTACCGGTGCGCAGGTGCGTGGACCGATTCCGCTGCCGACAAAGAAAGAGCGCTTCACCGTATTGATTTCGCCACACGTCAACAAGGACGCTCGCGATCAGTATGAAATCCGTACGCACAAACGTCTTATGGATATTGTCGATCCTACGGACAAAACAGTTGATGCGCTCATGAAGCTGGACCTTGCGGCCGGCGTCGATGTGCAAATCAAGCTGAATTAGAAATCGTTAGCGTTTACGCTTTGCCGAGGAAAACGAAGATGGCAATCGGAATTATTGGTAAAAAAGCAGGAATGACGCGCATCTTTACTGATGAGGGTGCCTCTATCCCTGTCACGGTGCTGGAGGTGGAGCCGAACCGTGTCACGCAGGTGAGGACTCAGGAAGCGGACGGATACCGGGCGTTCCAGGTTACTACCGGTTCGCGTCGCGCCTCGCGGGTCACCAAGGCCATGGCCGGTCACTACGCCAAGGCTGGAACCGAAGCCGGCCGCGGCCTGTGGGAATTCCGCCTGGCGGATGGTGAGGGCGACGACCTCGAGGTAGGCAAGCAGATCGCCGTGGACATCTTCGAGGCGGGTCAGAAAGTCGATATCTCCGGTATGACCATAGGCAAGGGGTTTGCCGGCGGTGTCAAGCGTCACAACTTCCGCATGCAGGATGCTACTCACGGCAACTCGATCTCCCATCGTGCCCCGGGTTCGATCGGGCAGTGTCAGACGCCTGGCCGAGTGTTCAAGGGCAAGAAAATGTCAGGACACATGGGAAATGTGCGTCGTACCATTCAGAATCTTGAGGTTGTCCGTGTCGACGCTGACCGGAATCTGCTGTTGGTCAAAGGCGCTGTGCCGGGTGCCCGTGGTGGCGACGTGATCGTTACGCCGGCGGTCAAGGCTTGATAGGGGGCGGACATGAACATTGATATGCATGGTGGTTCGAGCGTGGATGTGGCCGACGCCGTCTTTGGACAGGATTTCAACGAAACGCTGGTTCACCAGGTCGTTGTTGCTTACATGGCGGCTGCCCGCGCCGGTACACACGCGCAGAAGAATCGTGCGGCGGTTCGCGGTGGCGGCAGCAAGCCCTGGCGTCAGAAGGGGACGGGACGCGCTCGAGCTGGTACAATCCGCAGTCCGATCTGGCGGGGCGGCGGTAAAGCCTTTGCCGCCACCACTGGCGACTATTCGCAGAAGGTCAATAAAAAAGCCTACCGGTCGGCTATTCGCTCGATTCTGTCCGAGCTGGTTCGCCGGGGGCGCCTGCTCGTGGTGGAAGAATTCGCGGTGCAGGCTCCGCGAACCAAGGAATTGGTCGGTAATCTGAGCGGGTTGGGTGCGGATAACGTCCTGATCGTACACCACGACCCGGACGAGAATCTGTATTTGGCGGCGCGAAACCTGAGCACCGTTGATGTGGTGGATACTTCCATCGCCGACCCTGTCAGCCTGCTGGCCTTCGACAAGGTGCTGATTACCGTTGCCGCATTGCGCCAGTTTGAGGAGAGGCTCGCATGAATAACGAGCGTTTGAGCAGAATACTGATAGGCCCGGTGGTCTCGGAAAAGAGCACGCGCGTCGCCGATCAGAGCAGGCAGATGGTCTTCAAGGTCTTGCCGGATGCCAGCAAGCCGGAGATCCGTAAGGCGGTCGAGAAAATGTTTGACGTCAGCGTAACCGCGGTGCAGATCAGTAACGTCAGGGGCAAAGTAAAACGTTTCGGTCGAACCGTAGGGCGTCGCTCCGACTGGAAAAAGGCGTACGTGACGCTGGCCGAAGGTTCCGATATAGATTTTGTGGGCGCAGAGTAATGGCTATAGTAAAGTCCAAACCAACCTCTCCCGGACGTCGGTTCGTCGTATCCGTTGTTGGAACCGAGCTGCATAAGGGCGATCCCCATGCACCGCTGGTCGAGAAAAAGACCAGAAAAGGCGGCCGCAACAACAAGGGGCGCATCACCACGCGTCATCGTGGCGGTGGCCATCGCCAGCGCTACCGTGTTATTGATTTCAAGCGCAACAAGGACGGGGTGCCGGGTCGCGTAGAACGTCTCGAGTATGATCCGAACCGAAGTGCGCACATTGCGCTGGTGCTGTATGCCGACGGTGAGCGCCGTTACATACTTGCCCCCCGTGGTGTCGCCGCGGGCGCTGCAATCGAGAATGGCAGTGAAGCACCGATCAAACCCGGTAATGCATTGCCGCTGCGTAACATTCCCTTGGGTACCATGGTTCACAATGTGGAACTCAAACCGGGTAAAGGCGGTCAGCTTGCCCGCAGTGCCGGCTGCGGCGTACAGCTGGTTGCTCGCGAGGGTACGAATGCGACACTGCGTCTGCGCTCGGGTGAAATGCGCAAAGTCCCGGTGGATTGCCGGGCTACGATCGGAGAGGTGGGAAACTCCGAACATAATCTGCGTTCTTTGGGTAAGGCGGGTGCGGCACGTTGGCGCGGTGTGCGTCCAACGGTGCGCGGCGTCGCAATGAACCCGGTTGATCATCCCCATGGTGGTGGTGAAGGCCGCACCTCCGGTGGTCGTCATCCGGTCTCACCCTGGGGTATACCGACCAAGGGGTACAAGACCCGTAAGAATAAACGCACTGACAACATGATTGTGCGCCGCCGCAATCAGAAGTAACGATAGAGGTTAGAGACCGTGCCGCGTTCTGTAAAAAAAGGACCCTTTGTTGACCTTCATCTGATGAAAAAGGTTGACGAGGCCGTGAGTAGCAACAGCCGTAAGCCGATCAAAACATGGTCACGCCGTTCCATGGTTTTGCCGGATATGGTGGGGCTTACTATCGCCGTGCACAATGGCCGGCAGCATGTTCCAATTCTGATCAACGAGAACATGGTTGGCCACAAACTGGGTGAATTCGCTGTGACCCGTACGTTCAAGGGGCATGCGGCGGACAGGAAATCCAAGTAAAGGTATCGACGTATGCAAGCGAGTGCCAAATTGAGTCATGCACGCATTTCCGCGCAGAAATGCCGCCTGGTTGCGGATCAGGTCAGGGGCTTGCCGGTAGAGCGTGCGCTGGAAGTCTTGAGTTTCAGTCAGAAAAAGGCAGCCCAGATAGTCCGCAAGGTGCTGGAGTCGGCGATTGCCAATGCCGAGCATAATGAGGGCGCAGATGTTGATGAGCTCAAGGTATCAGCAATTTGTGTGAACGAGGGGCCGACCCTCAAGCGTTGGCGTGCGCGGGCGAAAGGACGTGCCAACCAGATTCTCAAGCGCACGAGTCATATACAGGTTACTGTTGCTGAACAGTAAACGAGAGTAGAGATAAAGAGAGTACGGCATGGGCCAGAAAGTACATCCAATAGGTATCCGCCTCGGCATCGTGAAAGACTGGACGTCGACCTGGTATGCGGGTTCTGACAAGTATGCGGATTATCTCAACCTTGATCTGCAAACCCGGGATTTCATCAAGGGTAAATTGAAGCATGCGTCTGTCAGTCGCATCAGTATCGAACGGCCGGCAAACAATGCGGCGATTACCATACATACTGCACGGCCCGGGATCGTGATCGGTAAGAAGGGTGAGGACATCGAACGCTTGCGTGCGGAGGTATCGCGCAAGATAGGCATGCCGGTGCACATCAATATTGAAGAGATTCGCAAGCCGGAAATCGAAGCTCAGTTGGTTGCGGAGAGTGTCGCCCAGCAGCTCGAGCGCCGAATCATGTTTCGCCGCGCCATGAAGCGTGCTGTCGGCAATGCTATTCGCCTCGGTGCTCAGGGTATCAAGATCATGGTTGCGGGGCGTCTGAATGGTGCAGAGATTGCCCGGACCGAGTGGTATCGGGAGGGCCGCGTGCCCCTGCATACCCTGCGCGCTGACATCGACTACGGCTTCGCTGAAGCCAATACGACCTACGGTGTGATCGGGGTCAAGGTTTGGGTGTTCAAGGGTGAGATCCTGGACCGCGACGAGCAGAACGTGGAGCCCGAGGCTGCCAAGAAAGCAGCCGCTGCCAAATAAGGGAATCGTGAGTCATGTTACAGCCCAAGAGAACCAAGTTTCGCAAACAGCAGAAAGGCCGCAACCGAGGTCTCGCCAATAGCGGCAATAAAGTCAGCTTCGGCGAGTTTGCTTTGAAGTCTACGACACGTGGTCAGATAACGGCGCGCCAGATAGAAGCCGCACGTCGCGCCATTACCCGCAGTGTTAAGCGAGGCGGCAAATTATGGATTCGCGTATTCCCGGATGTGCCCATCACCAAGAAGCCCATCGAGGTTCGACAGGGTAAAGGTAAGGGTAATGTCGAGTACTGGGTGGCAAAGATTCAGCCGGGTCGTGTCATCTATGAGATAGAAGGTGTATCGGAGGAATTGGCGCGTGAAGCTTTCAAGCTGGCGGCGGCCAAGCTTCCGGTGCGTACGGTCTTTGTAACGCGGACGGTAATGTGATGAATGCAAATGATCTTCGCCAGAAAACGGCCGCGGAACTCGCTGTCGAGCTGGATACCCTGCTGCGTGAGCAGTTCAATCTGCGCATGCAGAAAGGAACCGGGCAGTTGAGTCGGCCCGACCAGGTGAGAAAAGTGCGCCGCAATATCGCGCGCATAAAGACCGTACTGAACGAGAAGGCGAAAGCAGGGGAAGCGGTATGAGTGAAGAGAACAAGGTGATCCGTACCCTGACCGGGCAGGTTGTCAGCGACAAGATGGACAAGAGCGCAGTGGTGGTGGTCGAGCGTAAGGTTCGTCATCCCCTCTACGGGAAGTATGTGCGTCGCTCTACCAAGCTGCATGTGCATGATGCAAACAACGAGTGCAGGCAAGGCGATACGGTGACCATTCAGCAGTGTCGACCGCTGTCCAAGACCAAGTCCTGGACTCTGCTGGAAGTTGTGGAACGGCCTGCGGGCTGATTAAGCGCTAGAGCGTCTTGAACGGGAATTGAATCATGATCCAGATGCAATCAAAACTAGGTGTGGCGGACAACAGTGGCGCACGCCAACTGCAGTGCATCAAGGTGCTGGGTGGTTCGCACCGCCGCTATGCAAACATCGGCGATATCATCAAGGTCAGCGTGAAGGAAGCGATTCCCCGCGGCAAGGTCAAGAAGGGCGAGGTTTATAATGCGGTCGTCGTTCGTACAGCCAAAGGTGTGCGCCGGCCCGACGGTTCGCTGATACGCTTCGACGGGAATGCGGCCGTGTTGCTGAATACCAAGCTCGAGCCGATTGGCACGCGCATATTTGGTCCTGTCACGCGTGAGCTTCGCAGTGAACGCTTCATGAAGATTATTTCGCTGGCGCCGGAAGTGCTCTAGGCGGGAGTGGAGATTATGCACAAGATTCGCAAAGGTGACGATGTCGTCGTCAAGGCTGGTAAAGACAGGGGTAAGCGCGGCACGGTTCTGCGGGTATTGCCGGAAGTTGGCAGACTGGTCGTGGAGAACGTGAACATCGTGAAGAAGCACAGCAAGCCTAATCCGCAGGCCGGAATCAGCGGCGGCATCATCGAAAAAGAAATGCCGATCGACGTTTCCAACGTCATGCTGTACAACCCGCAGACCAAGAAGGGCGATCGTGTAGGATTCAAGATTCTGGAAGACGGTCGTAAGGTGCGTGTTTTCAAGTCCACTAAAGAAGTTGTGGACGTATGAGAGTGAGTGACTGAGATGACCAGATTGCAAGATCATTATCGCGATGAGGTTGTCAAAAAGCTCCAGGAGCAGTTTGACTACCAGAACGTGATGGAAGTGCCCCGCATTACCAAGATTACCCTCAACATGGGTGTTGGTGAGGCGATCGGTGATCGCAAGGTGATGGAGAATGCCGTGGGCGATATGGAAAAGATCGCCGGTCAAAAGGCGATCGTCTGCAAAGCGCGGAAATCTGTTGCCGGATTCAAGGTTCGTGAGGGATGGCCAATCGGCTGTAAGGTGACGTTGCGGCGCGAGCGAATGTACGAATTTCTGGATCGCCTGGTAAACATCGCAATCCCGCGGATCCGCGATTTTCGAGGTATGAGTCCAAAGGCCTTTGACGGCCGCGGCAATTACAACATGGGCATCCGAGAGCAGATTATTTTCCCCGAAGTGGACTACGACAAGATTGATGCGCTGCGCGGTATGGATATCAATATTACCACCAGTGCCAAGACTGATGAGGAAGGACGCGCGCTGTTGGCTGCGTTCAATTTCCCGTTCAAGAACTGAGGACCATAATTCCATGGCAAAGAGCTCCATGATCCAGCGTGAAGTCAGGCGCGCCAAGACGGTGAAGAAGTATGCGAAGAAGCGAGCCGAGTTGAAGGCCATCATCAGCGACGTGAACAGGTCGGATGAAGAACGCTATGACGCGCAGCTGAAATTACAGGCGTTGCCGCGCAATGCCAGTCCCTGCCGGCAGCGTAATCGGTGTCGGCTGACCGGCCGTCCACACGGCTACTATCGTAAGTTTGGTCTGTCCCGCAACAAGTTGCGCGAACACGCCATGAAGGGTGACATTCCGGGCCTGGTAAAGGCCAGCTGGTAGCAGCAGAGACAGATTTAGAGGTAGTTAAGCTATGATGACCGATCCCATCGCCGATATGTTGACCAGGATCCGAAATGGTCAGCACGCGGGCAAGGTATCAGTGTCGATGCCGTCTTCGAAACTGAAACAGTCTATCGCGCAGGTGCTGAAGGAAGAGGGTTATATCGCTGATTTTCAGATCAGTGACGAGACCGGTAAACAGGTCATGAGTATTGACCTCAAGTACTACGAAGGTCGGCCTGTCATTGACAGTCTCAGGCGTGTCAGTCGGCCCGGTCTGCGTATCTACAAAGCGAATGATGAACTGCCGAAAGTCCAGGACGGGCTCGGGATAGCGATCGTCTCCACCTCCAAGGGTGTCATGAGCGACAGGGCTGCCCGAGCTGCCGGTGAAGGCGGTGAAGTACTGTGCTACGTATCTTGATGAGTAGAGATCATGTCCAGAGTTGCGAAACAACCGGTTGAATTACCATCTGGCGTCGAAGTGAAAATTGACGGGCAGGCGGTGACAGTAAAAGGCGGCAAAGGCTCAATGCAGCGCGATGTTCACAGTTCCGTGGAGATCCGTCAGGACGATAATGTGTTGACATTTGCGCCCAGGGACGGCTCCAAAACCGCCATGGCACTGGCAGGGACGATGCGCGCCCTGGTGAACAATATGGTGACTGGCGTTAGCCAGGGTTTTGAGAAGAAGCTGCAGTTGGTGGGTGTGGGATACCGTGCCCAGGCCCAGGGCCAGAAATTGAATTTGACGCTGGGTTTCTCCCATCCGGTCGACTATCCGGTGCCCGAGGGGATTAGTATCGAGACCCCAAGCCAGACCGAGGTTGTGGTCAAGGGTGTGGACAAGCAAAGAGTCGGGCAGGTTGCAGCAGAGATCCGCGCTTATCGACCACCGGAACCGTACAAGGGTAAGGGCGTCAAGTACGCCGATGAAATCATTGTGCGCAAGGAAGCCAAAAAGAAATAGCAGTAGAGGGGCAGGGATTGTTTCCTGGCCTCGAAGAGACTTTAATTCGAAGGTATCAGCATGGACAAGAAGGCATCACGACAACGCCGCGCGCGCAAGGCTCGAGCCAGGATCCACGAACTGGGCAAGCCCCGCTTGTGTGTCCACCGTACGCCGCGTCATATTTATGCGCAGGTTATCGATGGAGCCGGGGACAAGGTGTTGGCCAGCGCGTCTACATTGGACAGTGAGTTGCGCAAGGACATGCAGGGTACTGGAAATGTGGCTGCGGCGGCCGTAATCGGTAAGGCTGTGGCTGAGCGCGCAAAGGCTGCCGGCGTGACTTCGGTAGCCTTTGACCGCTCCGGTTTTAAATATCATGGTCGTGTCAAGGCGTTGGCGGATGCCGCGCGTGAAACCGGCCTGGAATTCTGAGATAAGGGTTGAGCACTATGGCGCATGTCGATAACCAGGTGAATTCGGACGGTCTGCTGGAAAAGCTGATCGGTATCAACCGCGTCGCCAAGGTAGTAAAGGGTGGCCGCCAGTTCGGCTTCGCAGCGCTTACCGTGGTGGGTGACGGAGAGGGTCGTGTCGGCTTCGGGCGGGGAAAAGCGCGCGAAGTCCCCGTTGCCATTCAGAAAGCGATGGAGAATGCGCGCAAGAATATGAAGCAAGTGGCTCTCAAGGATGGCACGCTGCAATATCCGATTACCGCCCACTCTGGTGCCGCCAAGGTGTACATGCAACCGGCTTCTGAAGGTACGGGTATTATCGCCGGTGGAGCCATGCGGGCTGTGTTTGAAGTGGTAGGGGTCCGCGACGTGCTCGCCAAGTGTATTGGCACCAACAACCCCATCAATGTGGTGCGCGCGACCATGAAGGGGCTGACTTCAATGAGTTCACCGGAATCGGTCGCCGCCAAGCGCGGCAAGAAGGTTGAGGAAATACTGGGGTAGCCATGGCTGACAAGAAACTGAAAGTGACTCTGCGCAAGAGCACCAGCGGTCGACTCGGATCGCACCAGGCCTGTGTGCTCGGTCTCGGGCTGCGCCGTATCGGTCACAGTGTCGAGGTGATCGATACTCCTGAAAACCGCGGCATGATCGACAAGGTGTCCTACTTGCTACAGGTAGAGGAAGCGTAACATGCGACTGAACACATTGAGCCCCGCGAAAGGCAGCAGGCCCGCCGGCAAGCGTCGAGGCCGTGGAATCGGCTCGGGTCTGGGCAAGACCGGTGGCCGCGGCCACAAGGGGCAGAAATCACGTTCCGGCGGTTTTCACAAAGTCGGTTTTGAAGGCGGGCAGATGCCTTTGCAGCGTCGCCTGCCAAAGGTCGGATTCACGTCGCGTAAATCACGTGTCACCCAGGAAGTGCGTTTGCATGAGCTGCAGCTGGTGGAAGGTGACACGGTTGATCTGGCTGCTTTGAAGGCGGCGGGGGTCATCAAACAGGGTACCCGCTACGCAAGGATCATGGCGTCGGGTGAAATCGGCAAGGCAGTGACCGTTCGTGGCATCGCAGTGACCAAGGGCGCGCGTGCAGCGATCGAAGCCGCAGGCGGCAAAGTCGAGGAATAGACGGGTGGTGCAGTAATGGCTGGTCCTGGCGCAGCAGGTTTAACCGGAGGTCTCGGTGATCTGGGTAAGTTGACGGAATTACGTCAACGTATCCTGTTTGTGCTGGGCGCGATTCTTGTGTTCCGCATTGGATCCTTTATCCCGCTGCCCGGCATCGATCCCTACGTGCTCGAGGTTTTGGTCGAGCAGCAGAAGGGAACCATTCTGGACATGTTCAATATGTTCTCGGGTGGTGCGCTGAGCCGACTTTCACTGTTTGCCCTAGGCATCATGCCGTATATTTCCGCGTCCATCATCATGCAGCTGCTGTCCTATACGGTGCCGGCACTGGAGCAGATTAAAAAGGAAGGTGAAGCCGGGCGACGCAAGATCACTCAGTACACGCGCTACGCGACGGTCGTGCTGGCAACCTTTCAGGCGATCGGCATATCCACCGCCTTGCAGGGCCAAGTGGTGGGTGGGCAGCCGCTCGTCATACTGCAAGGCTTACCGTTCGTCATATCGTCGGTCGCCTGTCTGGTGACCGGAACCATGTTTCTGATGTGGCTCGGCGAACAGGTAACCGAGCGCGGTGTCGGCAACGGTATTTCGATCATTATCTTCTCGGGTATCGTGGCTGGTCTGCCGGCTGCGGTTGGCGGCTCGCTGGAGCTGGTTCGGACCGGCGAGCTGAACACGCTGACGGTACTTTTCCTGTTCGCCCTGGTGCTCGCGGTGACCGCATTTGTTGTTTTCGTAGAGCGCGGTCAACGGCGAATCACCGTGAACTACGCCAAGCGACAGCAGGGGCGGAAAATGTATGCCGCTCAGAGTACCCATTTGCCGCTGAAGTTGAACATGGCCGGCGTCATTCCGCCGATTTTCGCCTCCAGCATCATTTTGTTTCCGGCGACGGCCGGGCAGTGGTTTGGCAGCAACGAAGGCATGGGCTGGTTGAAGGACATATCTTCCACGCTGTCTCCCGGCCAGCCTCTGTACATATTGTTTTATGCCATGGCGATCATTTTCTTCTGCTTTTTCTATACGGCTATCGTCTTCAATTCAAAGGAGACGGCGGACAATCTGAAGAAATCAGGCGCCTTTATTCCCGGAATCAGGCCTGGCGAGCAGACTGCACGTTATATTGACGGCGTCATGACCCGTCTGACTCTGGCCGGAGCTATTTACATCACCGCGGTCTGCCTGCTGCCGGAATTTCTGATTCTGTACTGGAACGTGCCGTTTTATTTCGGCGGCACCTCCTTGTTGATTATCGTGGTTGTGGTTATGGACTTTATGGCCCAGGTACAGGCGCTGATGATGTCGCACCAGTACGAGGGCCTGATGAAAAAGGCCAATCTCAAGGGCCACGGCCGTCCCGGTCTGCTGCGGTAGGCCAGAAGAGAGATAGGTGAAACCATGAAAGTACGTGCCTCTGTAAAACGCATTTGTCGCAACTGTAAGATTGTCCGTCGCAAG
>Ga0209536_100007247_pt1 | contig 16837 bp, 15 predicted proteins | sample DeeMarSeWOR28_12_FD_187461 | JGI IMG/M metagenome (GOLD analysis project Ga0209536, IMG submission 187461) | Marine sediment microbial communities from White Oak River estuary, North Carolina - WOR-2-8_12 (SPAdes) (version 2) | ecosystem: Environmental > Aquatic > Marine > Intertidal zone >... | reverse complement strand
CGCGCAGCAACCGTTTCCGGCAGAAATCCTGATTGACCAGGGTGATGCGGATGAATTTCTGTCTGAACAGTTAAAGCCCGAATTGTTTGCGGCGGCCTGCGAAGCGGCGGGCCAGGTGCTGCGCCTGCGGATGCAACCGGGCTATGACCACAGCTATTATTTTATTGCGACCTTTATAGAAGATCACTTGCGATTTCATGCGAGCGCATTGACACAATACTAGTCGCGCTGTATCAGATGATGACTGTGCAGGTTGTAATGGGTAGTTTTTCGGTGGCAAGACCATGACCAAACGAAAAAAAATCAGGCAACTCCGACACGTGGGCTATTTCGTCGAGGATGTCGACGTTACTCTGGATATATTCAGACGCCTCTTCGACCTCGAAGACGAAGACATACGCATGATGACCGCCGAGGAGACCGGCGGCACGGGAACTTTTGGATTCGTGACGGTAGGCGGTGCGGAACTGGAGTTGATACAGCTAAAGTCTGACGCGGTAAAAGCAATGTGCGGCAATCCCCCGCCGGGCATTAGTCACATTGCCTTCGAGGTCGACAATATCGAGGAGACTGTAGCCCGCATGCAGGAGAAAGGATTCCGCCTCGGCTATGTCACAAAGAATGGGATATTCGACAACGGCAAAACCAAGGTTGCGTATCTTGAGCCGGAGGATACGGACGGCCACCTGATAGAACTTGTCGAACTCCCACGATAGTTCTTGCCTGATAACCAGGAAAAGACGGGCAGAACGCTTGCATCGCTAACGGTAATTTTGTGACGGCCGCGCACTGAATGATGCGCAAATGTTATTCGCGGGCGACCGCCCGATAGCCGATATCGCGCCGGCAGTACATGTTGTTCCAGCTGATTTGATCGACCAGCCCGTAGGCCTTCCTTTGCGCATCGGCGACCGAATCGCCAAGCGCCACGGCGCACATTACGCGGCCGCCAGCCGTAACCACGTGTCCGTCTTTTTCGGCTGTGCCGGCATGAAAAATTTTCAGATCATTCGAACTGGCATCCGAATCCAGCCCGCTGATTGGGTCACCCTTGCTGTAACTTTCCGGATAGCCGCCCGCGGCGAGCACTACGCCCAGAGACGGTCGCGGGTCCCATTCAGCCTTAGCTGTTGCGAGCTTGCCGTCGAGTGCCGCTTCGATCAGGTCGACCAGATCCGACCGCAGCCGGAATAATATGGGCTGCGTTTCCGGGTCGCCCATGCGGCAGTTGAATTCGAGCACCTTCGGAATGCCATCCGCGCCGATCATCAGGCCCGCGTATAGAAAACCTCGATAGTGTTCGCCGTCTGCTTTCAGTCCGGCGACCGTGGGGCGCATCACCTGCTCCATGACTTTGGCCGCCATCTCATCGTCGATGACCGGTGCGGGCGAATACGCACCCATTCCGCCCGTATTCGGGCCCTTATCGCCATCGTCACGCGCCTTGTGATCCTGCGAGGTCGCCAGCGGCAAGATGTCCTCGCCGTCGACTATAGCCATAAAGCTGGCTTCCTCACCCACCAGAAAATCTTCGATCACACAGACGTTACCGGCATCGCCGAAAGCCTTGTCTCCCATGACGGTGTTTACGGCGTCGATAGCCTCGGCACGGGTGTGCGCGATGATCACGCCCTTGCCGGCGGCGAGCCCATCGGCCTTCACCACGGTCGGTAACGGGCATTCTTTTGCATACGCCAGCGCCTCGGCGTGGCGGGTGAAATTCCGGTAGGCGGCCGTCGGAATGTTGTAGCGCTTGAGAAAATCCTTGGTGTACGCCTTCGAGCCTTCGAGCCGGGCACCGTTGGCCGTGGGGCCGAAGCAGCGCAACCCGGCAGCCTCGAAACGATCGACTGCACCTGCCACAAGCGGTGCTTCCGGGCCTATAACCGTCAGGTCAATGTTCTCGTCCTGTGCCAATTTGAGCAGTGCCGAGATGTCTTCGGCGCCGACGGTAACGTTACGCACTTTCGGTTCTGTCGCGGTGCCGGCATTGCCCGGCGCGACGATTACCTCATCGACCCGCGGTGATTTCGCCAGCGCCCAAGCCAGCGCATGCTCTCGCCCGCCACCGCCTACTACCAGAACTTTCATTGCGTCTCCTGCTTTCACTACAGATCGTACAACACGGATGCACGTCAACAGCCGATGATGACGCCCGGCTGTGCCATCAGTTGGGGTCCCGCCGCCTGATATTCCTGAGCACGCTGCGTGTATCCAGGAATATCGTTGTCAACTCAATGCCTGAAGTGCCTCATCCCCGTAAACAGCATAGCCATGCCGTGTTCGTTCGCAGCGGCTATGACTTCTTCGTCCCGCATGGAACCACCCGGCTGAATGACAACCTTGATGCCATACTTTGCGGCAACATCGATGCCATCACGGAACGGAAAAAACGCATCGGAAGCCATCGCGGCGCCATTCAGGTCCAGCCCGGCTTCGGCCGCTTTCTGGCCGGCAATCTGGGCGCTCATGATACGGCTCATCTGCCCCGCGCCTATCCCAAGTATCGCATCGTTCTTGCCATAGACGATGGCATTTGATTTAACGAAGCGCGCGACTTTCCATGCAAGCATGGCGTCATCAATTTCCTGTTCACTGGGTTGGCGCTCGGACACGACCTTAAGGTCAGCGCGGTCGACGCACGCTACGTCTTTGTCCTGCACCAGCATCCCGCCTTCCACCTGCTGCAGCATCATGCCGGGAGCGGCTGCTTCAGCCCAGTCACCGCAGGCGAGCACGCGGACATTGGGTTTGGCTGCAAAGGCGGTTAGCGCATCGGCCTCGAAAGACGGTGCCACGACCACCTCGACGAACTGCTGCGCAATGATGGTTGCGGCCACTTCTGCGCGCACGGGCCGGTTGAAAGCGATGATGCCGCCGAAAGCCGATGTCGGGTCGCAAGCGTAAGCTGCCTGGTAAGCGGCGATCTGGTCATCGTTGACGGAGACACCGCAGGGGTTGGCGTGCTTGACGATGACGCAGCCGGGCCGGTCCAGTGACTTAACGCATTCCAGCGCCGCATTCGCGTCGGCGATGTTGTTAAAAGAAAGCGCCTTGCCCTGAAGTTGTTCTGCCCCGACCAGTGTCCCCGGAATCGCACCTGATGTCGTATACAAGGCAGCGGACTGATGCGGGTTCTCCCCGTACCTTAAAGTCTCGCGCAGCTTCAGACCGATCGGCAGGCGCTCCGGGTAACTATCGTCATCGTCCTGCCCGCGAAGATAAGCCGCTATGGCCGCGTCATAACAACCCGTGTGCGAAAAGGCCTTCTTCGCAAGACTTTGGCGTGTCGCTGCAGAGACAACGCCGCTATTTTCCTTCAGCTCTTTGGCAACACGCGAATAATCCGCCGGGTCGACAACCACGGTTACAAACGCATGGTTCTTCGCCGCCGAACGAATCATCGTCGGGCCGCCGATATCGATATTCTCGATAGCATCAGCAAAGCTGCAGTCGGGCTTTGCGACGGTTTCTTCGAAAGGATAGAGGTTGACAGCCACGACATCGATCTGAGTGATGCCGTGCTGGTCCATGACTGCCTTGTCCTGTTCGCCACGCCCCAGCAATCCCCCATGCACGAGGGGATGCAGCGTTTTGATGCGGCCATCCATGATTTCCGGGAACCCGGTTATCTCGGCAACATCCTTAACAGCGATGCCTGCATCTCTGATCGCCTGGGCGGTACCGCCCGTCGAAATAATTTCTGCCCCGATGCTTTCGAGTGATCGCGCGAATTCGACCACACCGGTTTTATCGGAGACGCTAATGAGGGCTCGTAAAGATTTATTCATAATGTTTTCTGGCAGGCCGGACTGAAGCAACCGGCAGTTCTGGAAAGATTAGAGGTTTGCTTCGCAGCCTTAGCTTTGCAGTTTGTATTGCTTGATTTTCTTGCGCAATGTGGCCCTGCTGATGCCCAGAATATCTGCTGCAACCGATTGATTACCATCAGTATATTCGAGAACGGACTTGAACAGAGGGGGCTCCACCTCACTCATAACCAGCTTATAGATTTCGGCGGGTTTGTGTCCGTTTAAATTTTTGAAATAGGAGCGCAGCGCATCTTCGGTAAAGTTTCTTAGCAGCCGGTTACGGCTTTGCACTTGCTGGTCGGACTTTTTCGTCGCGACTTTCCTGACGGCCGGCTTGTCGCGCTTTTTTGATTGTTTGGTAGGCACTGAATAGTTTCCCTGAAGAACATGGCATCGCCGCCGCATTCTTCGCAGATTCTGAGCGATTAAAAAATTCTGTAGTTATTTGCAGCTGTTCAGCGGCGCTCTCTACCCTGACAATTTTTTCGCGGTAGTTTTTGGCGCCTTCCAGGTACTTGCAGTACCACGTCAGATGCTTTCTCCCCACTCGAACGCCCCGTTCATTTCCGTACAAATGATAGAGGGCCTCCAAGTGGCGCAGAATGATATCACGCGGCCGTGCCAGAAAAACCGGTGTGGTCAAATTTTGTCCATCAGTTGAGTAACCGTTTAAATGGGCATTGATCTCGGAAAATATCCACGGCTGGCCGAGCGCACCGCGCCCGATCATTACGCCGTCTGCAGCTGTTTCCTCAAGAACTTCTTTAGCTTTGTCTGCTGAGCATATGTCGCCATTAGCAAACACCGGGATTGTTACAGAGGCCTTGATGGCTCGGATCGTTTCGTATTCTGCTGTGCCGTTGAACATGCAGGCGCGGGTGCGGCCGTGCACTGCCAAGGCCTTAATTCCGCTCTGTTCAGCTATTTGTGCGATTCGCACTCCGTTCCGGTTGTCAGGGTCCCAGCCCGTCCTCATCTTCAGCGTTACGGGGAGATCTGTCGCTGCGGTCACCGCATTCAGGATCCGCTCTACCAGCGCCTCGTCTCGCAGCAGCGCCGAGCCAGACAACTTTTTGCAGACCTTCTTGGCGGGGCACCCCATATTAATATCGACAATATCGGCGCCCAGGCCGGCGGCTGCCCGTGCCGCAGTTGCCATTTGCTCCGGGTCGCTACCGGCGATTTGCAGCACACGCAAGCCGTTGTCGCCGCTGAAGTCCAGACGAGGCAGGCTCTTGCGGCTGCTCCATAGCACGGTATCGGAGGTATTCATTTCTGACACGGCCAGGGCTGCGCCAAAGTCCCGGCACAGGTTGCGAAACACCTGGTCGGTAAGACCGGCCATGGGGGCAAGTACGCAGCGGCCGTTTATGGCGTGCGGGCCGATTTGTATCGGGGTGGTCATGCTCTAGATCTGGGGTTGGCTACCGGCTGCTTCGTTGAGCCGCGTATTCTAGTCTGTTTCTATTCCCGGAAGGGTTTGCCGGAGCAGTCCATGCCGGTGTGGCGGCGCGGCAAGCAGAGTTCCAGCTCAAAGCCCTGCGCTCCTGAGCCCGGGTCGGCGATGCTGACATGGGCATCAATGGTGCTGTTGGGTTGCATCAGCAGGCTCGAAGGCAGGCTTTCACTGTCTGCGTATTCTGCCGGGCTGAAATGTTTGGCAGCGACGGGGTTGGACCAGCGATCACGCAAGATCACGCGCAAATAAGGCAGGCCAACCGGGGCCCTGCCGACTGCGGCGATTTGTGCCCTGATATCCATTACGTTTGGACCCGACTCTCCTGCGACGGCTTCCGAGCCCCGGATTTCATAGTCGGTAATCGACCATTCCGGGTAAAGCTCCATGCCCAGACGGGCGTAAACATCACGAATTGTCGAGCCCCATGAAGCGTTCGTCGCCAAAGCGTCGCGGTTGTAATGCACGAGTTGCAAGCCGAGGAGAGCGACCATGGTCACGCTGCCGACCAGCCACCGCATCGTGCGCGTCGTGTGCTCCGGTTGCTCTGCATCGCTTTCCGAGCGCCATGACGGCGATTCTTTCTGGCTTTTGTCGTCTGCTTGTTCGCTTTCATCGTCCAGCACGATGTGCTGCACGTCGTAGCCCCCCGCGGGCGGTTCCTCCGGTTCGGGGGCCGGCGCTGCAGAATCGTCCTCACTGATAGGCTCATCGACGGTGCCGAATGCTGACAGGCTTTCTTCAATGGATTTTGCCCACTGGGCTGAGTCATCATCATCCCCGGCGTCGTCATCCGCAGATATTTCCCAGACATCCTCATCAGTTGCCTCGGTGTCATTCGGCTCAGCCATGTCGTCTTCCCAGACGTCGGTGGCTTCATCGGCCTCGCTATTCAGTTCATCGATGGTCGAATAGATCTCCGGGCCTGAATCGCTTGCCGGCTCCTGCGCCTTACCCTGATAGACATAGTCGTCCTCGTCATTAGCAGCGGTGGCGTCCCAACTGCCGTCCGTATCGGTAAACGAGACCGGCTCTTCTTCCTCTTCTTTTTGCCAGCTTGCCGTACTGGCAAAAATGCTCGACCACTTGTCCTGAGGCGCGTTGAATTCCAGAGACTCAGCTGACTCGGGCTCATCGTCGCTGTCGGCTTGCGCTGCAGTTTCGTCCTCGACCAGGGCATCTTCGGCATCTTCTGCCGATACCGAGTCCTTCGAGTCTTCGCTCAGCCAATCGCCTTTATGGTTGAACGAGCGTTCGGATTCGGCGATATAGCGGTCTGCGGGTGGCCGGCCCGTGTCATCTGGTGAGGAATCAATCGCGCCGACCCCGGGAATGCGTTCCCAAATGGTGTCATCGAATTCGTCATCCTCGGCAGCGCTGTCACTCGGGCCTTGAGGTTCCCCGGCATCGCCTGATTCACGCGTATCGTCTTCTCCGCCCAGCTCAAAAACAACCGGCTCATCTTCTTCACTGAGTTCTTCGTTACTCAGATCATGTGCATTTTCGTCGTCGATTTCCTCGCTATCAGCGTCGATATACAAGACCAGGTCGTCATCTTCATCGGTGTCGTCATCCGCCGCTATGGAACCGAGCAGGGGTTCGGCGCGGTCATCGTCCGAGAAGTCGGTCGGCCCTTCATCAGGCCCTTCCTCAGGCGCTACTCGACCGCGCTCGGCCGAAGAATTTTCGTCTGTTTCGAAATCGTCATTCGGTTCATCGAGCAGAAATTCATCGTATTCGAACGTGTCGTCGTCGTCCGCCTCGGTCTCAACCGGCTCGCGGCCCGACCCTGCAGCCCATCTGTCGGGGAAAACATCTTCGGCTTCGGTAATCTGTTCGTCGTCGCCGGTCGCATCGATGTTTTCTGCACCTTCGCCCGCTGTATCCGCCGAGAAGTCCGGTGCGCCGCCAATAATGGTGTCAGCGAGCTCATCGTTTGCCGGTTCGATTGGCCATTTCTTGCCTGTCTCGGCCTCGACTTCCTCGTCTTCGGCAAGATACTCGAGCGCATTGAACACCCTGCTGCATTCGCCGCAGCGGACCTTTCCTTGCGCTCGGCGCAGATCGCCGGCGCTGAGTCGAAATGTCGTTTCACAGTCTGGGCAGCGGGTAAACATCAGCCTTCTATTCCATGTTTCCGTCCGGTCAGCAGGACCCAGTTTTGATCCTGCATACTTGTTTTCAGCGCAGCCCAGTCTGACCATGCAGCGCAGACGGCTTCGGCCTGATCTTCAAGGATGCCGCTTAGGGCGAGTCGTGCGTTCGAGTGCAACAGTTTACTGATTACCGGACCCAGTTCTATCAGAGTGCCGCTCAAAATATTAGCGACCAGCACATCATACTGTCGACCCGCTGCAATTTCTTCAGGACAGCATACGACGAGTTTTTCCGAGCAGCTGTTTTTTTCGGCATTGTTTCTCGTTGCGGCCAGTGCCTGCGCGTCAATGTCGACTGCGCAGGCTTCGTCGGCACCGAGCGCCAGTGATGCGATGGCCAACAGACCGGAGCCACAACCATAATCGAGTACGCTGCATCCGGACAGCGACTGAGATTCCAGCCAGTTCAGGCACATGGCCGTGGTCGGATGCTCGCCGGTGCCGAAAGCCAGCCCCGGAGTCATGCGGACGCTAATGCCCGGCTTGTTAAAAGCAATCCCGTCCGGCACCACCCAGAGTCGGTCTCCGAAGCGCAGGGGGCGCAGCGTTTTCTGCCAGTCGGCTTGCCAGTCGCGCTCATCGATACGGGTGAAGCTCAGTTCTGAGCCTTCGACCACATCCTGTAAAGCGGCAGCAAGCATTTCCGGGTCAGTGTCTTCCGGAAACAGCGCGGCCACGATGGTTGCAGACCATAATGGCGTTTCACCGGGTTTCGGCTCAAGGATAGGTTCTTCGCCGGCATCGCGAAACCAGACCGCCGATGCGCCAAGCTCTTCGAGCAAGGGCTCCAGCGTTTCGGGTCGTTGCTGACCGATGATCGTTTCCAGTTGCAGCCAGGACATGATTACTTATTTGCCTGGCTGCGCGGCCCCCGCATCCATAAACCGATCAGAGGCCCAGACGTTTTTCCAGATAATGGATGTCTGTGCCGCCGGCCTTGAACGCTGCATGCTGGAAAATTTCCCGATGCAGGAGAATATTGGTGTTAATACCGTCGACCACCATTTCGTTCAGGGCGTTGCGCATGCGGGCAATTGCCGTGGCACGGGTATCACCCCAGGTAATGAGCTTGCCGATCATGGAGTCGTAGAAAGGTGGCACCGTATATCCGCTGTAGAGGTGGCTGTCGATTCGGACACCGGGTCCGCCTGCCGGATGCCACGTGTCTACCCGGCCGGGCGAAGGCATGAATGTTTTCGGATCCTCTGCGTTGATACGGCATTCGATAGCATGGCCGCGCAGTTTGATGTCTTCCTGTTTAAAGCTTAACCGCTCACCTGCGGCAATCTTCAGCTGCTCCCTGACCAGATCGATACCGGTGATGAGCTCGGTAACCGGGTGTTCGACCTGCAGACGGGTATTCATTTCGATGAAATAGAATTCTCCGTCTTCGTACAGAAACTCGAAAGTTCCGGCATTCACGTAGCCCAGGGTGCGGCAGGCTTCCGCGCAGCGTTCGCCCATGCGCATGCGCTGCTCTTCGGTAATGCCGGGCGCGGGTGCTTCTTCAATGACTTTCTGATGGCGTCGCTGCATCGAGCAGTCGCGTTCAAACAGGTGCACCGCGTTGCCATAGCAGTCGGCAATGACCTGAAACTCGATATGCCGCGGCCGTTCGAGGAATTTTTCCATGTAGACCGTGTCATTGCCGAAAGCAGCGCCCGCTTCCGATTTCGTCAGGTTTATAGCGTTTAATAGCGATGCCTTGTTGTGCACAACGCGCATACCGCGACCGCCGCCGCCGCCCGCAGCTTTAATAATGATTGGATAGCCTATCTCGGCGGCTATGCGCAGGTTTTCATCCGGATCATCCGACAAGGGTCCGTCGGAACCGGGGACGCAGGGTACCCCTGCTTCCTTCATCGCTAATATTGCCGAAACCTTGTCGCCCATCGTGCGGATCAAATCAGGGGTCGGCCCGATGAAAACAAAGCCGCTACTGGCTACCCGCTCGGCAAAATCGGCATTTTCCGAGAGGAATCCGTAGCCCGGGTGAATAGCCTGCGCATCGGTCACTTCTGCAGCTGAAATAATGGCGGGCATGTTCAGGTAGCTTTGCGCGGAGGGGCCCGGCCCGATGCAGACTGTTTCGTCTGCCATCAGCACATGCTTCAGATTCGCGTCCGCGGTGGAATGCACGGCGACGGTTTTGATGCCGAGCTCGTTGCAGGCGCGCATGATGCGCAGCGCAATTTCACCCCGGTTGGCAATAAGAACTTTGTCGAACATGATCTTTTTCCTGGGCCGCTGTTAGGTCGGCGGTTTCAATACAGGCGCAACTAAGTCAGCCGATCACGAAAAGTGTCTGGCCAAATTCGATTGGATCGCCGTTTTCAACTTCAACCGAAAGCACCTTTCCGGACACGTCTGCCTCGATCTGGTTCATCATTTTCATCGCTTCGATAATGCACAGCGTGTCGCCGATCTGGATCGTGTCGCCAACCTTCACGAATGGCTCGGCCTCTGGTGTGGGCGAGCGATAGAAGGTGCCCACCATCGGCGCTGCTACTTTATGCCCGGGAGTTTCTGCGGGTGCGGCGGGTGCGGATTCCGCGGCCGCTGCAATCGCAGGCGCAGCCTGTTGCGCGGGAGCGGGCGCTGCTGCCGGCGCATGATGCACAGCGTGCACCGGATGCGCGATCGGAGCGCTCGCAGCATAGCGACTGATTCGCACCGCCTCTTCTCCTTCGGTGATCTCGATTTCGGCGATACCCGATTCTTCCAGGAGCTCGATTAGCTTTTTAACTTTTCTGATATCCATAGCCTGACTCGTGGGCTGATTCAGCCCTGTTCATTACGAAGAAGGTTGTCTGCCGCCTGCAGCGCAAGGCTGTAGCCGTGGGGGCCAAGGCCGGCGATGATGCCTGCAGCAACGTCCGAGAAATAGGACTGGCGCCTGAATTCCTCGCGTGCATGAATGTTGCTGATATGTATTTCAATAAACGGTATTGCAACGCCGAGCAGTGCGTCGCGCAGCGCCACGCTCGTATGCGTGAATGCGCCCGGGTTGATCAGAATAAAATCCACTTCCCCGGCCGCCGCCTGCACGCGGTCGACCAGTTCCGATTCCGAGTTGCTCTGCATCGCGGCAAAGCGATGGCCGAGTTTCTCGGCTTCGGCGGCCAACCGGGTTTCAATATCGGCCAGTGTGCTCGCTCCATACACCTCGGGCTCGCGTCTGCCCAGCAAGTTCAGGTTGGGGCCATTCAGTAGTAACAGGGAAGCCATGCGCCGCCGTATTGCGTCCAGTTAACGTAAGATGCGCGCAATTTTAGCGATTTTAGGTGCAAATACAAGCATGAACTGATTCGACCGGGCAGTCGCCCAGCCAGACACCGTGCCGCGCGACTAAGCGCGCTTCGCCGGCCTAATCTCCGAGTCGTTCCAGCCGCTGGCGCGCTTGCGCAACGCTGAGTTCGCCGCCGGTTACGGACGCGCTTACGGCGACCAGTTCCCGCAATTGGGCAAGGTCTATTTCGCCTATATGGACTTTCAGGATACTGCCGTTGCCGGCAACCAGCACCGAGAAGGGTAAGCCCAGGTCCGGCAATCCAAACTGATCGCTCACGGCCATTGCATCGGCTTCGCCGACCAGGATCGGGTAGCTGATGCCGGCTTCCGAAATATATGTTTGCACATCGGCCTGGCGATCAATCGCGATCCCGAGGATGGTAAGCCCGGTGCTGGTGCGTTCTTCGTGCAGCGTTTGCAGCAGCGGCATCTCGCGGCGACAGGGCGCGCACCACGTTGCCCAGAAATTTATGAGTAATGGCTGGCCCGACCACTCGCTGATGGCATGCGGTTCGCCCCAGACATCATTGAGCGTGAATTCGCTGAGGGTATCGGGAATGGCCCCTGCCTCGGGTTGTTGCAGGCCACCCTCGCGTTCGCTGGTCTGCAGGTAAACGCTCAGGCCGATAATCGCGCAGCAAAGCAGCATGACGGCATACAGCAAATAGCGAAGTGGGCTGGGCATGATGGTCGTTTACTTCGTCCGGTGCGGCTGCGCCGAGCCGCTTCAAAGTGCGCAATGGTAATCGAAAATGACCGGGTTGCTGTCGCGAAATTTATTGCAGCACGTAGTCCAGATGCGCCAGAAAGTCGTCGGCCGACATGTAGCCGATCACTCGCTGCCCCTGTATCTCCTCGCCCGCGCGATCAAAGAAAACGATGGTGGGCGGGCCGAATATACCGAAGCGTTGCAACAAAGCCTGATCGACGGCGTCGTTAGCGGTAACGTCCGCCTGTAATAGCACGGCCTCGCCCAGCGCGGCCTGCACTCGCTCGTCGGTGAACGTCCAGGCTTCCATTTCCTTGCACGACACGCACCAGTCAGCATAGAAGTCGAGCATCAGCGGCTGGTTGTCCGCGGCCGCATTTGCCAGGGCCGCATCGAAATCCTCGACCGACTTGATTCTGACGAACGGCAGATCCTGTTCATGCCGGACACTATCGCCCGCCAGTTTCTCCAGCGGATTGAACGGGTCACTGGCCCCCGAGAAAGCGCCGATGAGCAATAACCCGCCGTAACCGAGCAGGACGATGCCCGCCAACTTGCTGAACACCGAGAGTGGATTGGTGGGGTTGGGCGGAGACCGTAACGCGCCACCCCAGATGCCTGCAAAAATCGCCAGTGCCGACCACAGGAACATGACCAACCCGGGCGGCAGGATGCGATCCAGCATCCAGATTGCGAGTCCGAGCAACATCAAGCCAAAGATGCCTTTGACCGTGTTCATCCAGGGACCCGACTTGGGTAGCAGTTTACCTGCCGAGGTGCCGTAAATAATCAGCGGAATTCCCATGCCGATGCTGAGCGCGAACAGCGCAAGTGCGCCGCGCGCTACATCGCCGGTTTGGGCGATTACCGTCAGGGCCGCCACGAGTGGCGGCGCGACGCAGGTGCTGACAACAAGGGCCGAGATGGCACCCAGTATGCCGGTGCCAATGAATGAACCTGATTTGCCGCGGCTGCCGAGCGCGCTTAGCCGCGTTTGCAGCGCGGCGGGTAGCTGTAATTCGTAGACGCCGAACATCGCGAGAGACAAGACTACAAACAGCAGCGCGACCGCTGAAATAATTGCAGGAGTTTGCAGCGCCGCCTGAATCTGTCCGCCCGCGGCACCGAACAGCGCGCCCGCGAGCGTATAGGTGAACGCCATACCCAGTACGTAGCTGACCGACAACCAAAAGGACCTCGCTGTCGTCGCTTCGTTGCCCTGCCCCGCGATGATTCCGGACAGTATCGGTACCATGGGCAGGCAACATGGCGTGAACGCAAGCAATAGGCCCAAGCCTACAAACACGAGCATGATTGTCGGCAGGCCCGCACTCGAAATGACCGCGGACAGTCGATCCTGCTCCGACACGGGCGGCACTCGTGCGGGCGCAGCGCTCGTCGCGCGCGGCAAGTCTACCGGCAGCGTGATGCTCGCAGGCGGGTAACAGATGCTGTCTTTTTTGCAGCCCTGGTAATCCATGGCGAGTTCTATGACCAGCGGATCAGGACTGCTTCTGGACAAGGGGATTCGAATCTCGACAACGTCATAATAGACTTCCGTTTCACCGAACTCCGCATCCATTTCCATGACGCCCTGAGGCAACTGCGGTTTACCGAGCTGGATCTGCTCGTCCGGGTTGGCAAAAGTGAAACTGTCGCGGTAAAGGTAGTAACCCGGTTCGATGTCCCAGCGGACTTCCAGCGTAAACGGGTCAGGTGTGCTGATCGACGGGATGAAGGCCTGACTCTGGGGCAACGGATCACCCGCAAGCGATGCACCGGCCGAACCCGCCAATGAAGGCAAGCCGGAGGCGCGCAGCGGGCTTGCGGACTTTTCTCCGGCGGGTCGTTGCAGCTTTGCTTCCCAGTCCTGGGGCGGGTAACACAGACCGTAGTCCGCGCAACCTTGCGAGCGAATTTTAAGCGTTAACCCGGCCTGTCCCTGCGGCAATTCCTGCACGGGAATACGCACCTGAATTCGGTCGCGGAAGATAATCTGTTCGCCGAAAAACTCATCAGAATGCACTTCACCGTCAGGAAAGACCGGTGGACCCAGGCTGCCGTCGACGAGGCTGTATTGCATTCTCTCGCGGTACAGGTAGTAGCCGTCTTCGATGTCCCAGTCGACGACGATTTCTCCGCTTTCAATGCGGGCATCGAAACGAAAAACTTCGGCCGGTTTTTTCAGTTCTCGTGCAGCGAACGCATCCGAACACACCACTTGCAGGATGCAGGCGGCAACAAGCCAAAACAAATTAGCGCGCGAGATGCTCAACGTGTGCAGTCCTTTATCCAGTCGAGGTAGGGTTTATACCCGCCGTTGATCGGTACCGCTATGACTTCCGGAAGTCCATAGGGGTGAAGGCTCACGAGTTCGCTCGTTAATTCATCGACTCTATCCGCCGATGTTTTTATCAGCAGCAGCACTTCGGTGCCGCTCTTCATCTCACCTTCCCACTTATAGAAAGACGTCAGGCCCGGCACGATGTTCACGCATCCGGCCAAACCGGCCGCGACGATCCGGTTGGCAATGGACCGCGCGGTCGGGTCGTCGGGGCAGGTGCAATACACCATCATGGCGTCAGAATTCATCGATAAAGCGTCTCTTAAAAAGGTTGCCCAGCATAGCCAAGCTGCATTTTTATGTCATTGGACTGGTTCAAGGCCTTGAAATCCCGGTTTTTGCCACTATGATTAGCACTCCTCTAAGGTGAGTGCTAATAAAATTTTAAAATAAGTTATTGTTTTTATTGCTCATTTAACGATTTTCAGGAGTTTCAACAATGAATATTCGACCGCTTCATGATCGGATTATCGTCAAGCGCATGGAAGAAGAGCGTATGTCGGCCGGCGGAATCGTGATTCCCGACTCAGCCACCGAGAAGCCCATTAAGGGTGAAGTTATCGCCGTTGGTAATGGCAAGCACCTCGAGAATGGAGAAATCCGTGCCCTCGACGTAAAGAAGGGCGACAAGGTCCTGTTCGGCAAGTACAGCGGTACGGAAGTAAAGGTCGATGGCGAAGAGCTTCTGGTAATGAAAGAAGACGACGTTATGGCTGTTATCGAAGGCTAGTTATTCAAACGCTAGTACCGGAATTACCAATTTCTGCCGGCATCGCCGGTCTGAACCAAACTTAAAACTAAGAGGTGCAGTGAGATGGCTGCTAAAGATGTCAAATTCGGAGACGACGCGCGCGCAAGGATGTTTGCCGGCGTTAATGTTCTCGCAAATGCTGTAAAAGTTACCCTCGGCCCTAAAGGCCGCAACGTTATTCTCGACAAGAGCTTCGGCGCTCCGACCGTCACCAAGGACGGCGTATCGGTTGCAAAGGAAATCGAGCTCGACAATAAATTCGAAAACATGGGCGCGCAGATGGTGAAGGAAGTTGCATCGCAGACTTCTGACATCGCAGGCGACGGCACCACGACCGCAACCGTTCTGGCCCAGGCAATCCTGCGCGAAGGCCTGAAGTCAGTTGCTGCCGGCATGAATCCTATGGATCTCAAGCGCGGCATCGACAAGGCTGCCGCCGCAATCGTCGAGGAGCTTAAGAAGCTTTCTCAGCCTTGCGAAGAAAGCAAGGCAATCGCCCAGGTGGGCACGATTTCCGCCAACTCGGACGAAGCCGTCGGCGAGATCATTGCCGAAGCCATGGGCAAGGTCGGTAAAGAAGGCGTGATTACCGTTGAAGAAGGTTCCGGCCTGCAGAATGAGCTGGACGTCGTCGAAGGTATGCAGTTCGATCGTGGCTACCTGTCGCCGTATTTCATCAGCGACGCCAACAGCCAGAGTGCTGAACTCGAGAACCCCTTTGTTCTTTTGTTCGACAAGAAAATCTCCAACATTCGTGATCTGCTGCCGCTGCTGGAAGCCGTTGCCAAATCCAGCCGTCCGTTGCTGATCATCGCTGAGGACGTCGAAGGCGAAGCGCTGGCAACCCTCGTGGTGAACACCATTCGCGGTATCGTTAAGGTTTGCGCGGTCAAGGCGCCTGGCTTCGGCGATCGCCGTAAAGCCATGCTGCAGGACATCGCTATCCTGACCGGCGGCCAGGTGATCTCCGAAGAAGTGGGTCTGAGTCTCGAGAAAGCTACGCTGGAAGATCTGGGCGAAGCGAAGAAGATCCAGGTCAACAAGGAAACCACCACGATCATCGACGGAGCCGGTTCAGCGAAGGACATCCAGGCACGCGTAACGCAGATCAACAAGGAAATGGAAGAGTCCACTTCGGATTACGATCGCGAAAAACTGCAGGAACGCGTTGCCAAGCTGGCAGGCGGTGTTGCGGTGATCAAGGTCGGCGCCGCCACCGAGATCGAAATGAAAGAGAAGAAAGCTCGCGTAGAAGACGCGCTGCACGCGACCCGTGCGGCCGTCGAAGAAGGCGTGGTTGCCGGCGGTGGCGTTGCGTTGATTCGCGCCAATGCCAAGATCGGTGATCTCAAGGGTGCTAATGACGAGCAGGATGTCGGCATCATCATTCTGCGCCGTGCCCTGGAAGAGCCGCTGCGGCAGATCGTTGCCAATGCCGGTGAAGACAGCTCTGTGATCCTTAACAAGGTTGCCGAAGGCAAAGGTAACTTCGGTTACAACGCCGCGACCGGTGAGTACGGCGACATGATCGACTTCGGTATTATCGATCCGACCAAGGTCACGCGCTCAGCTTTGCAGAACGCAGCCTCGGTTGCCGGCCTGTTGCTGACGACGGAAGCGATGATTACCGAGTTGCCGAAGGAAGAAGGCGGCGCGCCAATGCCTGATATGGGCGGCATGGGTGGAATGGGCGGCATGATGTAAGCCATTTTTCACTCGACTGCTTGTTCGAAAGAAACAAAAACCCCGCACCGGGCAATCGGTGCGGGGTTTTTTAATGGCGGTTATCGGTAGCATCGTCGAACTGATTTCGTTAAATCGCACGGCTTTCGCGTAGCGGCATCAGCATTTAATGTTCCGTTGTGCGGGGTTGTTAAATTTCGGATTAAGTCGCCTGATCAGCCATTTCCAGTGTCAGTCTCTATACTAAAACCAACCCCTGACGGGCCAACAGCCATAATAAAAACCAAAATGAAGCGCTGCAGCCATATAGAAGGCTATCCCACCTGGATATTTGCCGATGGCACACGACGCAGTAGCGTATTGACCTAAAAAGAGCTCGAGCGCCATACGGGCTGTAAACTGCAAGAGAAAAATTACCTGATAAATTGACCCACTAATTTTGATTGCCGGTAGCTATGCTCCGATCGCGTCCAATCCAAAAGAATATTGAGCCTTGTACCGGTTACTATTCGGCCTCGCCTAATCTGAAACGGGTTCAGGCTCGAATGAATTTTTAAGCATGGCTAGCCCGCTTTCGTGCGGGCCGGGCCAAAGTCGAGGCATTGGCGTCGGTGCTGGGCGCCGGGCCGCCCCTG
>Ga0209536_100007246_pt1 | contig 16837 bp, 14 predicted proteins | sample DeeMarSeWOR28_12_FD_187461 | JGI IMG/M metagenome (GOLD analysis project Ga0209536, IMG submission 187461) | Marine sediment microbial communities from White Oak River estuary, North Carolina - WOR-2-8_12 (SPAdes) (version 2) | ecosystem: Environmental > Aquatic > Marine > Intertidal zone >... | reverse complement strand
CGCACGACTCGGGGCTGAGGTAGAGCGGGGTCCCGACGATCATCCCCTGGCGCGTGAGCCCGACGGTCGTCTCGTCCTCGAGCCCCTTCGTGAGCCCGAAGTCCGCGATCTTCGCCATCTCGTCGCGCGCGCTGATCAGGATGTTGCCGGGACGAAACTCTTCACCGCCACTTTCGAACCACCGGTTTGGCGGCAGCTCATGCACTGAATTGACATGGGTCTTGTTCTTCCTTAAATCGTCTTTCTGGTCCTCGGTAAACCCACTGTGATAATTCTCAAAATGTTCCTGCATGCGGATAACAATGTCTCTATGGCTTTCTGCGATGGCCTGGAGAGACATTATGGTATGAGAGTAGGTTTGAGTGTTGCTGATTTTTTCTTTGTTCAAGAGGAAAAGGGTCTTGAATATATTCGCAACAATCACCTTCGGTCCTTCAGACAACCTTTCGAAACCACTGCAATACAATAAATCCGAAGCCGAGCAACAGATCGTTTCCAGCATTCTGGAGACGGATGCGGTCATCAATGCCTTTGTATCGAAAAAATATAACGAGATCACCGGTGAAAAGAGCAATACGGCGGTGAAGGTGCAAAATGGTGGTTTTATGCAGTGGGCCTACTATCATTATGGACGGCTTAGCTACAGTACCCCCGCTTTTTTCATTCCTGAAATAAAGGTAAAACCAGATTCCCTGAATCCGCTTAAGAAAGAAGGCTTCAATGCCGATATCAACTTCTTACGATGGGCAGACAGCACACAACAGCAAAACTATTTCCTGGATTGGTCGAGGATCGATCACCCTGATTTTCCGGACCATGAGGTTGAAATAGGCGGCTTCATGCCCTATGTGCGCAACAATCCTCCTGAGGATATTTTGGACAGCCTGGCACAAACTCATAATGAATTTATCGTCTGGCTGGCAAGACAAAGGCCCGTAATTAAGGTCATCAACCTAAAAAAGGAGAAGATCAGCAAGAATGTATTCAGAATTGAACTTGATGTATACAATGACGGATACCTGCCAGCCCTCAGCGAGATCGGCGAACGGACAAGATGGGTAAAGAAACCGAAGATTAGCCTTACGCTCGACAAAGGACAGGAGATGCTGAGTGGGCGCGCCGTGCAGCTGCTGGATAAACTACCAGGCGATACTGGTCACCATTTGACCTGGCTCGTGAAGGAGAAAGGCAATGTTTTGATACAAGTGGGTGCACCCCAAACAGGATTTCAAGTAGTAGAAATAGCTTTGCAATAATAACAGACCTATGATTGGCAGAAATAACATCTTCAGATTATTCATCCTTATTTTTCTCTGTTCTTTTTTATGGAGTCCCTCCAGTCGCGCACAATCCGCCGATGACATCTTCAAGGCAGCAGGGACACCTTCAGATCCCAGGGTAACCGTTAGCTGGAACCGGTATTACACCTATGACGGGATCACTTCCATATGCAATGCACTGGTGTCGGCTTACCCTGAACTGGTTTCAATGCAATCCATCGGGAAATCCTATGAAGGTAGAGACATCTGGCTACTGGAAGTTACTGACTCAAAGGCTAAGCCTGCGCATCAGAAACCTGGTTTCTACATCGATGGCAACATTCACAGCAATGAAATCCAGGGATCAGAGATCAGCCTCTATACGGCCTGGTATCTTGTTGAATCCTATGATGACAATGCATTCATAAACAATCTTTTGAAAGAAAAGGTATTCTATATCGTTCCAACGATCAATCCCGATGCCAGGGATAATTACATGAAAGCGCCCAACACTGCAAATACCCCCCGTTCGGGGATGATGCCATTTGATGATGACCGTGACGGCCTGGAGGATGAAGATGGCCTTGATGATGTTAACGGCGATGGTCATGTTACCTATATGCGAAGGAAAAATCCTAATGGACGGTACAAAATCGATCCGGATAATCCAAAATGGCTGATTCGTGCCGACCCTGACGAGCCCGGACAGTATGAATTCCTGGGCACCGAAGGATTCGATAACGATGGGGATGGCCGGGTGAATGAAGACCGTGTTGGCGGGTATTACGATCCAAACCGGGATTGGGGATGGGATTGGCAACCCGAATATATTCAGAGTGGGGCATTAAAATACCCATTTTCTGTTCCGGAGAACAGGGCTGTTGCCGAATTTGTAATGGCACACCCAAATATTGCAGGTGCACAGAGTTACCACAATTCCGGGGGCATGATCTTACGGGGTCCTGGATCGAAGTTCGATGTATCCACCTTCCATGCAACGGATATATCCGTCTATGATGCAATTGGGAAACTGGGAGCCAAGATCATTCCAGGATATGATTACATGGTGTTGTATACTGACCTCTATCCTGCTTTTGGAGGAGAGATTAGCTGGTTCCATGGAGGAAGGGGCATATTCTCTTTTACGAATGAACTGTTTACCAGCAAATATTTCTTCAACAAGGACTATGATGGGTATCAGGAAAGAATGAAAGATGCCTTTGATTTCGACAAGTATCTCTTATTCGAGGATGCCTATGTGGAATGGACCCCTTTCGACCATCCCACCTATGGTCCGATTGAGATCGGAGGATTTAAAAGGAATTTTAGCCGGGCCAATCCGGGATTCCTTCTGGAAAGCGACGCGCACCGCAATATGGCGTTCACGATATTTCATGCATATCATACCCCGAACATTGTAGTTGAAGAAGTGGAAGAGAAAGACCTGGGCACAGGACTGAAAGAAATTACCGTTACCATAGCAAACAAACGCATGATACCAACCCATTCCGGAAATGATATGGAGCACAGGATTAACAGACCGGATTATGTTACCATAAAGGGAGTGGATGTGGTTGCAGGCATGGTGGTCGATGACAAGGATCTTAAATTGACCAGGGAGCAAAAATATCAACCAGAGCAAATAGCGGTGCAAAATATACCAGGTATGGGAGCAGTAGTCGTACGGTGGATCGTCAGCAATGCAAAAGCGTATTCCATCGAGGTCGACAGTCAGAAAGGCGGTGTAATCACGTGGTCGAAGGGATCTTGATACACGGCAAATCAACATGGTCGACAGGGCGCTGCGAAAATCAAAATTTGTAGTATAATATAATAGCTTATCCATCATAATCCAGTTAATTTGCAGAGATGAAGGATGATAGCCTACCAGATTATTTGCAGGAACTAAATGATGCACAACGCAGTGCGGTATTGAATGTCGAGGGACCTTCTCTGATCATTGCAGGTGCCGGATCGGGCAAAACAAGGGTTTTAACCTACAGGATCGCACATCTAATCAAGTCTCATCAGGTGGATCCCTTCAATATACTGGCGCTAACCTTCACCAATAAAGCAGCCAATGAAATGCGGGAACGCATTGAAAAAATTGTCGGTGATGAGGCACGAAATATCTGGATGGGCACATTTCATTCCGTCTTCGCCAGAATTCTCAGGATAGAAGGCGAAAAAATCGGATTCCCAAGCAATTTCTCCATTTACGATACGGATGATTCCAAATCATTGTTAAAATCCATCATCAAGGAACTTAACCTCGATGACAAGGTATATAAGCCAAACGTGGTCTATAACCGGATTTCAGGTGCAAAGAACCGGCTAATCTCCTGGAAGGAATATCAGAACAATCCTATCTATAAGGCGGATGACGTAAGCGCCATGAAACCGGAACTTGGCAGGATATACCAGATATATGTTGAAAGATGCTTTAAAGCATCTGCGATGGACTTTGACGACCTTTTATTTAACACCTATATCCTGTTCCGGGATTTCCCGGACGTCCTGAACAAGTACCAACATTTTTTTCATTATGTATTGATCGACGAGTTTCAGGATACGAATCTGGCACAGTATATTATCACTAAAAAACTGGCCGCAGTACGGCAGAACATAGCTGTTGTCGGTGATGACGCACAGAGTATTTATGCTTTCCGTGGAGCCGACATACACAACATCCTCAACCTCGAAAAGGATTATCCGGATATCAGTGTGTTTAAGCTGGAACAGAATTATCGTTCAACACAAAACATTGTCAATGCGGCAAATACGGTAATCAGAAGAAACAAAGCCCAGCTTCCCAAAAAACTGTGGACCAGCAATGCGGAAGGGGAACTGATCGATCTGATCAAGGCCAATTCCGACAATGAGGAAGGGAAACTCGTCGCTTCGGCCATCTTTGAAGCGAAGGCCAACCGGCAACTGAGAAATGAAGACTTCGTGGTACTGTACCGGACAAACAGCCAATCCAGAGCGATCGAAGAGGCATTGCGAAGAATGAACCTAAAATACAGGGTTGTCGGGGGTGTCTCATTCTATCAGCGCCGGGAGATTAAAGACCTTTTGTGTTACCTCAGATTTTCCGTCAATCATAACGATGAGGAAGCCCTCAAACGAATTATAAATCTACCCAAAAGGGGTATCGGTCCGGGCACCGTCAACAAGATCATCGTCAACGCCAGTGAGAATCAGATAAGTTTGTGGGAAGTCATATCCAATATCAATGAATTTGGGGGCGGCAGGGCTATTTCAAGTATTGCAGACTTCGCCAACCTGATTAAAAGATTCGAGATTGAGATACAGAAAAAAGATGCCTATGAGGCCGCCAATCTTATCGCCAAGGAATCCGGGATCTTACGGGAACTGTATGAAGACAAGACCATTGAAGGATTAAACCGATATGAGAATGTTCAGGAGTTGTTGAATGCGATCAAGGAATTCGTAGACAACAAGGAAAATGAAGAAAAAAGCCTTTCCTCATTCCTCCAGTCCGTTGCCCTGATAACCAATCTGGATGAAGAAGACAAGGAAGATCAGGACAGGGTTACGCTGATGACGATCCATATGGCCAAAGGTCTGGAATTCAATCAGGTTTTTATTGTTGGCATGGAAGAAGACCTTTTCCCATCACAGATGATGCTCACGAGCAGGGCTGACCTGGAGGAAGAAAGGCGGCTGTTTTATGTCGCAATGACCAGGGCGAAGGTGAAACTGGTATTGTCCTATGCCATAACGCGGTACCGTTTCGGGCGCCTGAAAAGTTGTGAACCCAGCAGATTCCTGGAAGATATAGATTCACAATATATCAAAATGAACCGGAGTGCTTTCCCAAAAATCGAAAACAATATTTTGTCTTCCTCATCCTTCGGCAGTCATATTACCGAAAATTACAACAGTACTATACGAAAGAAGGTAAACACTACTGTGGTAAAAAAACATACCCCTTCACCGGGATTCACCCCGAGTGACACTTCCCATCTCGAAAAAGGAATGAAAGTGGAGCATCCGAAATTCGGATACGGTGAGGTAATTGAAATGGATGTCGATGGGGCCAGTAAAAAAGCTAAAGTTAAATTTGATAATTTTGGGGAGAAAACATTATTGCTTACTTTTGCAAAGCTCAGGATATGTAATTAATCCTCATGAATATATAGCTCACCTAAAAATAAGGGAATGAACGATTATAATACGCAGAAAGGACCCGTGATTTTAAAAGAATATGGAAGAAATGTGCAGATGCTGGTAGAATACCTGATGAATATTCAGGACAAGGAAAAAAGAACTGCCAGTGCCAAGGTGCTGGTTGACCTGATGAAACAGATCAATCCATCCGTAAAAGAGGGTAGCGAAGACACACAGAAACTATGGGATGACCTGGTCATTATGTCAGATTTTAAATTGGATATTGATAGTCCGTTCCCAAAACCCGACAGAGAACTCTTATTGAAGAAGCCTGACCGTCTGCGTTATAAGGATAAAAGGATCATGTACAAACATTATGGCCTGAATATACAATTGCTTGTAGATCATGCCCTCAGCATGGACGATCCTGAAGACCGGGAAGCGGCAGTTGTCTATATTGGCCGTTTGATGAAGAGTTTTGCCAGTATCTGGAATAGAGACAACCTCGACGACACGGTTATCATCAATAATATCAAGGAATTATCCGGAGGAAAGCTGACTATTGACATGGATAAAGTAAAGGAGAATAACCTGTTCAATAATCTGGTAAAGGAAAAACCAAAGACCTACCAGAACAGCGGCGGAGGTGGAAAAAATAAAAGACCGAGAAGAAAAAGGAACTAATGCTTTCCTTTAAAATTGAAGGTGGCCATGTACTGCAGGGGGATATCAGCCCCCAGGGAGCAAAGAACGAGGCCCTTCAGGTCATATGTACAGCACTGCTTACCTCAGAACCAGTAACCATAAACAATATACCCGATATCAGGGATGTAAATGCCCTGATAGACATCCTTATCGACCTGGGTGTAAAAACTGAGAATGTTGGGGAAGGATCCTATCAGTTCCATGCTGTCGATATAGATATTTCCTACCTTGAAACTGAAAAATACAAAAAGAAAGCCTCTTCATTGCGGGGATCTATCATGATCCTGGGTCCTCTGCTGGCAAGGTATAAAAAAGCCAGGATCCCAAAACCCGGCGGTGATAAAATTGGAAGAAGAAGGCTTGATACGCATTTCTATGGATTTCAAAAACTGGGTGCAAAATTTAACTACGACAAGGATAATGATTTTTTCAGTATCGATGCCTCAAACCTGAAGGGCAGCTATATGTTGCTCGATGAGGCTTCTGTGACCGGTACAGCAAATATTATTATGGCAGCGGTTCTGGCAAAGGGTAAAACAGTGATTTACAACGCCGCCTGTGAACCTTATGTACAGCAACTTTGCCGGATGCTCAATGCCATGGGTGCGGAGATATCCGGAATTGGCAGCAACATGTTGACCATCACCGGAGTGACTTCGCTTCACGGAACGGTCCATACCCTGCATCCTGATATGATCGAAATAGGAAGCTTTATCGGTCTTGCGGCCATGACCCGATCGAATATCCGTATAAAAAATGTTTACCGGGAACATCTTGGATTGATCCCCGAGGTCTTTCAGCGACTGGGTATCCAGATCGAATTCAGCGAGAACGACCTGGTCATTCCGCAACATGACCATTATGAAATCGAAACCTTTATTGACGGTTCAATAATGACCATCTCCGATGCTATCTGGCCAGGATTTTCACCGGACTTATTGAGCATAGCGCTGGTGGTGGCGACCCAGGCAAAAGGGACGGTGCTGATACATCAGAAGATGTTTGAAAGCAGACTCTTCTTTGTCGACAAGCTGATCGATATGGGTGCACAGATCATACTTTGTGACCCCCACAGAGCTACTGTGATCGGTCTGGACCGTAAATTTACACTGAGAGGCATTCACATGAGTTCACCCGACATAAGGGCAGGGGTTGCACTGCTTATTGCTGCACTTTCCGCGGAAGGCGACAGCATTATCTCCAATGTGGAACAGATAGACAGAGGTTACCAATTCATTGATAAAAGGCTGAATGCACTTGGCGCGAAAATAGAACGCCTGGGGAATTAAGCTGCCGGATCAGGTATAGTTGTTCAACATTACAGGCATAACAAGCATTAAGAGGTCTTCACCATCACCCTGTTCTTTGGGAACAATAAGACCCGCCCGGTTCGACTCAGACAATTTCAACATGACTTCCTCACTTTCCATATTGGACAGCATCTCTATCAGGAATCTTGCATTAAAGCCAATGACAATATCCTCCCCGTCATGTTCGCAACTCAACCTTTCATTGGCTTCATTTGAGAAATCAAGATCTTCAGCCGAAATCTGCAACTCGCTGCCTGCTATTTTCAGCTTAACCTGGTTTGTGGTTTTGTTTGCATAGATGGCGATCCGCTTGAGTGAGCTTAAGAATTCCATGCGTTTGATCGTCATTATGTTGTGATTATCTGCCGGGATCACATTTTCATAGTCCGGATATCTCTCGTCAATCAGGCGACAGATCATACGCACATGTCCGAATTCAAAAAAGGCATTCGATAAATTATACTCCACGGAAACACCTGAGTTCTCAGGAGGAAGCACGTTCTTGAGCAGATTCAATGCTTTACGGGGTATGATAATCGCATTCTGGTTATCGGAGGAGATGTCCGTTCGCTGGTATTTAATAAGCCTGTGGCCGTCGGTGGCCACGAATGTGGAATTGTTTTGATCGATGTTCAAGTACACCCCGGTCATTGCAGGGCGTAATTCGTCATTACTGGTTGCAAATATCGTGTTTGAAATGGCCGTGGATAATACTTCTGAAGACATTTCAACTGAATATCCATCGCTGACGCTGGGCACTTTCGGAAAATCAGTTGCGTTTTCTCCGGAGAGTTTATAGCGTCCGTTATCAGAATTTATCTCTATACTGTAGGATTCCTCATCAATGGAAAAGGTCACGGGTTGCTCCGGCAGATTCTTCAAAGTATCCAGCAAGATCTTTGCCGGCACAGCAATACTTCCTTTTTCTTTCGCCTCAACTTCTATATCCGTGATCATGGAAGTCTGCAGATCCGAGGCGGTAATGGTCAATTTTCCGGATTCAATTTCAAATAAAAAATTCTCAAGTATAGGCACTACCGGATTTGTGGTGATCACTCCGTTGATGTTCTGGAGTTCCTTAAGCAGTGCTGATGACGTAACGATGAATTTCATGAGTTTCTGAAATATATATGTGTGAATTTATCGGTTAAAGTTAAAAATAATATTCTAAATAATTATTAAAATGGATTTCCCTAAATATAATCTTTATTAATATTGTATTCAACACAAACGAGAGGATATATTTCAAATATATCGCATTAAAAAGATCAATTTACAGCATTATGCTAGATAAAATAAGAGAAACTTCTGAATTCCTGAAAAATAAAACAGACGGTCGTCCGCAAGTCGGGATAATCCTCGGCACTGGATTGGGGGCACTGGTAAATGATATTGACATATCCATTACAATTCCCTATGAAGACATTCCGAACTTCCCGGTATCCACAGTTGAGAGTCATTCCGGCAAGTTAATCTTCGGAGAACTGGGTGGCAAAAAGGTCGTGGTAATGCAGGGCAGGTTCCACTATTATGAAGGGTATGATATGCAGCAGATCACCTTCCCGGTCCGTGTAATGAAGTTCCTGGGAATCGAAAAACTGTTTATTTCCAATGCTTCAGGGGGTCTGCGGGACGAACAGGAAATCAGCGACCTCATGATACTGAGTGATCATATCAATCTCTTACCCGAAAATCCACTCCGCGGCAAGAATCTGGATGACCTCGGTCCGCGTTTCCCCGACATGAGCGATGCGTACGACAAGGATCTTATACAAAAAGCCCTGGAGATAGCCAGGAAGCATAACATCAAGGTCCATACAGGAGTGTATGCAGCTGTTCCGGGTCCGAATCTTGAGACCCCGGCAGAATACAAATACCTGAGCATTATTGGAGCCGATGCGGTGGGAATGTCTACCATTCCCGAGAACCTGGTAGCGCGACAAATGGGCATTCCGTGTTTTGCCATTTCTGTAATTACCGATATCGGTGTGGAAGGAAAGATCAAGAAGGTAACGGTTGAAGAGGTTATCGCAGCTGCTGCGAAAGCTGAACCGAATATGACCCGGCTTATGGAAGAGCTGATCAGTTCAATATAAAGTTTTTGAATACAGGTAGGATTGCTTTTTACGCACTGAGGCCTAATCCTGCAAAACATTGGCAATAAACGTGGATTTTAATCCTACCCAGGCCACCAGTAAAATCAGGGCCCAGGTCAGGTATATGGTATAGTAATCCTGAGTATCCTTAAATCGGGTCTCCTTGATCTCTGCTTTTTCGTATTGATCGATCAGGGCAAAGACATTCTCCAGGGCCTCATTGTCTGAGACGCGGTAAAATTCACCATCTCCTATCTCGGCAATTTTCCTGAGGTTTGTTTCATCCAGGGTATTCTCTACATACCGCGTCCTGCCGAAGAAATCTTTCCCGAAGGGAACCCTTCCCTCCTTCCCTATGGCAATGGTATAGATCCTGATATTGAATGAGCGGGCAAGCTCAGCCGCCGTAATAGGATCTATGTTACCGGCAGTATTGTCGCCGTCACTCAAAAGGATCAGCACCTTGGATTTCGATTCCGAATCCCTCATTCGATTGGTTCCGACAGCCAGTGCACTACCTATTGCAGTACCCCGGTTTTCGATCATTTCGAAGTCTATCTCTTCGATGTGGGCTTTTAAAAGATCGTAATCCAGTGTCAGGGGGGACAGGGAGTAGGCATCGCCGGAAAAGATCACAATGCCAATGCGGTCCTGAAATCGTCCCTCAATGAATTTTAGTGCCGTCTCCTTCGCTGCTTCAAGCCGGTTTGGTCTAAAATCCTCTATCTGCATGCTTTCCGAGATGTCGACTACAAGCATGATATCAATACCTTCAGTCCATTGTTCAACCTTCTCGTTGGTTTTTTGCGGACGGGCAATACTTACCACGATCAGGGACATGACGAGGGCCAGAAGTATGTCCGGGATGAATCTTAACAAACTGACCGGCCGCCATTTCAGGCTGCTTTTTGGCAATGCAATGAGCAGTTTTTGCTTCATCCTTGCCTGGATCACATATTTAATCAGAAAAACTGCCGGCACAATCCAGAGTAACCACAGCAATTGCTTGTATTCCCAGGAAAAGTTCTGGAAAGTGGCAGGATAAAACCAGTCAAGGCTATACCATACAGCGGGAAATACACTTTGACTATCCATCTTTCAGTTCGTTTAATCGTACTTCATATCGCTCAATGGAATACTCCAGTAGTTTCTCAAAATGCTCATGCAGCGGCCTTTCTTTTATATTCCCATAGATATACCTGTCGATCGATCTCAGATTGTCTTTCAGTCTCTGATCCGCATGAAGACCAATAAGTTCTTTCGTAGTGAGTTTAGTATAAGGTTCGCGTTCCAGTTTTTCCATGTATTTCTTCCATTCACTGAGAACATCTTCCGGGTCGATGCCCGCACTTCCATCCCTGACAGCAGCCAGTTTCAGGTGGAATCTTCTTATGAATCGCTTATGATTACGTTTCATGATCATTATCCTGATCCACCTGGATAGACGCTTGCCAAAGAACAACAGGCCGGCCAGCACAAGGACAAAGAGTATTGCCAGGATGATCATAAACACCGGATAATTAAATCTGTCGGATATGTTAACATAGGATGTATTCTCCTTCAGTTTTACAGAATCCGGCATCTGTTGTATGATATGAAAAATCTGGATAGAATCCGGGGCAGTGTATATGGCCGTACTGTCCTGGTCTTGAAGAATATATACCGGCAGTTGCAAATACTGTACAGTATCAATCTCGAATGTCGACAAGTAGTAAACAACACTGTCAAAGCTGAGGCTACTGTCGGAGGCTGTGGGGTAATACATCCTCCTGTGGTACTCGAAGGGTGAGAAATCGTAGGAAGAATCAGGATAAATGATATTATAGGTTCTTGGATAAGAAACCGAGAGGCTGTAGGGTGCCTCCTCACCTATCTTCACCGTATCTTTTATAAATGATCCCTGCACAGTGATCTCCTGGGCATGGACCTGTAAACAATAGAGTAGAAATGCGGATAATATGCCTGCTCTTCTATACAACGCGCTTCGCTTTATTTCTTACCTTGAATAATTTTATCAATTTTGGCACATAGTCCTCATTTGTATCTATTGCCAGATAATTGGCATTCTGTCTGCGACACAAATTCTCCAATTCTGATTTGTTAACGCTGAAGGTGTTGTACAGGCCCTGCCTGAAATTCCCCGAGGAGGTGTTCATCCACAATACCTTGCCACTTTCTTTATCGTACAAGGGTACAATGCCAAGTTTGGGAAGGTCCGTTTCCCTTCTGTCGGAAATATGGATGGTCACAAGGTCATGTTTCCTTGCAAGGGCCTTCATATTCTTCTCAAATCCTTCATCGATGAAATCGGAGATGAATATCACAATGCTCTTCCGTTTTAACCTGTTCAGGGTGTACAGGATGGCCCTGCTGATATCGGTTTTAAGGGATTCAGGTTGCAGGTTAAAGATCTCGGAAAAGATCCGATAGGCATGCTGAACCCCTTTTTTGGGTTTTACATATTTTTCTTTCTGATCGGAAAAGCAGATCAGGCCTACCTGGCTGTCTTCTTTAAGAGCTGAAAGGGCAAGTACTGCGCAAACTTCCTTCGCGATCTGAATTTTTTGCTTTCCGGGATTGCCTATTTCCTGTGAGGCACTGACATCCAATACAAAAAATACCGTTTGCTCTTTCTCTTCCCGGAAGGTCTTCACATATGTTCCATGCCCTTTAGCTGATACATGCCAGTCTATGGATCGGACGTCATCCCCATACTGATAGGCCCTCACATCATCAAACTCCAGCCCGCTTCCCTTGAATACAGAGTGGAAATTTCCCTGCATATGGGAATTGATGGCTTTTCTGACGGTAATTTCATACTTACGAAGCTTTTTAAGAAGCTCCTTCATAGGCACTTTTTATCTTTAAAATTAGAACTTATTTGAGTAATTTTCGGTCATGAAAAAAACTTTTTTAATACTTCTGATTCCGGTGGTGCTTGCATGCGTTCGCAAAGATACCCCACCTGAGGGGATCATGTCAAAGGAAGCAATGGTTTCTTTCCTGATCGATTTACATATTATGGAGGCCAAGATCACAACCGCCCACTTTCCAAATGATTCAGTAAAGTTATTCTTCCCTGAGATTGAAAAAGAGCTATTTAATAAGCATAATATCACGGATTCCATATATTTTTTGAGTTATCAATACTACCTGGAAAATATGTACGATATGGAAGAGATCTACACCGCGGTGGTCGACAGTCTCAGTCTTACCGAGCGAGTTTCTAAGAATAAATGATCCAGCCTGGAATGCTCTATCCCTCAAATATTGAAGTAAAACTTGGATTTGATAAGATCAAACATGCCATACGGCAGAAGTGTTTGGGTGAATTCGGTTCCGCCTATGTGGACAACATAAAATTCAGTTCGGACCTCGAATTACTAAAAAGATTACTCAGACAAACGGATGAATTTGTAAATATATTACAATCGGGGGCCTCTTTCCCGGCGGGAGAATACTACAATATCCGAAAGCACATGGTCAAGGCCTCCAAGATCGATGCTTATCTGACGGATGAAGAATTTCACGAATTGAAACTTACCCTGACAAAAGCCGAGGACCTGTTAAAATTCTTCAAAAGCAATCATGATGCTTACGAAAACCTTGCCCTGCTGAGTATAGGGATTTACCTGAACCCCCAGTTGTTATACTCCATTAACAAGGTTATCGATGAAAGCGGAAAGATCAGGAGTACTGCCAGTGATGAACTTTTGTCAATCAGGTCAAAGATCCAGGAACTGGAATTTAAAGTTCGCGGTAAACTGGAAAGAATCCTGAGGAAATTCATCAAAGATGGGTACTCCAGTGAAGAGGTCAACATCACAATCCGGAATGGCCGGCTGGTCGTACCGGTCCGGGCCGAATTTAAAAGGGTGGTTGGTGGATTCATACACGATGAATCGGCAAGTGGACAAACGGCATTTATAGAGCCTGCCTCCCTTGTCGAACTGAATAACGACATCCGGGATCTGGCGTACAAGGAAAAACGGGAGATTATCCGTATCCTGATTGAACTGACGGATATGGTAAGGCCGGAGATTGACAACCTGCGCAGGTGCTATGAATTTGTCGGTAAGCTGGACTTTGTCAGGGCGAAAGCACTCTTTGCCATTGAGCTGGAGGCCATTCTGCCTGATGTTGACAATACGGCAAAAATCGAGTGGATCCAGGCCAGGCACCCACTTTTGTATTTATCACATCGGGCTGCCGGGAAGCCTGTTGTTCCTCTTGATATATCACTGACCAATGAAAATCGTATCCTGGTAATATCCGGCCCAAACGCAGGAGGCAAATCCGTCTGTTTACAGACAGTAGGCCTTATCCAATACATGCTGCAGTGCGGATTGCTCGTTCCAATGAGGGAGGGATCTAAAGCAGGGATATTCCCCAGGCTATTTATAGATATAGGTGATGAGCAATCGCTGGAAAACGACCTGAGTACCTACAGCTCACACCTCATGAACATGAACAGTTTTCTGCGGTTGGCTACCAAGAAAACCCTATTCCTCATCGATGAATTCGGAACGGGCACTGAACCGCAATTCGGCGGGGCAATAGCTGAGGCCATCCTTGGAGAACTGAATAATAAAAGGGCTTTTGGCATTATCACGACCCATTACACCAACCTCAAAAAATTTGCCGAGAAGACTCCCGGCGTAGTTAACGGCGCGATGCGTTTTGATGTAAACAACATGGAGCCGCTGTTTGAACTGCAGATCGGAAAACCGGGAAGTTCCTTTGCACTGGAAATTGCGGGTAAGATCGGGCTCCCCGATGTTGTTATTCAACATGCAAAAAAAGGGATTGGAACTTCACATGTAAATTTCGAGCGGCTGCTTGGTGAGCTGGAAGAAGAAAAGAAGATCTTTGAAACCCACAAAAAGCAGCTGATAGAAAAAGAGAACAAATATGCTGAGCTGATCAATAAATATGAATCGCTGAAATCAGACCTTGAAGACAACCGTTCCAATGCGATAAAAAAGGCACAGAAGGAGGCCGACGATATTATTAAAAATGCCAATAAGGAGATAGAAAAAACCATCCGCTTAATAAAAGAAGCTAAAGCGGACAAAGACAGGACACGCACGATCCGTAAGGATCTTGAAACTTTCAGGAAGAATTTAAAACCCGCTGAAAGAAAAGCAGAGGCAGAAACTGCAAAAAGGGAGGTCGTCAAAATAATCCCGGGAACCATTGAAACGGGTGACTTTGTCCGGATCAAGGACCAGGGAACGGTTGGTCAGGTGCTGCAGATCAGGAAAGACAGTGCTGAAGTGGCTATCGGGGATCTGAAATCAAAGATCAAGATATCCAGGCTTGAAAAGATTTCTAAAAAACTATACCGTGATCAGGCTGGCAAAGAATCGAATAAAACTTCATCTGGGATCAGTGCAGCCGTTCATGAGAAGATACAATCATTTGAGTCCACCCTTGATCTACGGGGGAAAAGGGTAGATGAAGCCCTGAGCCTCCTGAATCAGTATCTTGACGATGCGCTGCTTTTAAGCCAGGAAGAAATCCGCATCCTGCACGGCAAGGGCGATGGTATTTTGAGGGACGTAATTCGAATCCATCTGCGACAGATCGAATTTATTGCGCATGTCCATGACGAAGAAGTAGACCGGGGCGGGGCCGGAGTAAGTATCGTACATCTGAAATAAAAAATCCCGCCGGAGCGGGATCTTATATATCATTATTGATTACTTATTTCGTAAGACTAGCGGTATACGCTCCACTCAGATCAGCGATCCTGGCATCAGCCGCTGCTACCAGGCCTGGATGCGAGAAGGAAATACTCAAGGAATTCGCACTGACGTTGTTAATATTGAACTGGGAAACCGGTGAAACATTAGCCAGTACCACAATGTTAATAGTAGAGCTGAACGACCATGAAGCCGATCCTCCGGGACTGAAAAAATCCGGCATGCCAGATGCATTGAAGGATGTCGGATTGTGGTCGTTATCGGTATTGAAGGTCATGGTGGCACCATTCAATATGGAAGGATCCACACCCTGAGGGACAGTGGCACTCTGTATGGTCCAGGTACCCTGTAGCACTTGGGCACGTTCCTGCTGTGGTGTTAATTCACCATTACCATTTCCATTTGGACAACCTGATAAAAATATTAATCCGGCAATCAAGCCTACACTGAATAATAAAAATAACTTTCTCATGACTCTATATTTTTCTGGTTTATTCGATGTTATCTTAAAGTTAATACAATTAATTCCCAATTTATAACGAATTGTAACCGATTTTATTTGTAATTCTCGATTTGAATGAATTCTGATGCAAAGGTATATTCTTCCGGTTGATTGGAGGCAATTATTACCAGCTTATTTCGTAAAACAGCCTCAATCTCTTCCATATACCAGTTTTTATTCAACTGGTCCAGATTCGTTGTGGGTTCATCGAGCAATAGGACCGGGGAGGCAGAATACAGACCCAGTGCAAGTTTCAATCTTTGTTTCATCCCGGATGAAAAATGCTTGACAAATTTGTGTTCATTGCCTTCCAGATGGCTCTTCTGAATGATATCATTGATACCTAAGGATCCTGAAATTGGTTTAAATGAAAAGTGAAAGGTAAGAAATTCGGAAAGGGTGAGTTCTTCCACCAGTTCGGTATACGGAGCGATGAAGTCGATCTTCTTATACCATTCGTCCGCAGGGAGGGTCTTGTTATCACTGATATATGCAACGGAACCGGCATTTGGAAGTGTCCATCCGGCAATTATCAACATGAGGGTGGACTTCCCTGAACCGTTAGGCCCGGTGACTGCTAAAGGATTGCCGGATGACACAGATTTACTGAGTCCCCTGAAAATCCATTCTTTATTGTATTTCTTCCCGGCTCCGTCAAGGATGATCTGCATCAGATCATACGTTATTGAATCCTTTCATAATTCCCCGGTCTGAATTCCGGATAAAATTAATGATCTCATCACGTTCGGTGGATGGTGACATCTCGAGTTCGAGTACATCGAGGGCTTTGGAATTGTTCAATCCTTTAAGATAAATCTGCCTGTAGATCTCCTGGATCTCGTTTATCTTTTCGTTCGTGAAGCCTCTCCTTCTCAGTCCTATGGAATTAATTCCTGTATAGCATAGCGGCTCCCTGGCTGCTTTTGTATACGGCGGCACATCTTTTCTGACCAGTGATCCTCCTGCAATCATAACGTGGCACCCGATCTTTACAAACTGATGGATGGAGACCCTCAAACCCGCCCCCGCGGCACGCAGCGCCAGACCGAAAGCTGCCGTAGTCTTGCCCTTGCCGTCTCCGGTATATATATGGACCAATCCTCTCTTCAGCTTCTTAGCCATGCGT
>Ga0209536_100007245_pt1 | contig 16838 bp, 18 predicted proteins | sample DeeMarSeWOR28_12_FD_187461 | JGI IMG/M metagenome (GOLD analysis project Ga0209536, IMG submission 187461) | Marine sediment microbial communities from White Oak River estuary, North Carolina - WOR-2-8_12 (SPAdes) (version 2) | ecosystem: Environmental > Aquatic > Marine > Intertidal zone >... | reverse complement strand
AACATTTGTGGTTTGAATTCCGCCTGAGAGATTATTTCGTTGTTCTGACTGGCTACGTTACCCAGATAATCCGGCGCCATTAATTTGCCAATTTGTGAGGGATCAGTGGAATATACCGTTAAACCGTTCGAATTAAATATCTTAATTTTTAATACACCGGTACCTTTGATGAGTTCCACTATGGGTTCATCCAGCATGGTGCTTAACATTGAAAGCGTATGCCTGATATGTGCAGCGTGATCATGGTCTGCTTCAGGATGATTGACCGTGATCGACACAATATTACCTATCTGGGGCCAGATGACATTAGCGACGGTTTTTGTAAGGGTTATACTGTTTTCCTGGGTAAGCTTTTTCAGGTCATCAAATGCGACCAGCCGATACATCCACGACAATCCAATAACTGAAATGATGATCGCAGGGATTCCAATCAGCAGATAGTATTTTGTTAGTCGAAACACAGACACAAACCTGAAAAGTCGTTCACCACAACTCCATGCACCGGAGAACCTAACGGAGAAATAAGCTTATTGTTTGAAATTACAAGTAATTTATCGGTACATCACCGAATTGGTTTAATTTTTTCCAAGTTTTGATGTTCCCTGCAAAGACTAGCTAACTAAATAATTTTGCAGAAGAAAAGCTAATTAAATGTACTTAAAGTAAGGATATGATGGTGATATCTGAGAGAAAAACTGAGCAAATTATAAGGAATTCGTATTAGTAAAACAGTGGATTCTAAAATACTAGCACTATTTTATTAATCAGCGAAGTTCTTATGGATCTGGAATAAACATTGGATCGCGTAGATCCAAGCTAGGAAACTACTGGCTCACAAACTTAATCTGACAGGATTGGATATCAACTATTGAGTTACAGTCACTGGTAATACTTTTTCTCGGTTTTGGTAAGTGATTAAAATACTCACGCTCCCTACTGCTACTCCAGTAACACGGCCTTTTGTCCCACTATCATTGCTCACGATAATGATACCGGTTGGAGCGCCTGAAACGAGTCCCCACTGCGCTGCTTCCGTTACGTCTTCAGAAGTTCCATTTGTGTAATAGGCTCGCAATGTAAGCTGTGTCACCGCATTTACTTGGGTATCGTAAGTCGTTATGTTGTTGCCGTTAGGATTTTCAATTCGCAAATAATCGAGTACTTCCGCGCTAACGGTTAAACTAGCAGTGCCGGTGTTTGCAATGCTGCCACACGCCGCTGTTATCGTAGTGGGGCCAGTACTGATAGCAGTAATCACACTAGAGCCCGAAGTATTGAAGTTCGCGACTCCAGTATCACTACTCGTCCACAACGTATTTGCGGTAATGTCGGCAGTTGAACTGTCTGAATAGTTACCCGTTGCAGAGTATTGCAGTGTTCCATTTATGGAAAGTGTGCTACTCGCGGGTGCGACAGTAATCGAATCAAGATTTGTGTTGATAGCCACCAACGCTGAACCAGTAACACCTAAAACTGCTTGTACATCGAGAGGATCCAAATCGCCCGCTAATCCATCTGGCCTGGAACTCAAAAGACCACCTTGCGGGGTAATGCTAGCACTACCAGTCACCGACCAAACTACTTGATTAGTAATAGGTGTTGTCTCGCGGGGTCCCGATTCGCCTTCGTAAGTCCCAAGCGCTTTCAATTGTAGATTCTTACACGCAGATACGGATAAATCATTTGGTGTGGCGGTATCCGCCAAAATGGTAATACTAACTAACGGTGCCGATGACACAGTCAGACCGGTACTCCCGGTAACAGATGAAAGGCTGGCAATAATCGATACACCGCCATCGGCCACACCCTCCACGTTGCCGCCGCTGGTCACAGTGGCAATCGCGGTATTGGAACTGCTCCATGATACACTGGATGTCACATCTGTTGTTGAACCATCAGCCCGATGACCAATCGCTTTAAACTGGAATTCTTCACCCCTGGAAATAATGGCATCAGCGGGCTCAATAGTAATCGATGTGATATTTAATGATGCTGCCCGGACAGCTTCTTTTAGCGCTGTGGGATCACCTTTCTCACAACCAATTAGTGCTAAACAAAAAATACCAACAACTGCTAACCAACAGAAATTTTTCATAAGTAGTAAATTATCAGATATTTTAGAAGTCATAACGCACGCCAAGACTAAAACCTTCAAGCTTAAGACCATCATTGTCATAATAACGGGAATATTGAAACGTATACGCCATGTTTCTGGCCCCCTGCGAGCGATCCTCAATACCGATCCCCCAGGAAAAGCTTTCATATTCCTGCTCTGGTATGGCATATACCCCCGAAGTTTCAATCGTCGTCCATGCATATCCGGCGAGCAAATAAATCACCATACCGCTATAGGGATCAGGACTCTGATAGCGCGCATATACCCCGATGTTTTCCTTCATCTCAAGTTTGAGGCCATTAACTTCATCATCCTGAATCGAACTAGCGTAATGGGCTTCGAGGGCCAGTTCCTGGGAAAAGCGTCTGCCCAGTTTAAACCTGGCGTTCCAGGGATGCAGCTTATTGCCTTCAACTTTAACATTGAGGTATTCCACCGATACATCAGAGTAGTACGCTGCGTACAGTGGGGTGCAATAGAATGCAAATAATAGAATCCCTGCTACCCAATATTTCACCCACTTATATGACATCTTCGATATCCTTGCAGATTTCTCATTAATTATTGTTTCAATTGGCATTATTAAAGCAATTTCCATGCACACAAGCTAAAACAAGTGCTAGTTAGCACGCCCAGTTGTGGTCACTCTCTATGCGTTGGCCAGGAGAATATCAGAATCAAAGCGCCTAGCCCCCCCAGCATCCAGGTGATAACCGGCGCATTGCCAAACATCAGCTGCCCCTGGCCACCTAGCGCCTGCATCAATACCGCACTGATTATGAAACTGGCCCCAACAATGACCCGAAACGTTTGTTTGTTAGAGCGGCGCAGATCTTTACGCAGGCCTTCAATACTTTTGATAGTATCCATCTGATTTTGTATTGTGCCCTGCTCAATGCTGCTTAAAACCTTGTGCAGCAATCCGGGGATTTCCGGCAGAATTTCCGCCCATTGCGGGGCGTTACTCTGAATGCTTTTCGCCAAAGAACGTAATCCGAGTTGCTCACTCATCCAGCGTTCCAGATACGGCTTGGCGGTTTGCCACAAATCCAGATCAGGGTATAACTGACGACCCAGCCCTTCAATGTTTAATAATGTCTTTTGTAACAGTACCAGTTGCGGCTGCACTTCCATGTTGAATCTGCGCGCGGTTTGAAACAGCCGCAGCAATACATGACCAAACGAAATATCCTTGAGCGGCCTTTCAAATATCGGTTCACACACCGTGCGAATGGCAGACTCAAACTCATCGACGCGCGTGCCCTCGGGAACCCAACCCGACTCCACATGCAGCTCAGCCACTTTACGATAATCACGGCGAAAAAACGCCAAAAAGTTTTCCGCAAGATAACGCTGATCACCGGGACTCAGGGTTCCCATTATTCCGAAATCGATTGCGATATACTGACCGGCGTCGGAAACAAATATATTTCCCGGATGCATGTCGGCATGGAAAAAGCTATCGCGAAATACCTGGGTAAAGAATATTTCGACTCCGGCTTCCGCCAGCTTTTTCAGTTCGATGTGTTTTTCCCGCAGCGCGGTAATATTGCTGATAGGTATACCCGATATGCGCTCCATAACCATGACGTTATTTCTGGTCAGCGGCCAATACACTTCAGGTACATAAAGCAGATTCGATGCTTTGAAATTGCGCTTCAGCTGGGAGGCTGATGCCGCTTCACGCATCAAATCCAGCTCATCAAAAATAGTTTTCTCATATTCCGTGACAACTTCCACCGGGCGCAAGCGCTTCGCACCAGGCCAGTAGCGTTCCGCCAGATCCGCCACAATATATAAAAGCCCAATGTCACGCCCAATCACATCAGCGATACCCGGTCGCACAATCTTCACGACAACTTCCTGGCCGTCCAGAAGTGTGGCCGCGTGCACTTGCGCAATGGAAGCTGACGCTAGTGGATTTTTGTCGAACGACAGAAAAACTTCTGCGACCGGTTTTTTATACACCTGTTCTACGATACCCAGAGCTTCATCACCAGGAAACGAAGGCACCTGGTCCTGCAGCTTAGCCAATTCGATCGCGATATCATCCGGCAACAGGTCGCGACGGGTGGAAAGTATTTGCCCGAATTTAACGAAGATTGGACCAAGGTCTTCCAGAGCGCAGCGGATCCGTTCACCGCGTGGGATATCCTCATCTCTAAACCAGCGCCAGGGCGACAGGAATGACAGGAAGCGCAAAAAACGAAACAGATGAGTGGCAAGAATTATTTCATCGAGGCCGTGCCGTAACAGCACATGGTTAATATAAACCAGACGGAAAAGCTGCTGGATGGCTTTCACTAATCCAGCGCCTCGTTGTTATCGGAATCGCCGTGGCGTAAATGCTTCTCCAGTTGATTTATGCGCGCTGCCGCGCGGTCCACACCCATACGCACTTCGTCAACCTGCTCAACAAATTGTTTAACTTCGTATGCCGACGGTAATTGTCCACTTTCTTCCTGCAAGTATTCGCCCATATCCCTGCTCAACGAATCTGCGGTTTTAGCACCCCAGTTTTTCACCAACCGCACAGCGTTACCTATCTTATGCGCGACGATATCGCCGGTGTAACGCGACAATATCTCTTCCCAGTCAATATCAACTTTTGCCATTAAGTCACGGAACTGGCGACCCACATCCAGATCACCGGACATCTCAATATCTTCGCCCACCACACTGGCGTCACTCGCCATACCCATCTTCATCAGGGTAATAATCGAAGCGTGCATCTGGCTATGAACTTCTCCATCATAGCTGGACAGCACTTCGATGCGGTTGCCGGTGACCTTAATAAACAGCGCAACGTCCAGGTCGCGAATGTTAATCTGGATAACCTTGCCAGCCAACGCAGGCATTCGGCTTTTAGCATCAGGATCAAAATTAAGATAACGATTGAACGCGATCTCGATCAATGCCGCTAGTGTGTTAGGTAATTTAGTCACCGTAGTTCACTGATTAATTGATCTAGTGTTTTCTGGGATTCATCAAAGATATCCACTACTCCGTTATATACCACCACGGTATTGGCCATTTTGTCGTGGAACCCCTGCTTGCGCTTGTCCCAGGCTATCCACAGAAACCCGACAAACAGCGTCATCACGGAAACGAAGTAACCGAGATAGCGAATCACCGCCTGCTTATAGCTCATTGGGTCTCCGCTATATGCATCAACAATTTGGCATCCCAGCAACAACTTCCCTGGTGTGCCCTGGTATCGCACCCACAACGCGATAGTGGCTACGAACATGATGACGGCACCAACCATGCCTTCGAAGTTCTGCAAATTTGGATTGGCGTAGGCAGGACCGATCAGCAAGGATATTAACACTGAATAAATAACACTATCGATAAGTGCCGCACTGAGTCTTCGCCAAAAACCTGCGTAGGTCATTCTATGTCACTCCCGAGAATTAGCTAGTATTTGTAGCCTCGGTGCAGCGCCACGATACCACCTGTTAAATTGTGGTACTCACAGCGATCAAAGCCCGCTTGCTCCATCAAGCCTTTCAGGGTTTCCTGATCCGGGTGCATACGAATGGATTCCGCCAGATACTGATAGCTTTTCTCATCGTTCGCCACGAGTTTGCCCATTAACGGTAGAATATTAAAAGAATAGACATCATAGATAGGGCTTAATCCCGGCGCGACGGCTTTGGAAAATTCAAGTACCAGCAGTTGACCGCCCGGTTTCAGCGTGCGGTACATGGATTGCAGGGCACGATCGATATGGGTAACATTGCGCAGACCAAACGCGATTGTGATGACATCAAAATAATTATCCGGAAACGGTAAATTTTCGGCATTGGCCTGTACGAATTTCACGTTGCCCGCAATGCCACGATCCAGCAAGCGTGCACGTCCGACCTGCAACATGGATGCATTAATATCGGCCAGCACTACTTCACCCTTGTCTCCCACCAATTTGGAAAATTTCGCGGCCAAATCCCCTGTGCCGCCGGCAATGTCCAGAACACTTTGTCCCTCCTTCACTCTACTCAAGCGAATGGTGTACTGCTTCCATAAGCGATGCACACCAAACGACATCAGATCGTTCATGAGATCATATTTATTGGCCACTGAATGAAAGACGTCAGCGACCTTATGGACTTTTTCATCTTCAGCGACGCGCTGATAACCGAAATGCGTGCTGTTCTTTGATTTTTCTGACATAGCCAGGTTTTACCCAAAATTTACAAAGGTGGGACAACGAGTCTTCGTAGGCTTGAGTATATCAAGAAATGGGCAAATCCCCACGTAAAATCCCGGGATTGCCAGTATGATTAGGGAAGGTATCAGCCGGGCTGAAAATACTGATTCCGCCCTGGTGTGCTACACTGGTTCAGCTGGTTTTACGTTGGTGACCGGCTTGTTTCAGCCGCTCGAGGTACTCCTGCCACAACGCATCATAGTTTTCACCCAGCGTATATAATGTTTCCCAGGAATAAATTCCGGTGCTATGGCCATCATCAAAATGTAACTGAATTGCGTAATTTCCCACCGGTTCAATTTTTTCAATATTGACGTTTTCTTTTCCGATTTGCAGTACTTCCTGGCCCGGGCCATGTCCACGAACCTCGGCGGAAGGCGAATAAACACGCAAATACTCACAGGGCAAACTAAACGTTTTGCCATCTTCAAAGCTGATTTCCAGCACGCGGGATTTCTGATGTAGATTGATATCCGTTGGACGCGGTTTGTTGCCAGACATATTCACCCCTTGTAATCGATAGAGCAGTTATACTGCGAGACACAACTTCTCTGTTTAAATATTACGATCTACAAAATATAACGCGACAAATCTTCATCTGTCGCCAAATCACCTAACCGATCATCGACGTAACCTGCATCAACGACCACCTTTTGGCCGGAAATATCGGAAGCTTTGTATGATACTTCTTCCAGTAATCGCTCCATGACGGTATGCAAGCGCCGGGCACCAATATTTTCCGTTCGTTCGTTCACCTGCCATGCCACTTCTGCAATTCGGGCAATGCCATCTTCCTTGAACTCAACATCGACATTTTCTGTCGCCAGCAAGGCAATATACTGGTCGGTAAGCGAGGCATCCGGTTCAGTGAGAATTCGCACAAAATCATCCACCGTTAATGCCGCAAGCTCAACGCGGATGGGTAATCGGCCCTGCAGCTCTGGTATCAAATCCGACGGTTTTGCCAAATGGAACGCACCGGATGCGATAAATAGAATATGATCTGTTTTGACCATACCGTACTTGGTGCTAACGGTGGAACCTTCGACCAGAGGCAGCAAATCCCGCTGTACGCCTTCGCGGGAAACGTCCGGTCCAGACGATTCGCCACGCTTGGTAATCTTGTCCATTTCATCCAGAAACACGATGCCGTTCTGTTCGACATTTTCCACCGCGCGCAATTTAATGTCTTCTTCGTTAAGCAGCTTGCTGGCTTCTTCGTCAGTCAATAATTTGAAGGCATCCTTGATTTTAAGTTTGCGTGTTTTGGTGCGACTGCCACCAAGATTCTGGAACATACCCTGCAACTGGCTGGTCATTTCCTCCATTCCTGGAGGCGCCATGATTTCCACACCGATAGGATTCACGCTGATTTCCACATCGATTTCCTTGTCATCCAGCTCACCTTCGCGAAGTTTTTTGCGAAACTTTTGCCGCGTACTGGATTCGTCTTCCAGCTGCGATCCGACCGATTCTGTAAATCCCATGGTGCGCGCAGGCGGCAGTAGAATATCAAGAATACGCTGTTCTGCTGCGTCTTCTGCACGATGTCGGACTTTGCTCATTTCCGATTCACGCGTCAACTTTACAGACATTTCTACCAGGTCGCGAATGATGGATTCCACATCCCGGCCTACATAACCCACTTCAGTAAATTTAGTCGCTTCGACTTTTACGAAGGGCGCATTAGCGAGCTTGGCAAGACGCCGGGCAATTTCCGTTTTACCCACACCTGTTGGGCCAATCATTAAAATATTTTTCGGAGTAATTTCGCTTTTTAACTCATCCCGCACCTGTGAACGGCGCCAGCGGTTACGTAATGCAATCGCTACAGCGCGCTTAGCGTCTGCTTGCCCGACAATATGTTTATCCAGTTCCTGGACAATTTCTCGAGGTGTCATATGTGACATGATGTATTCTCAACTAATCGATTTCGAGTTCTTCTATGGTTAAGTGATCATTAGTATAAACACAAATGCTGGAGGCGATTTCCAATGCCTTCTCCACAATGGTTCGTGCATCCAGTTCCGTGTTTTCCAGTAATGCGATCGCGGATGCCTGTGCGAACGGTCCACCAGATCCAATCGCAATGAGGTTTTGCTCCGGCTCGATGACATCACCATTGCCGGAAATAATCAACGATGTGGTTTTATCTGCAACAGCCAGCAAGGCTTCCAGGCGGCGCAGCAGACGATCGGTGCGCCAGTCTTTGGCGAGTTCCACCGCGGATCGGGTTAAATGACCCTGATGTTTTTCCAGCTTTGCTTCAAAGCGTTCAAAAAGCGTAAAGGCATCCGCCGTGCCACCGGCAAAGCCGGCGATCACCTGTCCATGATACAAACGCCGTACCTTGCGTGCATTGCCTTTCATGATGGTATTGCCCAGAGATACCTGTCCATCCCCGCCAATCACCACTTTATTGCCACGGCGTACTGACACAATCGTCGTACCATGAAATTGTTCCAAAATCTTGCTCCTCAATCTAGAAATGTGATCAAAAGCAGGGGCATTACCCGATAGCGCTTTATATTTATACCGCGAAGCAGTTCCTGCTAACCGCGTTGCACGTAAAACATCGGAAGCAAACGCTTTTTATATCAGTATGTTAGCAAGGTTTTCAGCAACTGGCGCCACGATTATTCCGGCCAGATGTGCAATATATAATGGCTTTTCTAGCAATTTAAAGCGGCACTTTAAGTCATTTAGCATTTTGGCGGCGCTTTTTAGCGCGCGGATGCGCCCGATCATAAACCTCTGCCAGATGTTGAAAATCCAGATGCGTATAAATCTGAGTCGTCGAAATATCCGAATGACCCAGTAATTCCTGCACGGCGCGTAAATCGCCACTGGATTCCAGCAAGTGGCTGGCAAATGAATGCCGCAATCGGTGCGGATGAATATGACTATCGATGGCCTGACGAATGCCCCACTGCCGGAAACGTTCTTGTACGTTACGTTCAGATATGCGTTGACCGCGTTGACTGATAAACAAAGCACGTTGTTGCGGTGATGGGCACAATGAATCTCTTACCGACAGCCAGCGTTTCAGACTTTTCAGCGCATACCTGCCTACCGGCAGCACCCTGGTTTTGGATCCTTTGCCGGTAACTGGCAACGTACCATCCTGGAAGTCAATGTCGTCTATATTCAAGGAAATCAATTCCGCCAATCGTAATCCCGATGAATACATTAATTCCATCATTGCCAGATCGCGAATCAGGACCGGCTTGCTGACATCTTTGTCATTCAGCAAACGACTGACCTGGTCTACATCCAGCGGGCTGGGCAGTTTGCGTTCTGCCTTGGGCGCGGTCAAACCCACCATAGGGTTGGCTTTTACGATACCTTCTCTTAGCAGATAGGCAAAAAAACTGCGTACAGAGGCAATATGACGCTGAATGCTACGTCCGCTTAAACCTTTACGATATTTGCTCGCAACAAATGCACGCATAAAAAATACGTTGCATTCCCGCCAGTGTGCAACATTTTTCTCTTCACAATATTGCGCAAACTGCTGCAGGTCCCTGGAATAATTAGAAATAGTATGTGGAGACAGGCGACGTTCGTTTTTCAGATGATTAACGAATTGTTCCAGTTGTTGATATTGGCTCTGTTTCACCGCTGTAAAATTACAACCGTGCGAAATGACATGGTTCAGGCGTCAGACTTTAGAAAGCGCGCAATAGATTTACTGACGACCTGCCCAAGCTGGTTAAGAAATAATGTACCCATACCGGAGTGAAAGCGTTTTTCGTCAAAACTGCCAATTGCCAGTAAACCAGCGCTATTTTCGAAACTGAGGGGAATAAAAGCCAGCGATGCAACCTTGTCGCCCTGATCCGCGAACAGGATTTTTTTCTGTTCCACTTTGGCTTTTCCACAGATCGCCTTTCCATCTTTCAGCTGGCGGCCAAAATGCTTGGCCAACTCTGCAGAATTGGCGGCAAATTCTTTACGCTCGGCCAGTTTGCTATTTTTCGGTTGGGCTAGAATGCGGATACAAATGGCGTCCGCTGAAAAATCTTTGCGTAAGCTTCCGTCCAACTGGGAAAAGACATCAATCAGATTACGGCAGTCCATCAACTCCACTGTCAGACGATGCATGTTTTTGCTAAGACGGTCATTTTCCCGCGCTATTTGCACCAGGTCATCAAGACGTTTTTGAAGTTTATTATTTTGCTGACGAAGTAACTCCACCTGATGCTCAATCAGCGATACCGCGGAACCGGTATTAGGGTGGGGTACTTTTAGCTCGGATACCAGGCCAGGATGGTCAATAAAAAATTCCGGATTTTGCCGTAAAAAATCCTCGACATCTTTCTCGTTCAACTTGTCTTCAACATTACCTTTTTTCTGTTGAATACTCATAGATTTATTTGCCCATCAAAAACAGTTTGTGCCGGCCCCGTCATTAGAACCGGGGATTGGTTGCCATCCCATTCAATTAACAGATTACCACCTGACAGTTCGACGGTCACCCTCTTATTTAGCATTCCCCACTTGATGCCCATCACGACTGCAGCACACGCGCCGGTACCACATGCCAATGTCTCGCCTGCTCCACGCTCATAAACACGAAGCCGAATTCGGTCACGGTCAATAACCTGCATAAAGCCCACATTGACCCGCTCCGGAAAAAGGGGATGACTTTCCAGCGTCGGTCCCCAGGTTTCAACCGGTGCGTTATCGACATTGTCGACACAAATAATCGCATGTGGATTGCCCATGGAGACCGCGCCGAATTTTACTGGTGCATCTTCGATACTGACTAAATAGTGATCTGCCGGTTCTGACATCTGAAGTGGCAGTGCCTGCGGTGTGAAATCCGGATGGCCCATGTTGACGGTGGCATCACCATTTGGCTGGCGCTCGATTTCGATTATTCCCGCCAGAGTATCGACCCGGATGCAATTTTTACTGGTTAGTCCTTTTTCATGAACAAACTGGACAAAACAACGTGCACCGTTACCACATTGCTGTACTTCACCGCCATCGCTATTAAAAATACGGTAACGAAAATCCGTCAGTTGCGAAGCAGGAGTTTCCACGAGTAAAATTTGATCACAACCAATCCCAAAATGACGATCCGCCAAAAATCGCAATTGCTCGTGACTTAAATCCACATTCTGGTTAATAGCATCAATAACAACAAAGTCGTTACCTATTCCTTGCATTTTCGTGAATTTTAATAACATATTTATTAAATATAGATACTTTATTACGTTATTGCTCAGATAATATTATGAGCCCGTTTTATGATTCTCCGGATTTCCAGGCACCGGATTGTCCACCGGTCTTTTCTATTAACTTTATATTTGTAATCCTCATACCTCGGTCCACTGCTTTACACATGTCATATATCGTTAAAAGCGCAATTTCAACAGCCATTAATGCTTCCATTTCCACGCCGGTTTGCGCTTGTGTTTTAGCAAGAACCCGACAATTAACTGCATTTTCCTGTTCATTTATCTCAAAATCGATACTAATTTTGTCTAGCCCAATAGGATGACAAAGCGGAATCAACTCCGCAGTCTTTTTTGCAGCCATGATGCCGGCAACGCGGGCAATCCCTATTACATCACCTTTTTTATGTTCTCCACGCTGAATCAACCGCAGGGTTTGTTCCTGCATTTCGATGCATCCCGTTGCGATCGCGGTTCGGACGGTTAGCGGTTTTTCACCCACATCCACCATTTCAGCCTCACCCGCTTCATTAAAATGCGTTAATTTACTCATATTTTAGGTTCCACTAAATCGCTCCGAATGGCGTTTGTTCAGAGCCTACTATTATATACAGACCTGACGCAGAAAAATTTATACAACTTATTGAATTTATTATAGTATACATCAAGGTCCTGGATGAACGTGCTGGCATTCGCATGGTCAAATTGTATAATTTCCATCATTAGGACAACAAACTGCACGTAGTGTATGAGCGAAAAAGGTTTGCTTCAACGTATTCACAACGGAGTCAGGCCATGACGATTACGGTCAAATTTTTTTCCAGTTTGCGCGAATCACTTGATATCTCTACACAAGCGCTAAACGCTAAAAATGTGTCTACCGTGGTTGACGCATGGGACCAGGCCACCAACGGTGCGAAAATGCCCGATAATATTCTGGTAGCAATTAACATGGACTACGTCGAACGCAACCACTCAGTAAAAGACGGCGATGAAGTCGCATTTTTTCCACCCGTAACCGGCGGATAATCCATTCTCAATGAAAACTGAACTTCGCGACAGCCCATTCAATGCCTGGCAGGAATTGAATGGCTATCAGGAAACATTAAACGATTTAAAGGGCAAACACGGTGCAACAGCAGTGTTTGTTGGTAGCATGCGAGACATGAATGAATCAAGCGCTGTCAAAGCCATGTTTCTGGAACACTACCCTGAAATGACTTCCCGCTATCTCGAGAAAATCACCCATCATGCGTTTACACAATGGAAGATACTTGATGCACTGGTACTACATCGAGTCGGCCACATCCTGCCCGAAGACACGATTGTACTAGTAGCGGTGTGGAGCGAACATCGTGAGGAGGCGTTTAAGGCAAGCCGTTACATTCTGGAAGAACTTAAACACCGCGCGCCATTCTGGAAAAAAGAAACGCTAAGCGACAATAGCCAACGCTGGGTTTCCCAGAACACACCTTCCAGCTAAGCAAAAACAGACTACTCGTGTGGCGTGACATGCGGTGTGTTGTACGCCATTTCCTCGTGTACCGGCACTTCATGAATTTCAAACTGCAGATCGCGCAAGTCACCAAATACGTACGTTGGTTTAGCGCCAACACCGCCTACGGTCCCGGGATTGATAAACAACGTGCGTGAATCCTTGATATTGGCAATATGGTCGATTTCTGCTTTATGGTCATGCCCACAGCACACAAGATCCCAATCGCCGGTAGTACCCATCGCACGTGCATAATGGGGGTAATGCACCATAAATATTTTTCTTCCCGCCAACTCAATGCCGGCATCCTGCCCATGAAAATTAATCACGCTCTCCGGCTCATGCGCGAGCTTTGCGGTGCTATACAGGTCGCCCGTGTTGTTACCATGAATAACGTGCACCGGTAAACCATGTTTTTGTAAAACACGCAATGTTGTCGGGGCGACGACATCGCCGCAGTGCAACACCGCTTCCGCTCCACGTAACTTGGCATCCTGCACGGCAACGTCAAGCAATTTACGGTTATCGTGACTATCAGAAACAATACATATTTTCATAATGGCGTCACCACAACAAAATAACTCGTAAACTTAGAAACAAGGTTTATCGGGTGCAGCTTTAAAGCGTTCAACGCAAGCAACAATTTCATTTTTGGCTTCCACGGACCCTACCCAACCTTCCACTTTGACCCATTTATTTGGCTCAAGGTCCTTATAGTGCGCGAAGAAATGGGAAATCTGGTCGAGCAAGAGTTTGGGTAAATCATCCGGCTCCTTGACATGGCGATGCAGCACACTCAGCTTGTCTGCCGGCACTGCTAATACTTTCGCATCGACACCGGACTCATCAGTCATCTTCAGCATGCCTACTGGACGACAGCGAATTACCGAACCACTGATGAGTGCATGCGGCGATATCACCAGGACATCCACGGGATCGCCATCCTCAGACAGAGTATGGGGCACATAGCCATAATTGCAGGGATAATACATAGCGGTATTCATGAAGCGATCGACAAACATGGCGCCGGTTTCTTTATCCACTTCATACTTGACAGGATCGCTGTGCGAAGGAATTTCAATGATGACATTGATCTCATTGGGTACATCGTTACCCGAGCCTACTCTATCTAAATTCATTACTACTCATACTCCAATCAACTAAATCCCGCACAGCATTCAGGGTACGCAGACCAACTAAACCAGCCCCAAAAATTGAAAAAATCGTCATGACGGGTGCGTCAGGGCCATAAAAGCTGCTAATTGTACCCTATTTGGTCGTTCATCAGCCAACATTATCGATAGGAACGAAACAAACCAGGGAGCGTTTTGCAATTGCATGACATCCGTCAACGCCGAAGGCTTTCCATGGTGATTTTGGCGTATATTTTTCAGCGCCGAGTCGTTATCATAGCCAAAACTTTACTAGGAACGGATAAGCAAAATAAAAGGCGGACGGAATCCGCAGCTTTGCATTCCAGCCCCGCCATCATCGTCTAGCCAGTGATAAAAACCATTTTGGGTACGCGTGGAGTAATAGCACGTAAGCCCGCACTGGCATAAAACAACAACAACGGAGGTCGTGACAGCAATGAATCCTGAATATTTACCACCGATATTAGGCGTTGTCGGGCTCATCGTCGCTTTCATCATTTACAACATGGTGAAACAGCATCCTGCTGGAGAAAGTAAGGTGACCGAAATCGGTGACCAGATACATCTCGGCGCGATGGTATTTATGAAACGCGAGTACTCCATGCTGGCGCTGTTTGCCATCGTACTCATCATACTGCTTGGTGTTTCCGAATTGGGTTGGGAAACATCGATGGCCTTCACTGTGGGTGCAGTTTGTTCCGCGGCCGCTGGTTACATCGGCATGTACGCGGCAACTAAAGCCAATGTACGAACCACCACTGCCGCTCACAATGAAGGAGCTGCCGCTGCGTTAACTGTAGCGTTTTATGGCGGTTCTATTATGGGTATGACCGTTGCAGCCATGGGCTTGCTTGGTCTTGGTGTGCTTTATCTGTTATTTGGAACTGATCCTCACACAGCAGAAATCATTCATGGTTTTGGCATGGGCGCTTCCAGTGTTGCGTTATTTTCTCGTGTGGGTGGTGGCATCTATACTAAAAGTGCCGACGTGGGTGCTGACCTGGTCGGTAAAGTGGAAGCCGGTATTCCTGAAGACGATCCACGCAATCCCGGTGTTATAGCCGATAACGTTGGCGACAATGTCGGCGATGTTGCCGGTATGGGATCAGACATTTTCGAATCCTACTGCGGATCGATTATTGCAACCATAGCCATGGCTTCTACCTTGATTATTGCTGCAGAAAAAAGCCCGGTGAAAGCCGCTGAACTTGCTGAATTAACCAGTGACGGAGGCTCGTTAATGTTCCTGCCATTGGCTCTGGCCTCCGCGGGTATCATTTGCTCTATCCTTGGCATTATCCTTGTCAGGATGTTTTCCACCAAGTCGCCGGAAGTGGCATTGCGCATCGGAACTATCAGTGCAGCAATTATTTTTATTATCGCATCCTTTTTTGTCATCCAGGCAACCGGCGTAACCACTTCTGTATGGGGCGCGGTACTGGCTGGCGCCATCGGCGGTATCATCATAGGCCTGGTAACCGAATATTACACCTCCGGTAAACCAGTGCGCCACATCGCAGAGTCGGGCGAAACCGGACCCGCCACGGTGATGATTACCGGCCTGGCAGTGGGCATGCAATCAGTGACGGTACCCTTGTTAACAATCGCCGCCATTATATTCGTATCGACATCGCTTGTTGGATTATACGGCGTCGGTATCGCGGCAGTGGGCATGTTGGCAACGGTTGGAATCACCATGGCCATCGATGCTTATGGTCCGGTGGCTGATAACGCCGGTGGTATCGCGGAGATGGCCGGATTGGGGAAAGAAACCCGCGCCATTACCGACTCGCTGGATGAACTCGGCAACACCACCGCTGCCATTGGTAAAGGCTTTGCTATTGGCGCGGCGGCCCTGGCGGCACTCGCCATTATTTCAGCGTTTGTTGAAACAGTATCTGCACACAACCCGGACTTCAATCTGGAGTTAGGGAATCCCAAAGTATTAATGGGCATGTTTATTGGTGGCATCTTTCCCTTCCTGGTGAGCTCCATGACCATGACTGCTGTGGGCGATGCTGCATTTGACATGATCAAGGAAATCCGTCGGCAGTTTAAGGAAATCCCCGGCCTGCTCGAAGGCACAGGCAAACCCGATACCGCACGTTGCGTTGATATTGCCACTACCGCTGCATTGAAACGTATGGTGCCTCCAGGCGTCTTAGCCGTTGCAGCGCCTCCCATTGTCGGATTTACCCTAGGGCCCGAATCATTGGGTGGCTTGTTAGGCGGGGCATTGGTATCCGGGGTACTGATGGCATTGATGATGTCTAATGCCGGTGGCGCCTGGGACAACGCCAAGAAATATGTCGAAAAAGGAAACCTTGGCGGCAAAGGCTCTGATGTTCATAAAGCCTGCGTGGTAGGTGATACCGTAGGTGACCCCTTCAAGGATACTTCCGGGCCCTCCATGAACATCTTGATTAACGTTCTCGCCATTGTCAGTCTGGTAATCGCTCCGCTGATTTGACGCAAACACTTCAGACAACGCGATAACAAAAAAGGCCCTAATTATTATTAGGGCCTTTTTTTATTTCCTATCTTTTCATTGCCGATCACTACATGTGGATACTAGATCTTAAAAGGTTTCAGCTTCTTCTTCACCGCTTCATTTTTTAAAGTCACGTATTGTGGCAAACCATTTTTATAAGGCGGATAGTCTTCGCCCTTGATCAGCGGT
>Ga0209536_100007243_pt1 | contig 16839 bp, 10 predicted proteins | sample DeeMarSeWOR28_12_FD_187461 | JGI IMG/M metagenome (GOLD analysis project Ga0209536, IMG submission 187461) | Marine sediment microbial communities from White Oak River estuary, North Carolina - WOR-2-8_12 (SPAdes) (version 2) | ecosystem: Environmental > Aquatic > Marine > Intertidal zone >... | reverse complement strand
AAAGGTCCAGACTGGGTGGCTGACAGTCCCTAACATTGATGTTGGGGCTTCCGGCTGAATAAACCTTTACCGAACCTGCTGGAAAAGGGAGCGACGAAAATAGTTGAAACTACAGCTCAGGTATTTCAGCGATGGATTGTAATTCAGGTGAAGTGTTTCAAGCCTGGTATCGTGGCAATTCAGGAATTCCAACATCGGATTCCGGGAAACATCCAGGCTCCCAAGCCTATTTGCTGAACAATCCAGGAACCTGAGGGACCGGTTACCTGAGAGATCAAGCCCGGCTATACCGTTGAAACAGCAGATCAGATCTGTCAATGCAGGATTTTCTGACAGGTCTAGAAATGAAATTTCGTTCACTGCACAACAGAGTATTTCCAGGCTTGTGTTTCCTGAAATGTCAAGTTCGGTCAGGGAGTTTCTGCTGCAATCCAGCACGGTCAGGGAGGTAAAAGCCCAGATCCCGGAGAGATCACGGATGTTTTTATCAGAGATATTGAGGCATCTTACCGGTGAGGCTTCATCCCGCTCCACGGTCCCGCTCCCGTCGATGTCCACACCTGCCTCGATCAGTGCGGATAAAAAATGCGGATCGGGAATGGATAGCTGCTGGGCATTCAATGTAACGGAGAGAGGCAGTGTAATGAACATGCAGGTCCAAAATTTTATCATGTGTTCGGATTTTGTATCGGCCAGGGATACAAATTTCCGGCTGATAACAATTCACAACCAACAAGTTATCATTCAGATTATGTAACTTTTCTTGATCCTGTTGAACTTATTGGTCGGATCATTTAAAAAATAGGTCAGGAAGCACGAAAGGCGGGTAAATTTCCGGACTATTCTTGAAACGCTAGTGAAGACCCGGTCACCTTGTATATTTTCTGGTACCATGTGTTTATGTCCCGCAGGATTTTTTGAAATTCCGGAAGTTCCCTGAGGTTGTCGAAACTGGGATCGTGGTTCAGCATGGTGGGCCTGTAAAAGACCATGAAAGGATCCTGACTGAATGACCTGAGATAACTCAGAGCCTGTCCCGTATCCCCCCGAATGGAATGGATGGCAGCGAGTCTGTAAAATGATTCTTGTTTTTCGAGAGGCAGATCCTTTTCAATGATCCTGCTGGCATGTTTGATCTGTTCGTTGAAAAGGATCTCCGCTTGTTCCCGTTTCCCTGTCATCCAGTAAGTGTATCCGGCAGGCCCCAGGATCAGATAATACCTTTCCATCAGGATTTCAGGACTCTCAAGACATTTTTCGAAATATTCAGCTGCTTTGTCGGGTTGCTGGTTGAACATGTAACTGAATGCCAGGATTTCCAGGATCCAGGGATCGAATCTATCGATAGCAAAGCCTTTCAATCCCAGTTCGATGGCCTGGGTGTATTGATTTTCTGAAAAAGCGATGCGGGCCAATCCATTGTAAAGTGCCAGCGTATCTCTTTCCAGGTTGAAGACTTCCCTGAAATAAAATCTTCTGGCATTTTCAATCGCATGAATGTTCCCTCGATAAATGAATTTGTTGTGTTCCTCCCTCCCCATCTGAAAATAGTAGTAAGCGTTCAAACTTTTTGTGGGGATTGTAGAAATCTTCTTTTCTTCCTCGGGTCTGATAACCACCTGAATCTCTCTGGCCACCCTTAATGCCACACTGCTCTGCAGTCGGAATATCTCTTCCGCTTCATGGATCTCTTCATCATAATGTTCAGACCAGACCTGTTTGTCGTTGACCGCATCCACCAGGGCAAAGCTCAGACGGATCCTGTTCCCTGACTTTTGTCCGCTTCCCTCGAGTAGATAGCTTACCCCCAATTCCTTTGCTATTTCCTGAATGGACAGGTGTGTATCTCTGTACCGTTCCATGGTGGTCATGCCCGGTACCCTGAGATCCTCAATCTGTTGCAAATTATTGAGGATGGCCTCCATGGTCCCGTTGATGAAATACATCTCCGCTTCATCCGGATTGAGGTTCCTGAATGGAAGCACCGCAATGGAGGCTTTCGCCGATCGATCCTGAGCACCTGGTGAAGTCAATTTAAATACCAGGGAGATTGCGATGATGAGCATTACGGCCATCACGCTCACTATGATCAATCCCCGTTTGCCTCCCAGCTTCCATGATAAACCTGATTCGATAGGATAATTTGTTCCTTCAGGTGCATGCTGCGTTGCATGTTCCTTTCTGAACTGACCCGGAGGGGTGCCATACATTTTCTTAAAACAGCGCACGAAATAGCTGACACTTTGAAACCCACAGGAGAAAGCTACTTCCGATATGGTCATGGAGCCCGTATCAAGCTTTTCAACTGCCTTTTCAAGTCTAACTTTACAGATGAAATTACTGATGGAAGTCCCAGCCTCCAGCTTGACCTTTCGGCGTAGGGTGGAGTGGCTCATGCCCATTTCTCGTGCCAGTTCCATCACTCCGAAACCCTCATCCTCCAGGTGTTGATCAATGGTGTCCCTCAACCTGGTGCTGAATGGCTTCTGATCATTTGGTCCCGGAGCCATATTGAGATACTTCTTTTTTTGCGGATTCGGACCTCTGCATATCGAAGCGATCTCAAATATGTGCAAAGAGGACCTGTTTCCAACTTATCAGACTGTCGAACGAGTCATTTGTTCACTTATTCCGTTTATATTTAGGCATCATATAACAAACCCATGATATGAAAATCAAAAACATAGCCATGCTGGGCGGCGGATTTATCGGTGATTTCTATATCCATGCGCTGCACGGGCACCGCAGGCCAGACCGGGTGCAGACGGTCTATTCCCGCAGTGAATCGAGTGCACAAAGGGTGGCAAACCGGCACGGGATCAGGCACTGGACCACTTCCATGGAGGAGGCTGTCAATCACAAGGGGATCGATACGGTGGTGGTGGCCCTGCCCAATCACCAACACCTGGAGGCGGTCAGGCTGGCGGCTGAGGCCGGAAAGGCGGTACTTGTAACCAAGCCCCTGGGCAGAAATGCGGCTGAGGCAAGGGAGATGCTTGAGCTGGTTGAAAAGCACGGCGTATTTCACGGGTACCTGGAGGATCTTTGTTATACCCCCAAGACACTGAAAGCGCTGGAATCGGTGAAAAACGGCGCACTGGGGGACATTCTTTGGGTGCGGGCCCGGGAGACCCATCCCGGCCCCCACAGCGACTGGTTCTGGAACCCGGAGTTATCGGGTGGGGGTGCCATCATTGACCTGGGGTGCCACTGTATCGAGATCGCCAGGAACTACATCGGCAAAGAGGTAAAACCGGTGGAGGTGATGTGCTGGGCCGATACCCAGGTAAAACCCATCGAGGCGGAGGACCATGCCATTGCCCTGGTGAAATACGCCTCGGGTGCCATCGGCCAGTTTGAGGTGAGCTGGTGTTTCAGGGGCGGAATGGACCTCAGGGACGAAGTGATGGGGGTGGAGGGGACGCTGTTCCTGAACCACTTCCTGAGGACCGGACTGGAGATGTATACCGCGGTGGGTGAAGGGGATTACGTGGCCGAGAAGGCCGAATCGGCCACAGGATGGCTCTTCCCGGTGGGGGACGAGGTGAATGCACTGGGATATGATTTCATGTTCACCGACATGTTCAATGCGATGGATGAGGGAAAGCAACCCATGGAGACCTTCTATGACGGGTATGTGGTCAATGCCATCATGGATGCCTGTTACCGGTCGGCCACCTCTAAGAAATGGGAGCCGGTGGAGCTGGAGGATTGGAGGGGGAGCGAAGAGGTGCACAGGGGACCTCAGCTGAAGGAGTATGACGAAAACCACTTCCTGATCAAAGAGGAGAAGCTCCCCGACGGGACCGTCAAACTGATCCTGAAGGAGAAATCGACCGGAAAGATCATCCAGAAGATACAGGGTGCTTAGGGATCCTGCTTTCCGTTCCTGGTTTCAGCGGGCTTTTTTCCTGTCCCTGAACAGGAAGATGAAAACCACCAGCACGGCAGCCGCAATGACAGTGGGTACGTACCAGATGGTGGTCCAGTTGGCCACACCATCAATGGTCAGCCTGTCGATGGTGGTCCCGGCGAACCAGGTCCCGATGACCATGCCCAGGCCGTAGGTGGCAAATGTGATCAATCCCTGGGCAGAACTTTTCAGGTGGTCTGGTGCTTTCTCATCCACATAAATCTGACCGGTGACCACGAAGAAATCGTAGCAGATCCCGTGAAGGATGATGGCGGTATAGATCATCCATACCCCAGATCCGGCATCGCCGTTGGCAAAGAGCAGGAATCGTAGCAGCCACGCCGTGATCCCTATGAAAAGCACTTTTTTAACCCCGAAGCGGGTGATGAAAAAGGGCAGGATCAGGATGAAGAGGATCTCGGCCATCTGTCCCATGCTGATCCTGTTGGGAATGATGTCCGGATCGATCCCGATATCGGACATGAAGGAGGCAGTGAACCCGAAATAGAAGGAAACCGGGATGAATATCAGTACCGATGCGATCATCAGGGTGGCGAAGGAGCGGGATTTGAAGAGGCTCAATGCATCCAGACCGATCATCTCCTTCAGGCTCGCCTTCACCTCTTTTTTAGGCGGTATATGGGGCAGGGTAAAGCTGTAAATTCCCAGCAGGAGAGATGCAGCGGCCCCCACATAGAGCTGCTCCACAGTGAGGGTGAAACCGAGCCACCCGATCACGTTGTTGGCCACGATCCAGCCGATGGTGCCCAGTACCCTTACCCCCGGAAACTGTTTGCCCGGATTCTCCATCTGGTGGAAAGAGAGGGAGTTAGAGAGGGCCATGGTGGGCGCATAGGAGAGCGTGTAGAGCAGCAGGGCGGGGTAGAAAAGCCGGAAGGTGGTGGCCTGGGAAGCTACCACCAGCAGCACGGCCCCCAGCAGGTGCATGAATCCCAGCACTTTCTCCGTGGCAAAGAATTTATCGGCCACCAATCCCACAAAGAAGGGGGAGATCATTGCTGAAATGGCAAATGTGCCGTAACATAAACCGATTTGTGTGGCGGTGAATCCGAGGGTCTCGCCCAGGTAGGTATTGAGTGTCACATACCATGTTCCCCAGATAAAATACTGAAGGAACATGAGTGTGGAGAGCTGGAGTCTGGTTTTGATGGGCATGGCACAGGATTTGGCTCAATATAGCATAAAATCTCGTATCTTGGTGAGGCATTCATTCCGAAAGTCGCATGATATCCGCTCACGTGGTAACTAAGTTTTTGCGCTTTAAAATATTTGCGATCCTGATTGCGGGAATGACCATGTTTTCATGTTCCGAATCGGATCTGCCCAACATCGTCCTCATATCTGCGGATGACCTGGGGTGGTCCGACCTGGGATGCTATGGCAGCGAGGTCGAGACCCCGCACATCGACCGGTTGGCTGAGCAGGGAATCAGGTTCACACAGTTTTACAACACTTCCAAATGTTTTCCTTCCAGGGCATGCCTGCTGACAGGCATCTATGCGCAGCAAAGTGGTTACGACAGGGAATTCAGGCAGCCATTGCAGCATGCGGTTACCCTGGGTGAAGTGTTGAAAGAAGCCGGTTACCTGACCCTCTGGTCGGGAAAACATCATGGAGTGGAGAACCCGGTGGAGCGGGGATTTGACCACTATTACGGATTGAAGGACGGCGCCTGTAACCATTTCAATCCGGGCGATCAGCGTCCCGGGGAAGGGGTGCCGGCACGCAAGGGAGCTCCAGGCAACAAACGTGTCAGGAGCTGGTGCATCGACGAAGAGGAGTTCAATCCCTATACACCGGAAGAAAAGGACTTCTATACCACCGATTATTTTACCAATCACGCTTTGGAATGGCTCGACGAATACCGGAACGACCGCCGCCCCATATTTCTTTACCTTGCCTATACCGCCCCCCACGATCCGCTGATGGCGTGGCCGGAGGATATCCGGAAATATGAGGGAATGTATGATGAGGGGTACGAAGTCACCAGGACTAAGCGATACGGGAAACAGTTGGAGATGGGATTGATCGACTCCTCCTACAGGCTGTCTGAGGCGGCCTTCCCCGATTGGGAAACCCTCACAGAGGAAGAAAGGAGGGAAGAGATCAGAAAGATGGAGGTGTATGCGGCCATGATCGACCGGCTGGACCAGAATGTGGGGAGGGTAGTGGATAAGCTGGTAGAAACCGGCCGCTGCGACAACATTCTGGTCATGTTCGTTTCGGACAATGGTGCGTCGGCAGAGATGGTGGAGATAGAAGATGATTACGGAGAGATCGGAACCCTTACCCGGTGGTCGTCCCTGGGAGGAGACTGGGCCAATGTGGCCAATACACCCTTCCGGTACTACAAAAACTACAGTTTTGAAGGGGGCATCAATACCCCTATGATCGCCTGCTGGCCGGGTAATATACCACGCGGACGCATCAGCCGGTTTCCGGGCCACTTCATCGATATCATGGCCACCCTGGTGGACCTGACCGGAGCGGAATATCCCGCTCAATTCAACGGAGAGACGGTGGTTTCCATGCAGGGAGAGAGTTTCCTGCCGGTCCTGCTGGGTGAAGAGTCCGGTCGTGAACGGCCCCTTTTCTGGGAGTGGCGAAACGGCCAGGCTGTGAGGGAGGGTGAATGGAAGCTGGTAAGGGACGGCCTGGAAGCGGAATGGGAATTGTACCACCTGAGGGAGGATCCCGTGGAAACCCGGAATGTGGCTTCGGCATATCCAGGTAAGGTCAGAGAACTGGAAACACTGTTTCTCAGATGGAAGGAAAGTTCTGAAATCCATTAAAATGGGCCCTGCAGGATCGACATTCATACGAGTCCGGGATTTCTTATCTTTGATCATATATTCCATTCAACCGGTGTATTCTTCATGAAGAAACTAGTTGCCATTACTGTTGTCTTTTTGTCAATCAATGGAAGTGCACAGGTTAACAATGACAGTTTACTGATCCTGCTGGATTCAGTTTCAGGTACTGCCAGGATCACTCTGCTGAAAGAGCTTTGCTGGGAGAACAGGTACAGCAATCCTTCCGATGCCATTAAATACGGTCTGGAGGCGCTTTCATTGACAAGAGAGCTCGGGGCCACGGAACATGAGGCAAGTATCAATAATTACCTGGGTGTGATTCAGCGGAACATCGGGGATCATGCCACGGCTCTTGAATACTTTTTCACTGCCCAGGGTATCTCCGAAGCGCAAAATAATATGACGGACCTGGCATATGCACATAACAACATCGGAGACATTTATAACCTGGAAGGGAAGTACCAGGAGGCACTGGAGAACGAGTTCAAAGCTTTGACTCTTTTTGAGGAGACCGGGGACAGTTTGGGAGTCTCCTATTGCTGCCACCAGATTGCGCTCGTGTTCACCAACCTGGAAGAGCATTCCAGGGCGCTGCAGTATGACGAAAGGTCGATGAATATCAGGCGGTCAATGGGGAACATGGCCGGGGTGGCCTACTCGCTCATCAGTATAGGCATGAACCATCTGAGCCTTGGAGAAATTTCCGAATCCCTTGAAAGCCTGAGAGAAAGCGGTGCCATATTTGAAGAACTCGGGGATCATTTCGGGCTGGCGTTTTCCATGCATCACCTGGGGATCTATTACAGGGAGACCGGGAATCATCAGGAAGCGATCAGCTACTTCACACTGGCACTTGAGCTTGGCAGGGAAACCGATTCACCGATTCGCATCAGGAATGCCGCCCAGGAACTGAGCGAGATCTATGCAGAACTGGGCAGGTTTGAAGAGGCTTACCGGATGTACATCCTTTTCAAGGAGACATACGACAGCCTCTACCGTGAGGAGAATCTGGTCAAACTCTCCCAGCTTGTCTTACGGAATGAGTTCGAGCAGAGGGAACTGGTTCAGCAGGCTGAAATCAGAAGGCAGAAACAGGTCAGGAATTATTTTATCCTTTCCCTTGGACTGGCTGTCATAGTGTTGATTGTCCTTCACAGCAGATTCACTGTAAAAAGAAGGGCCAACATTGAACTCCAGCAAAGAAACAGGGATATTGAGACCCAGAAAGAAAAGCTCGAAGAACTCTATGTTTCCCTGCGTTCCAAAAATGATGAATTGTCCCAGCAGTACGAGGAGATTGCCGCCCAGAAAGATCATCTCGTTCTGCTGAATAACCAGCTCGAGGAACAGAAGCGTGAACTCAATGAAACGCTCGACGCGCTCAGAAGAGCCCAGTCGCACCTGGTGCAGGCGGAGAAGATGGCGTCACTGGGTCAGGTCACTGCAGGGGTGGCCCACGAACTGAACAATCCGCTCAATTTTATCTGCACCAGCATCAAGCCGCTTCAGAGGAATGTGGAGGATCTCCTCGCTATTCTGACTAAATACGATTCGATCATTGAGAAAGACAAGCTCTCAGCACGTTTCAATGATGTGAAAGCGCTGAAGGATGAACTGGATTACAAATTTCTCCTGAACGAGACGGGAAGCCTGCTGGATGGAATCTATGAAGGAGCCTCCCGTTCGGAACATATTGTGAAGGACCTGAGAACATTCTCAAGGATGGATGAGAACGAGTTCAAAGGTGTAAACATCCATGAAGGTATTGACTCCACACTGCTTTTGCTGAAGCACAAGGTCCAGGGAAAAATAACCATTCACAAAGCGTACGGGAAGCTTCAGCACGTGGAATGTCTCCCCGGGAAACTGAACCAGGTTTTCATGAATATTATCACCAACAGCATCCTGGCCATAGAAGAGAAAGGGGATATTTACATTACAACGAGCAGCGTGGATGACAAGGCGAGGATCTCTATCAGGGACACCGGCAAAGGGATGTCCAGGGAGATCATGGAGCATATTTTCGAACCCTTTTATACGACCAGGGAGGTAGGCAAGGGAACGGGCCTCGGATTATCCATCAGCTATTCGATTATTGAAGAACACGGTGGAACGATTGAAGTACAGTCTGAACCGGGAGCGGGGTCAGAGTTCATTATTACATTGCCTTTCACACGCACTGAAAGTTGACCTCGGGAAGCAAGTACTTCTTCCTGATTTCCCATTCACCTGTAATCAGTTATGCTCCGTTGAGAGGTTTCAACAGATGGAGCCGCATGAGGAGGAGGGGGACCAGGAAGATGGCTGAAAAGGAAATAACGAAGAATCCGCTGAAACGCCAGATCACGTAGACCACTGACTTCCCCTGTTCCGGGGAGACCCATGTAAATATTCCGTAGAGGGCCAGAAATACGACCAGACCCGTTAACGATCCCACTATCTTTTTCCACCAGACCGGATTCACCTCAAATACTCCCTTTCTCTGAAGAAGCAGGGCTCCGATCGCTACTCCCATAAAACCCCCAATGTTTCCAGTCACACCTCCCAGCCCGACCGAGAACAGTATGGACTCCCCGGTTGCTGGAAGATCATCCTTGGAGTTGATGATCCAGCTGGATGGCATTTCCCACTCCTGCAACAGGTAAACAAATAGCCCCCCTAGCAGTATTCCCAGGGCAGATATGCCGGTGATCAGCAGCAGCCGGGAACTGAATTTGATTCCGGAAAACCAGGTAAGAAAACTGATTTCAAACCGGATGAAAAACCAGATTACCATCCCTCCGATGAGCCACCCGGCAAACACCTGGCTGGGAAAGTGGACTCCAAGGTACACCCTTGATATTCCAACCATACCTACAGTGATCACCGCCACGACCCAGAACCATCTTCTCTTCAGGAAGGATCCCGCATAGATCCAGACCACGGAACTCTGTGCATGACCAGATGGCATCCCGAAACCGTTCGAAAAACGGATGGCATCGATCCCGGGATCCACCCAGAAAGGTCTGGGGGCATGTATAGCTTGCTTGAGGATGCTGTTCACGGAGGCGACCACCGGCAGAAATATGGCAAGTCTCAGACCCAGTTTCCGGTCGACGGACCAGTATATGACGGCCACGATAACCATATAAGCCTGAGGGTATCCCAGGTAGGTGAAAAATGTCATGACCGGCTCGATCCATTCACCCGCATTCTGTAATGAAAGTATAAGCCAGAAATCGCAGGGAAACGGGTAGATCATTGAATAGCAGATTGGTCCATTTGCAGAACTGAGTGAAACAAGTTAAGAAATTTGTTGGAATCCTCTGATGTACTGAGAAAGCTGCCGATAGGAGCCCGGTTGGCCGTCACCCGATCCATTTTTTTCGTAATTTAATGATCCGGAACAGACCCGGGTATTATTTCAACGGATGAGAAAAGTGATCTTTCTCCTCTCTCTCTCCTTGTCCAGTCCGATGGGCGGCCGGACACAGGATCATGACAGCATTACCCATGTGGTGTACATCATTGGAAACAGTGCTCAGACCGGGATCAGTGATTCACACCTGAGCTCCCTGAAGGGTATGTTGCTCAGTGAAAACCATCCGTATACCATACTTCATCTTGGTGATATATTCAGTACCAGTAATCCTGAGGACCGGTTAGAAGAGATCGCTCCTCTTTTTGATCTGACTGACAACTCCGGAAATGGCCTGCTGATACTCACCCCGGGTGATAAGGACTGGAACAATTCGGGTGAGGATGGTCTGGGTATGGTCAGGGGGCTGGAGGAAATGGTGAAAAGCCGCAAGGATGATCACACCCTCTTTCTTCCTTCAGAAGGATGCCCCGGTCCGGAGATCGTGGATGTTTCACCAGGGTTGAGGATCATCATTCTGAATACGCAGTGGTGGATGCATCCTTTCGACGTACCGGAAGCTCCCGATTCTGAATGCAGCAATCTCACTCGGGAGGAGATTGCGGAAAGCATCGAGGAGGCGATCGAGGAATCCGGCAACCGGAATGTTCTGATCGCCGGTCATCACCCTGTGGTCTCTGCAGGAGTTTACGGCGGTTATATGCCGCTTCAAAAACACCTGTTCCCTCTGGCAGATGTAAATCCCGGCAACAGGATACCTGTTCCCATACTGGGGAGTTTCTACGCAGCCTACCGGCAGAATGTAGGCACTGTAAGGGATATGGCCAACGAGGATTACCAGGAATTCATCGACCACATGAGCGATATGATGTCCAGGCATCCGGGACTGGTGTATGCTTCTGCACACGATTACAGCCTTCAGCTTCTGGAATACGAGGAGGGATTCCAGGTGATATCGGGAAGTATTACGGAGAAAGAACCCACCAGGAATATCAAAGGGGAGGAATTTGCCGCTTCCACGTATGGTTATTCCAGGTTGGAGTATTATCAAAGCGGCAAGGTCCGGATTGCATTTTTTGAAACCGGTACAAACGAAGCGGCAGCTTGCTTTTCAAGGGTGTTATTGAGATCTGCCTGCGACGAAAGCTCCGAAAGCGAAGTGCTCAGGAACCCTTACCATATACCGTGTATGGAAACAAAGGAGGCACCTGGCCAGGAACAGGTCCCGTACCCCTCCGATCCGGTAACAGTTACCGGTGGCTCCTATCCTGCAAAGGGGCTGAAAAAGATCCTCCTCGGTTCGCTGCACAGGGAGACATGGCAGACTCCGGTAACGATCCCTTACCTGGCTCTGGATACGGTCAGGGGCGGGATCACTCCTTTCGCACTGGGGGGTGGACGGCAGACCACCACATTGAAATTCAGATCCAATTCCGGATATGAGTATGCATTCAGATCAGTGGACAAGAACCTTGTAAATGCGCTCCCCAGGGCATTCAGGAAAACATTTGTGGCGGTGATGATCAAAGAGGTCACTGCCACTGAATATCCCTACGGAGCCATCATTGCATCTGCGCTGCTGGATCAGACTGACATTCTGCATGCCCGCCCCACCCTTTATGTGCTGCCCGATCATCCTTCACTTGGAGCATTCAGGGAACCCTATTCCGGCCTGTTCGGAATGCTTGAAGACCGTCCCAGGGATCCAAATGATCAGGTTGATGGATTTATGGGGGCTGACGATGTAACCCGAAGCGCAGGATTGTTCAGGAAACTCTACAGAGATAATGATAACATAGTGGATGCTGAAGCGCTTGGAAAGGCCAGGGTATTCGATATGCTCATCGGTGACTGGGGGAGACATGAAGATAATTGGAAATGGGCCGGCTATAACAGGGATGAGATGCGGGTCTATTATCCGATTCCCAGGGACAGGGACCATGCATTTTGCAGATGGAACGGAGTGGTTCCTTACCTGGCCAACAGGGAGTGGGCCATGCCCATGGTTGAAAGCTTTGATTATGACTTTCACGGAATTAAAAGCCTGACCTGGCCAGCCAGGCACGTGGACAGGTCTTTACTCACTGAACTGGACCGCAAGGATTGGGAGCGCATCACATCTTATGTTCAGCGGACCATGACCGATGAGGTGATTGATGATGCCATAAATGTCCTTCCCCCCGAGGTCCTGCCGGTATCAGGGAGAGAGATAGGTGAAATGCTGAAATCAAGGAGGGCACAGCTGCCTGAAGCGGTGGATCGCTATTACGGTTTGCTGGCCAGGGAGGTGGAGGTGGTCGGATCCAACAAACATGAATCATTTGAGGTGGAGAGACTTGAAAACGGGAATGTGAGGGTGGAAATGTATAAAAAGAACAAGGAGGGAAGCTTTGTCGCTGATGCACCTTTGTACAGCCGGGAGTTTATCAGGAAGGAGACCAGGGAAGTCCACCTGTATGGCCTCGATGGGAACGATATTTTCACTGTGTCGGGCAGGGCCACGAAGAGTATCCCGGTCAGGATCATCGGGGGCCCGGGTGATGACCGGATCTCGGACCTCTCCCGGGTGAAAGGAATGGGCAGGCATACGATGGTATATGATAACAAATCTACCACACTGGAGCTGGGTCCGGAATCCAAAAACATGACCTCGGATGATCACGGTATCAACCATTATGATCGCAAATCGTTTGCTTACAACACCTATTTTCCGAAACCCCTGATCTACTACTCCTCTGACGACGGATTTGTGGCATCACTTGGTCTCAATGTGACCACCCACGGATTCAGAAAGGAGGAGTTTAAAGGGAAATACGATTTTTACCTGAAAGCGGGCACGGTGGGGAATGTACAGTTTGGAATGGAGAGCCACTGGAAAGAGGTGATGGGCTGTTGGGATGTGGGCATATTTGCCGATTACGGCCGCAATTACCCCTATTATAACTTCTTTGGCCTGGGCAATCAGACCATCAAGGATCCCGATCTGTTCGATGAAGATTATTATAGAGTCGATGTAAGGGGGTTGATGTCCGGTATTTATACCGAAACTGAGATCTTCAAGCAAGGCCTTGTCAGGGTGGGGCTCCTGTTCGAAAATCTCGGCGCTACTGCCCTGACCGATTCTATCCTGGGTGAGGAAGGGGAACGCATTACAGGAGCGGAAAGGGTGACCCTGGGAGGAATCAATGCGAGCTTTTACCTTGATTTTCGCGACCGGCAGATCTTTGCTACCCGGGGGATTGAATTCCTGGCTGAGAATACAAGTTATGCTACCCTCGATGGCGCATCGGGGAACTTCGGACTGGCCGGGACCTACCTGAAATACTTCGGAACATTCAGGGTCCTGATACCCGTCACACTGGCAGTAAAGCTTGGAGGGAGTAAGAATTATGGTAATGGGATACCTTTTTACAAGTACACCTTCCTGGGGCAGTTCAGTAACCTGAAGGGGTATAAAAGAAACCGTTTCACAGGAGATGCCAGTGCATACCTGAACAGCGAGATCCGGCTTCACCTGGGGAAGGTAAGAAACCTGTTCTTACCGTTTGAGACCGGCCTCATTGGATTCTATGATGTGGGAAAGGTATGGTTTGAAGGGGTGGCCGAAGGGAAATGGCATGCGGGCTATGGAGGAGGTTTTTATATATCTCCCATCACACGGGACTATCTTTTTACGGTACTTTTTGAATTCTCCCCGGAGGAGAAACTGTTGTTCCGGTTTGGTTTCGGATTCATGCTGGATAATTGACCCGGAGTGGTTAGTGAATGGTATAGTGCAGGGAAAATCCGTAATACCCCCTGGAGAGATAGGGTGCCAGGGACAGGTTGTTGTTCTTTCTGCTATATCCTCCGGGAAACGAATTGCGGATGGCCGGATAACACAGGTATAAAGCTTTTGTCCACAGGATCCCCAACCCTGCACCGACCAGTACATCTGACATCCAGTGTTTGTTATTCAGCATCCTTAATACCCCTGTAAAGGTTGCAATGGAATAGCCTGCGATCCCGTACCAGATGCTCCGGTCCCTGAACTCCTCATGAAGGAAAGCAGCCGAAACGAATGCAATGGCCGCATGGTTGGAGGGAAAAGACCTTAAATCTGAACCATCGGGACGCTCCACGCCCGTGCCTGATTTAAGTATTCCGGTGGTTGCCATCGTCAATCCCATGGAAACCAGGTAGATGATGCTGCGGTCGGCGAAGCCGTACTTGCCTTTAATACCTGCCAGGTTCAGACCATATACACCGGCAGCTGGCAGGAACATCAGGTAGTTCTCAAGGGGGACATAAAAGCCGGGGTAATTTTCCTCTATGCATTGCTGGGCATCATAACTGCTGTACCATCCCCGGTCATACATGGTGGCAATCCCGGTCCCGATCAGCACGGCGGGTACCAGCAGTGTACGCATGACCTCTCCCGCCGGAGGGGAGTTTGCTGATTCCCGAGCGACGGTATCTTGAGCCGGCAGCTTCTGCTGAAATGCCAGTGAAAGAATCAGAACGACCGTAAGGAATTTATAGGGCCCCGAGCACTTCATACACCAGGATCTTTTCTTTCTTCCCTTTCACGAACAGGGGCTCCCAGGCCTTTGCCTGAATCACATCTTTTACATCCTTGTAAACCGAATCGCTGATCAGGATGCAATTTGGGTGGTCCCTGGTGATGGTTTCGATCCGTTTACCCGTATTCACTGTATCGCCGGTTACAGAATACCTGATCCTGTCTTCAGATCCAAGGTTGCCTGCAACTACCTCTCCTGCATTGATCCCGATCCCGATTTCGATTTCCGTATTGAACTTCTCCTTGTACTTCTTATTCAGTAAAGGCAGGGTATCCATCATTTTCAGCGCACAGAAAACCGCGTTTGATTCATTGTCTGAGTGGTACTCCAGGGCCCCGAAAGCAGCAAAGATTTCATCTCCCACAAACTGGATCACCGATCCCTTATGCTGCTTCACAACCACAGTCATGTCCTGGTAATATTCATTCAGGAATGATACCACCTCCTTGGGGGAGAGTACCTCACTCAGCGGAGTAAATCCCCTGATATCACAAAAAAGCACAGTCACATTCCTGAGGTCCCCTTCAAAAATTGATTCCTGGCTCTTCTCCAGGGTTTTCTTCACGATCTGCTCCGGCACATATTTCACAAAGAGTTTCAGGGTCTGATCCTGTTCCTCCAGCTTATGCTTCAGTTCGGTCATCAGTTCCCGGTTACTTTGCTTCAGGTCATAAACCTGCCTCGCATTTTCAATGGTCATCCGAAGTTCATTTTCATCCCACGGTTTGGTAATATAGCGGAATACCCCTCCACTGTTAATGGCTTCTATGATCACTTCGATGTCACTGAATCCGGTTAAGATCATCCTGATGGAGTCGGGGAACTCGGGGGATAATTTTTCCAGCAGCTGAATCCCTGTCATTTCAGGCATTCGCTGATCAGTGATCACAAGTTTTACGTCGTTGTTCCGCATGATCTCCAGCGCATCATTACCATTTGTGGCGGTGTGGATCGGGTAATCTCTCCTGAAAGTGGCCACAAATGAAGTGAGGTTATGCTGTTCGTCGTCAACGTATAAAATGGGAAACTCCTTCATGATGTATAATGTCCTTTAATTGGTTTGTTTATGTGGTAGTGATATGATGAACTCAGTGCCCTTGCCGGGTTCTGAGACTACGTCGATGATACCCTTGTGTTGCTCTATGATCCCGTAACTGATGGACAATCCCAGGCCTGTTCCCTTGCCCACCTCTTTCGTCGTGAAAAAAGGCTCAAAAATATGCTTGCGCACCTCCGGGGTCATCCCTTTGCCGTTATCCTTAAAGATAATCTTTACCCCGATACCGCTGCTGATGGTTTGAATGGTCAGTTCACCCTTGTCACCCATGGCCTGGATGCTGTTTGTAATGATATTCATGAATACCTGGTTCAGTTTGCCGGGGTAGCATTCCAGGCCCTCAAAGTCCCCGTACTCCTTCCTCACATTAATCTTATTCTTCAACTTATTATGCAACAGGGTCAACGTGGAGTCGATCCCCTCATGTATATCGTAGAACTGGACCTTTTCTTCGTCGAGCCTGGAAAAGCTCCTCAATCCTTTCACAATCTGACTTGACCTGTTTGCACCTTCATTGATGCCTTCAATGAGGCTGATCACCTCTTTGATTAAAAAGTCAAGGTCCGTTTTTTTCTTCAGTTCCTCTATCTCCCGTATCCTGTCATCCAGGTTTTCTATCCGGATAGTCTCCTCGTATTTTCCGATCAGGGAAAACAGTTCATCCAGGTCCCGGGAGAGGGGATTCACGTTGCCACTGATGAAATTGATGGGATTGTTCAACTCATGGGCAATTCCGGCCGTTAGCACACCAATGGATGCCATCTTCTCCGACTGGATCAACTGGGACTGGGTCAATCTCAGGTTTTTCACAGTCAATTCCAATTCTCGCTTCTGGTCCTCCAGTGCCTTGTTGGTGTGGACCACCTCATCACGCTGGGTCTCAATCTCTTCTTTTTGTTCCTTCATAATGGAGACGGCATGCGCCACTTCCGATTCCAGCTCCAGCTGGCGTTTCTTCAGCCTGGCAGTCCTGAAGCGGGCCATACCGAAAACAACCAGCAGGGCCGTGAGAACATATGCCGTCCTCATCCACCAGGTATGGTACCAGGGCGGAGCTACGGTAAATGTATACTCAAATGGCTCGCTCCACACACGCGCTTCCCCGATTGAACAAA
>Ga0209536_100007242_pt1 | contig 16843 bp, 13 predicted proteins | sample DeeMarSeWOR28_12_FD_187461 | JGI IMG/M metagenome (GOLD analysis project Ga0209536, IMG submission 187461) | Marine sediment microbial communities from White Oak River estuary, North Carolina - WOR-2-8_12 (SPAdes) (version 2) | ecosystem: Environmental > Aquatic > Marine > Intertidal zone >... | reverse complement strand
TCCTGAGCGAGACACGGTAGACCATCTTAAAGAATATATCGCTTATTTTAGCGAACAATTTGTGGGCTTGACTGGGGAGACGGGTGAAGTTAACAATCTTACTAAGCAACTCAACATAAAGCACGCAAAGGAACCGGCTGCCGATAACAACTACGCCGTTAATCATAGCAGCGCGGTGTTGCTAATCGATCCCAATGGCCGGTATGTGGCGAAATTTAGCGCGCCCCATTATGCCGAACGCATACTAGCGGCGTTTGAGCATGTCAGGCAATTTATGCAGACAGCACCCCAATTGTAACCATTGTTTTTTCCGTTTCTAAGACCTATTTATTCAATCACCTTCAACGCAGCGAACAGTGCAATGACTACTGAAAAACACCACGGAACACACTTAATTGACTATCTAAAGGCTTGGCCTCAGTTTTTACTGCCACATTACAGCTTGTGCAATGCTATGCATGCCATTACGCGGATTCGAACTCCATTCATTAAAAACCCGCTCATCAAATGGTTCGCCAAGCAATATGCAGTCAATATGAGCGAAGCCGTTGAGCCCAATGCAACCGTATATGAACATTTCAATGCTTTTTTTACCCGCGCGTTGAAACCGGACGTGCGCCCGGTTTGCGAGCAAGTCAATGCCCTGCTCTCGCCCGTCGACGGCGCCATCAGCCAGCTCGGCGCTATCACGCAAGGCCGTATCATTCAAGCAAAAGGCCGTAACTATTCGTTATTGGAACTTATTGGAGGGGATCAACAACTCGCCAAGGAATTTGCTGATGGCTCGTTCATTACGTTGTATTTGTCACCCAAAGATTATCACCGCATACACATGCCACTCAGTGGCAAGCTCAAACACATGCTGCACGTGCCGGGACGTTTGTTTAGTGTGAGCGCGGCCACCACTCGTGTGGTTAATCGATTGTTCGCCCGCAACGAAAGAGTCGTCACGTTGTTTGAGAGCGCTTCAGTTGGAGATTTCTATGTGATTTTAGTGGGGGCATTGTTTGTTGGCAGCATGGAAACCGTTTGGCACGGGCCCATCACCCCACCTCATGGCGGCTTTTTAAAACGTTGGGATTACGATAGCAGCGATGCTTCTGTTGAATTAAATAAAGCTCAAGAAATGGGCCGCTTCAATATGGGGTCGACGGTAATCTTATTGTTTAAGCCTGATACTGTTCGTTGGTCTGAGGAATTGACTATCGACACGCCGGTAACGATGGGGCAGAAACTGGGCGAGGTAGTATCTTAAGCGGTTTTTTTGTGGAAAGGAATTCAGCACGAAAATCCATTGTGCGCTAAACTTTTTATAAGAACACGCACGAATTTTGTGCAAAGGAGGAATGCCATGAACGACAAACCCGTTCCCAAAGAGCCAGACTATGTTGCCTGCCAAGTTTGCCTGGACGAAATTCCGCAATCCGTGGCCATAAGCCATGAAGCAAACGAATATACGCAGCATTTTTGCGGAATTGAATGTTATTCTTTATGGAAAGAAAAGCAGGAGAAACAACTAAAATCGCAGGAATGAAAAAGACCGAGCAACCATCAGCGTTATCCGCTGATGGTTTTTCTCTTATTTCTTAGTGTATGGCTTCAACCTCTTTGTAAGCCATGATTTGCTGCAATGACCGGAACACACCGGTGTCAAAATCGTGGAATTTTAAACCGATACCGTCATTATCTACCCGCACTACCCGGGCATGTAAGGAATATTTCACTTCGCTGGAACCCTCGACCAGATGGAACACCAGCTCCACTTGATTATCAATACTTAAGTTATGATTGACTTGCACTGAATCTAAATATGCGCCCCCTAAGCCAACGTCACGAGAACGCCCGGTCGCTAATTTGTCGCCATGCTGATAGATATCAACACTGATATCCAGATCTTTGCGATTACTCCAACGATTATCCATGGTAATCTCCCAATGTTTGCTGCGTCTACCGCTCATGCAGATGTAAAAATATATACTTACTCTCCATTATTGTTTTTCTGTCTAAACCCGAATAACCGTTATTATTAATTTTTATGCCTCATATCCGTATTCATTATATGAGCTATTCTGAGTTTTGCCACTCTAAATTATGCGAAACCTGTCACACTATTCAAGCAAGTTTTGAGCCAGTACAGTAAATTTTTTGTAACACATTATTTTGACTAAATATTCCGGAATCCAACTGGTCATCATTTTTAGACACGCTATTGGAAAAATTATCCTCCTGTTAACTTTACCGACAGGAAGATTTTCAGACGCGATTCATAGGAAATGCCAGGATTTCATCCAAGACAGTAGCCTTTGCTAAAAGCATAATCACTCTGTCTAGTCCCATTGCCACACCGGAACATTCCGGTATTCCCTCAGCCAGAGCTTGCAACAAGCGTTCATCCAATGGGGGTTGCTCTTGGTTTTGTTGCGCTCGTTGCGTCAATTCCAAGTCAAAACGATGCCGTTGTTCTTCGGCATTGGCTAATTCCTTAAAGCCGTTGGCCAATTCTATACCGTCAATAAATAATTCGAACCGCAATGCGGTCTGGCTATTATGAGGATTTACTTGGGCTAAAGCCGCTTGCGAGACTGGATATTCGCTCACAAAGGTTAGGCGATTGTGGCCTAAATGGGGTTGCACGCGATGACTCATCAGTAAATCCAGCCAGCCATCACGCTCTTCAAAACCTAATCCCTTTACATCCAGCCCCTGATCCCCGGCGCAATGAACCAATTGCTCGACGGAGGCCTGCAAAGGATCTATGGCCAAGGTGTTTTGAAAGGCGTTTTGATAAGTGATGATCTGTGTCGGCTCAAGAACCCGCTGTCCCGCAAACAGACCGTGCAACAATGCCTCAATTTCGGCCATTAATGCGGCAAGATCAAATCCCGGCCGATACCATTCCAAGATAGTAAATTCCGGATTGTGCAGGCTTCCCCGCTCTCCTTGGCGAAAGGCTTTACAGATTTGATAAATCGCCCCGCTGCCGGCAGCGAGCAACCGCTTCATGGCGAATTCTGGCGAACTCTGTAAATACAAATCCGCACCTTTCGCGGCCTGAGGACCTATGTAGGAGGTGGTGAAATAGTCAATGTGAGGATCGGGATTGGTGGATGAGCACAATAGTGGTGTTTCTACTTCCAATACATCCCGGTGTGCAAAAAATTCTCTAATGTGGTTTAAAACACTCGCTCTTAGCCGCAGATTGTGCAGACTGGCGCTGGGGCGCCAGTCTTCATGGTGACTGGAATCGTTCATCCAATAGTTTGGCGTGCTATTCCTTTACCCGGCTAACGTATTCTCCGGTGCGTGTATCGACTTTGATTTTTTCCTCTTGTTCAACAAATAGCGGCACTTTCACCACGGCACCAGTTTCCAAAGTGGCGGGTTTGGTGCCACCACTGGCCGTATCGCCGCGCACACCGGGATCGGTTTCCACGATTCGCAACTCAACAAAATTGGGTGGCACTATTTCGATGGGTTCGTTATTCCATAATGTCACCGTACACATATCCTGTTCTTTCAACCATTGGGCGGCATCGCCCACAACATCTTTACCTGCCGCTACCTGCTCGAAAGTCTCAGGATGCATAAAATGCCAATGATCGCCGTCGTTATAGAGGTACTGCAATTCGGTATCCACGACATCAGCGGATTCCATGGATTCACCAGACTTGAAGGTTTTCTCTACAACCCGGCGGGTTTGCAGGTTGCGCAACTTGACCCGCGCAAACGCCTGACCTTTACCGGGCTTAACAAAATCCACGTCGACGATGTTCCAAGGTGCACCGTCAATCATTAATTTCATACCAGATCTCAATTCATTGGTGGTATATGTAGCCATTTCGTCCTCGATTTGGGAATATAAACTGTGTCAACCATCAAACCTTACACAACAGCCTTGACGGCAGGGAATTAAAAAGACGCTAATGATACAGTCTTCTGCGCCATATTGGCAGGGTCATTCATGGAAAAAAGCACTGGCGGAGGCTATCCATGACCCTCATGTACTGTTCGATATACTGAATCTACCGCTTAATCATTTAGCTTCGGCAAGGGCGGTCGCGAAGATTTTTCCGTTGCGTGTCACCCACAGCTTTGTAGCGCGTATGCAACCCGGCGACATCAATGATCCGTTGCTGCGACAAGTATTGCCCGTGCATTTGGAAAACGAATTCACACCCGGGTATAGCACCGATCCGGTAGGTGACCGGCAGGCCAGTAAAAGACCGGGAGTTATTCACAAATATCACGGGCGGGTCTTGTTGGTGACCACCGGCGCCTGTGCGGTGCACTGCCGCTATTGTTTTCGGCGCCATTTCCCCTATTCCCAGGCCAATCCCGCCGCCAATGACTGGCAGCAGGCGCTCCAATATATCGCGCAAGATGCGTCCATTGGGGAGGTGATTTTATCCGGCGGCGACCCATTATCACTCAGCGATGAAAAACTTCTGCGCCTGGTCTCGTTACTGGCCCAAATTCCTCATGTCAACACATTGCGCATACACAGCCGCCTGCCTATCGTTTTACCCCAACGCATTAGCGAAGCACTGATCGACCAATTAACCACAACCCGTTTACAGATCATCCTGGTTATCCACGCGAACCATGGCAATGAAATCAATGCCGAGGTAATTACCGCCTTGGACATATTGCGCCACTACAATATACCCCTGTTGAATCAATCGGTTTTGCTACGCCAAGTGAATGACAACGCTGATGCGCTCGCGCGCTTGAGTCGCAAGTTATTTACTCACGGGGTGATGCCATATTATTTGCATACCTTGGATGCTGTCCAAGGTGCGGCTCATTTTGCGGTGAACCCCCAACGCGCACAGGCGGTTTATGACGAACTAAGCAAACAATTGCCGGGGTATTTGCTTCCTAAATTAGTGAGCGAACGCGCCGGTGCCTACTATAAAATCCCAGCGTTCCCTGTTCAGGGTTCGTTGTGATCAACAAATGAGCAGAAAAGCGCCAAAATTCGCCAACAATAGGGATTACTGCCATACTTTCAGGGGATTTATATTTGTTACGATTAAAGCCGGTTGACTGCAAGACTTAATGTAATACTTAAAATACGATTACAATTGAACAGAAATTAAAGCTCGTAATAAAAAATACCGAAATATCGTATAGTTGGCAAAAAATTTTGCTGTGTTACTTTTTAAATCAACGTTTACCTAACAAATAGAGCTGGAGCATCCGTGTCAAAAGCCAGACCCAAAGGATTACTGGGCACACCCCAACTTTCACCGCCGGACAAAGGGGCGTTTAACACCCGCCCTAAACACGTCGATCACTGGCTGGAAGAATTGCCACTGGCGGATACCGGAGAGTGCGGCCGCTTGATATTCAACACCTTAAAAGAGGTGAATCAACTGGATATTTCAAAAAAAGAGCGGTTGTATCTGTTGAGCACGCTGACGGCGCCCAGCCTAAATGTATTGCGGGTATTAAAACGCCATTATGTGGAGCAAACCTTACCCTTATCGGCGAAAAACAAAGCCGTTGCTGAACTATCCATAGCGCTCACCGCTGAAATCGCCATGGGGTATAAAATCATAATCGAACAAAGTTGGACGTCCAGTTTATCCATCTTATCGCGGCGCAGTATCGCCGAATCCATTCATCTGGCGATCTATTATCTCAGCCAGATGTTATTAACGGCGTACCAGATTTACATCGAACATCCCACCAACACCTGGATGCATATACACCAATTGTTTTTGTTCGCAGAAGAAAACAATATCCATAGACTGCTCATAAAACATCGAGCGTTGCACGACACTTTACCGGATTGCAGCATACGCGATTTGTACAAGCGGATAGTGCTACTGGGCCTGATCAGCCCCTATCGCTTGCGACAAAAGACCATGGAACAACTTTATGATTCGTTGCAGGAGTGGTCTCGATATTGCCGAGTGTTGCCCCCGGATCAATACAGTGAAGACGGTCACCAAATCAAGATTCGCCTGAACAGCGATCAGACACCGGGATTTTTCTCTGATTCCGATACGACCAATCGCATTCATACCCGCGTCATTGATACTAGCGCACTAGTGCATATGCTAAGTGAAAATATAATGCACAACAGTGTGCCTGACGGCCAAAGCGAATCCAATGGATTACCCGACGACGTTCTGCGGCTGGTGGTTCTGACGTGGAGCGGCCGCTCGAAACGGGTTTTTTCCCGTAACCGCGCCAATAACACCTTGACCATCACCTTAGGACTAAGCGCTAGCCACCAACTCATCAGTGAATTATTGAGACTCAATCCAGAATTGCAGCTCAAAGGTTATTGCAGTTCGGCAACCAATGCGGTGTTTGATCCTGACATTAGCGAAGAACATTTAGCCCAACTCATAGAACCTGAAATGGACGTGCCGGCGGAGTTCGATCGGCCGTTGGTCCTGAACAGTTTAACGGCCAAAGAAATGTCCTCCGACGTGTGGGACCCGGATCATGCCAGCAAAACCATTGGCTACGATTACAACATCCGCCTATGGTACGAACAAAAAGAAAAAGAGCGCAATAAAGACGCCTATATCGCTGAACCTTACAACTGCAGCAACGTAAACGAAAGCGCGGGTGGTTATTGTCTGGTGGGGCAGATGGAAACGACAAACAGCACAGCGAAAGTGCAAATAGGCGAACTCGTAGGCATTCGAGATACGGTTAACTCCGACGGCAACTGCGTAGAAATTGGTGTGGTTCGCCGTATCAAAAACGCAGATAAAGGCCTGGAATTAGGTGTTCAAAAATTATCTCCGTGCGCCGAAGTAGTAGGTGTCTGTAAATACAATTTAAACCAACGGCGCGAAAAATACACCCGTGCTTTAGTACTACCGGCGATAAAATCCATTAACCGACCGGTTACCTTATTGACGCACACCATTCACAAAGTCAATGACCAACTTATCATCAATAAATACGGTTATTGCACCCAGGTAAAATTGGTAAAACTGCTCGAATGCACCGGAGTTTATTGTCAATTTGAATTTGCCATCGTCAAGATTTTAGGATTTGAGCAGGATAACGGCAGGGACAGTAAAACTCAGGAAGAACTGGATTCAATGTGGACACTGTTATGATTATGAGCATTTATGTTTTTTCTATTGCAGTAGCAATTGCAGTAAGTATAAAAATAACTACAAAAGGAGCGCGATGTGGATAACGACAACATCATCCACTTAGTCATATTCATGGACTCTTCACATGACGCTGAAGTGTTGGGCAATTCACTGCGAAATGCCGGCTATGCAGTGCGTCACACCCATATGGAAAACCTTACGACTTTTGAAAAATCCCTCAAAGAACAAAATTGGGATTTAGTCATCACCTCCCCCAAAGTACACGACTTCAGCGCCACACAAATCATCGATGCGGTTGCCAAAGCCGGGAAAGACTTACCGGTTATCGTATTTGGAGCCCGCTATGAACGCCCTTCTGCGTTAGAACTGGTAACCGCCGGGGCGGCGGAATGCGTCGGCGCCGATGAGCAAGAGTATTTACTGCTGGTGGTAAATCGGCAAATGAAAAGCTTGCGTGAACGCCGCGCTTACCGCGATTGCCGCAACTCTCTGGTAGAAAGCGAAAAACGCAACCGCACATTGCTGGACAGTTCCCGCGATCCGATTTCCTACATTCATGAAGGCATGCATATCTACTCCAACCTGAGTTACCTGGAAATTTTCGGCTACGAAGATGCTGAAGAGATGGAAAGCATCCCGGTTATGGATTTAATCGCCGGCGAGGATCAGAAAAATTTTAAAGAACTATTGCGCAAGCTCAGTAAAGGTGAAACGCCCGACCAGGAGTTTGAATTTCAAGCGATCAGAAGCAACGGCGAACAATTCAAAGCCGTCATGCAATTCTCCCCCGCCAGCATCGAAGGTGAACAATGCACCCAAATTGTCATCCGCAAACAAACCGACGACGCCCAATTGCATAAAGAGCTGGAACAACTGCGCAAACAAGATTTGCTCACCGGCTTGTACAACCGCCAACATTTTATGGAAGAACTGGGCAACGCGGTCAGCTGGGCTTCTAAGGGGAACGCTAACAGCGTCGTTTTCTACATCGAGCCCGATCAATTCAAACACATCAAAGACACCTTGGGCATTGCCGGCAGTGATATGGTGTTAACCGACATGGCCCAGCTAATCAAACAACAGCTGGATGCCAACAACGACGTAATCATTGCCCGCTTTGCCGGTACAGTATTTACTATTATTTTTAAGAACAAAAATATCGACGAAGTGCAACCTTACGCTGAGAAAATCCGCAAAGCGTTTGAGCAACACATTTTCGAGGTAGAAGGCAAAACCGTATCCACTACCTGCAGCATAGGCGTAGGGCCAATTATCGAAACCACAATGGATGCCAAAAAAGCCTTGTCCCATGCCGAAACGGCATGCACCAACGCAAAAAGCGGCAACGGCAACCGGATACATGTGCATACCGTGGCCGATGAGATGGCAAACTTGGAACAGGAAAAAGAATGGACTAAACGCTTACGGTTGGCATTAAAGCAAGACCATTTCATACTGCATTATCAGCCTATCGTCAGCTTGCACGCCGAACCAGGTGAACGCTATGAGGTGCTGCTTAGAATGCAAGGCAGCGATGGCTCGGTTATCATGCCCAGTGAATTTATGGAGTCGGCAAAAAATGCCGATTTGATGCATGAAATCGATCGCTGGGTGATGAAAAACGCGGCCAAAGCCATGCTGGAAAAAAGACGCGGCGGTACAGAGATTCGCTTTTTCATCAAGCTTTCGCCGGAATCCATTGAGGATACGACACTGCTACCATGGATCAGCAAACTTCTCAAAGCAGCACGATTGCACGGCTCCAGCATGGTATTCGAAATTAATGAATCCACTGCAGTCAATAACATCAAAGCTACCAAGGCCCTGGTGGATGGCTTGTCGCAACTGAATTGTTTGTTTGCTATCACCCAGGCTGGTAACGAAACACCTCCCTTGAAATATCTGTCTCATTTTAATGCCAACTATATTAAGATCGACGGCCAGCATATTCAAAATATCACGCAAAGCGAGACTAGCCAGGAAATTGTTAAGGCTATTACCGAAATTGCCCGCGCGAAAAACATCCAAACCATTGCCGAACACGTGCAAGACCCAACTTGCTTGGCCGTGTTATGGCAACACGGCGTCAATTTCATCCAAGGCTATTATCTGCAACAACCGGAAGAGAACTTAAACTACGATTTCAGTGGTGAGCATTCTTGATGTTGAAATGCTACGAATAAAAAAGCCCGCGATGCGGGCTTTTTTTATTGATTGCGCAAGGCCGCGATTCGTTCATCCAACGGTGGATGGGACATGAATAAACGCTTCAGACCACTACCGATACCACCGGATATGCCAAATGCTGCTAATTGATCCGGCAAATGCGGCTGCGCTACGGATTGTTTGAGTTTTTCCAATGCGGCGATCATTTTATCGCGGCCTTCAATACTGGCGCCACCCGCATCGGCTCGAAATTCCCGTTGCCGGCTGAACCACATTACAATGATACTGGCCAGAATACCCAGCACCACCTCGGCGACAATGGCGGTAATCCAAAAAGCCGGACCATGACCGCGTTCGTTTTTAAACACCACTCTGTCCACCGTATGACCAATGACACGTGACAAAAAGATTACAAATGTATTCACCACGCCTTGGATCAACGCCAAAGTGACCATATCGCCGTTGGCAACGTGACTGACTTCGTGCGCTAAAACGGCTTCGACCTCGCCCCTGTCCATCACTTGTAACAAACCGGTGCTGACTGCCACCAGCGCGTTGTTGCGCGACATTCCGGTGGCAAACGCGTTGGGATCCGGTGCGTTGTAAATAGCCACCTCCGGCATACCAATACCCGCAGCATTGGCTTGACGGCGTACGGTTTCCATCAGCCATTGTTCGGTAGCGTTTCTAGGGGTTTCAATCACTTGGGCCCCGGTAAAACGCTTCGCCGTCCATTTGGAGATCATGAGGGAGATTAACGATCCCCCAAAACCAAACACGGCGGAGAACACCAGCAAGCTGTTGATATCCAGCCCCACACCTTGCTCATCGAGAATGCGTTCAAAACCCAATAATCGCAAGGAAATACCCAAAACCAGCACAATCGCCAGGTTGGTGACCAGAAAAAGGAATATTCTTTTCATTTTCACACTCCAATGAAACAACAATTGATTGTCAGCCAAAATATGTGGTGGCCGGCCAGCAATTACAAGAGGCCGGCAACACCCATGCACTAGGGCTAAGATCTTAATCTATGAAAATAATAAAAATATGAAAAATCCGACGGATGTTTTGTGCAGGCAGGTATAACTACATTCGGCCGCTGGTTTTTGTTGACGGATTTTACGAATTCTTAGGGCGCAAACATTGAGCGTCATTCGTCCGCCAATTCTATGGCATCGACTTTTTGCAAACCTCTGGGTAATTTAAGACCACGTCTGCCCCGCTCGCCCTTGTAGTGTTCCAAGTCAGCGGCTTTTAACGTCATGCTGCGCTTGCCGGCGGTCACCGTCACCCCTTTACCTTCCGGAACACACACGATACCGGCGACATACTCTTCACGGCTGCTTACCTTGGCGCTAGGAATTCCAATGATTTTAATTCCTTTGCCTTTTGCCAAGGCAGGCAATTCCGTGGCGGCAATCACCAACATCCGGCCTTGATTGGTCGCCGCCACGATGTGATCCGTTTCCATGTCACTCACCGCGCTGGGGCTCAACGCTAAAGAGCCTTTGGGCACACTGACTACCGCTTTACCATTTTTATTACGGGTGATGATATCTTCCAATTTGCCGATAAAACCATAACCCGCGTCACTGGCAAACACGTACAATCTGTCTGGCACCCCCATCATGGCGCCAATGAAACTGGCACCCGGCGGCGGGTTAACCCGCCCGCTAAGCGGCTCGCCTTGTCCTCTGGCGGACGGCAATGTATGGCCTTGTAGCGAATAGGCCCTGCCGGTTGAGTCTAAAAATACCGCCAGTTGGTTACTGCGCCCTTTTGCCGCCGATTTAAATCCATCGCCAGACTTATAGCCTAGCGCCGTAGGATCAATATCGTGCCCCTTGGCAGCGCGTATCCAACCTTTTTGCGACAATACCACGGTAATGGGTTCTGCCGTGATCAAACTGGTTTCATCCATGGCCTGCGCAGCTTGCCTCTCGACGATGGGAGAGCGGCGTTCGTCGCCGTATTTTTCCGCATCCGCGATCAATTCATTACGGATTAAGGTTTTCATTCGCTGTTTCGAACCCAGGGTTTTCTCCAAATTATCGCGTTCTTCGCTTAATTCATCTTGTTCACCACGGATTTTCATTTCTTCCAGTTTAGCTAAGTGGCGCAACTTCAATTCCAATATCGCTTCGGCTTGCTGGTCAGATAACTTAAAACGCTTCATCAATACCGGCTTGGGTTCGTCTTCGCTGCGAATGATCGCAATGACTTCATCGATATTCAAATAAGCAATGAGCAACCCTTCGAGAATATGCAAGCGCGCCAGCACTTTATCCAGACGGTATTGCAGGCGCCGTCTGACGGTTTCAGTACGAAACTGCAGCCATTCCTTCAATAAGGTGCGCAGATCTTTGACTTGCGGCCGGTTGTTCAGGCCAATGATATTCATATTGACCCGATAGTTCTTTTCCAAATCGGTGGTGGCGAACAAATGCGACATCAGCTCTTCGGTATTAATCCGGTTGGAACGGGGCACAATGACCAGGCGAGTGGGATTTTCGTGATCGGATTCATCGCGCAAATCATCCACCATGGGCAGTTTTTTAGCCTGCATCTGTCCCGCGATTTGTTCCAGTAACTTAGACGGAGACACCTGGTAAGGCAATTCGGAAATCACCACCTCGCCGCCTTCCACCTCCCACTTGGCGCGCATGCGAATAGTGCCGTTCCCTGTTTCATACATGCGCAGAATTTCATCTTTGGAAGTGATAATTTCCGCTCCAGTGGGATAATCCGGGCCTTTGATGTGCTCACACAACTCGGCGATGGTCGCTTGTGGTTCTTCCAACAAACGGATACATGCCGAAGTCACTTCGCGGATATTGTGTGGTGGGATATCCGTGGCCATGCCCACGGCAATACCCGTGGTACCGTTTAACAAAACGTGCGGCAAGCGCGCCGGCAACATAGCAGGCTCACTCATGGTGCCGTCGAAGTTGGGCACCCAGTCCACCGTACCTTGATCGATTTCCGCTAAGAGAATTTGCGCGAACCGAGACAGTCGCGACTCAGTATAGCGCATAGCGGCAAAAGACTTGGGATCGTCCGGGGAACCAAAGTTCCCCTGCCCATCCACCAAGGGATAACGATAAGAAAACGGCTGCGCCATCAATACCATGGCTTCGTAACACGCTGAATCGCCATGGGGATGGAACTTACCGATAACATCGCCCACCGTACGAGCAGACTTTTTATGCTTGGATACTGCGGATAAACCCAGCTCCGACATAGCATAAATAATGCGCCGCTGCACCGGTTTTAACCCGTCGCCGATATACGGCAACGCCCGGTCCAGGATGACGTACATGGAGTAGTTTAAATAGGCTTTTTCCGTGAACTCTTTCAGCGGCAGTTGTTCAATGCCTTCGTAATTCATGTCTGTATCACTCATGCCAACACCTCCGCTTTGTCACCTTTCTGCTCCAGCCATTTTTTCCGGTCTGCGGCACGCTTTTTTGCCAGCAACATATCGATGATTTGATTGGTGTTATCGCCGGCTTTCAAAGTGAGCTGAACAAGTCGCCTAGTATCCGGCGCCAAAGTGGTTTCACGCAATTGCAGAGGATTCATTTCCCCCAGGCCTTTAAACCGTTGCACATTAACTTTACCTTTTTTATTCTCTGCGGTAATGCGATCCAGCACGCCTTGTTTTTCCGCTTCATCCAATGCGTAAAACACTTCTTTGCCCACATCAATGCGGTATAACGGCGGCATGGCAATATACACATGCCCGTTCTCCACTAGCGGTTTAAAATGCCGTAAAAACAGTGCGCACAGCAACGTGGCGATATGCGCGCCGTCGGAATCCGCATCGGCCAACACACAGATCTTGCCATATCGCAACCCTTTCAAATCACTGGAAGCGGGATCCACCCCGACGGCCACCGAAATGTCGTGCACTTCCTGGGACGACAACACCTGCAGTGGGTCCACTTCCCAGGTGTTTAATATTTTACCGCGAAGCGGCATGATGGCTTGAAACTCTTTGTCGCGGGCTTGTTTCGCTGAACCACCGGCCGAATCCCCTTCCACTAAAAACAGTTCGGTACGGCTGGAGTCTTGTGAGGTGCAATCAGCCAATTTTCCTGGCAAAGCGGGGCCTTGGGTGATTTTCTTACGCTCGACTTTTTTGCCGGCACGCTGCCGGCTTTGCGCGTTAGAAATAGCCAATTCGGCGATTTTTTCCCCTTGGTCAACGTGTTGATTGAGCCACAAGGAGAAAGCGTCTTTGGTAACGCCGGACACAAAGGGTGCGCATTCCCGTGAAGACAGCCGTTCTTTGGTTTGTCCGGAAAATTGCGGATCGTTCAATTTCACCGATAACACAAAACTGACTTTTTCCCAAACATCGTCGGGGGTAATTTTGACACCACGGGGCAATAAGTTGCGAAACTCGCAGAACTCTCGAACCGCGTCGGTTAATCCGGAACGTAATCCGTTAACGTGAGTGCCACCTTGTGGCGTTGGAATCAAATTGACATAACCTTCCGTCACCGGCTCTCCGCCTTCCGGCAACCATACGACCGCCCAATCCACAGCCTCTTCATTGCCTTTCATGCTGCCTATAAACGGCTCCGGCGGAAGTATCTCGAAGCCTTTTAATTCGTCCAGCAGATAGCTGGATAAGCCGTCTTCATAATACCATTGGATTTCTTCGTTGGTTTTTTCATCGAGAAACGTCATCGTCAAACCGGAACACAACACCGCTTTGGCGCGCAGCACGTGTTTTAAGCGGGGCACCGAAAACTTGGGACTATCGAAATATTTCGGATCCGGCCAAAACCGAATCGTGGTGCCGGTATTGCGTTTACCCACAGTGCCCACTTCTTCCAGCTCGGATTTTTTATCACCACCGCCGAAACTCATATTGAATTCTTTGCCGTCGCGCTTGATCCACACGTCCAGCTGCTTGGATAGCGCGTTGACTACCGACACCCCCACACCGTGCAAACCGCCGGAAAACTGATAATTTTTATTGGAGAACTTACCACCCGCGTGCAGCCTCGTCAGAATAAGCTCCACGCCGCTAATGCCTTCTTCGGGGTGGATATCAACCGGCATGCCGCGTCCATCATCGCTCACAGACAAGGAGCCGTCTTTGTGTAGAATCACATCAATGCGGCTGGCGTGCCCGGCAATGGCTTCATCCACGCTGTTATCGATGACTTCCTGGGCCAGATGGTTGGGGCGGTCCGTTTGGGTGTACATACCAGGGCGTTTGCGCACTGGTTCCAAGCCGGTTAGTACTTCAATAGATGCTGCGTCGTATTTTCCTGCCATATTGTTATAGTGGTTTGTCGTTAATTTTAGTCGGTTAAAATTAATCCCTAATTGTAGCGTAACGCTGACGGAATTCACCTACCGTGAGGTAGCTGAAGTTTACATGGAGATGGAATTGGTTGCGAGGGGGAATTGCGGTGCGCCGCGGATCAAGTTAAATCCGCGGCTAGGGAATCTCGTACGGATGGAGGAATTGGCGTTCTAGAGTATTTATAGTTTTCGTGATCAATGCCCATATTGATCGCCGCGCCTTCTTTCACGGCGGCTTTCATGGCATCATCGAGTTCGAAGCGCATAAAATGTACTGATGAAGTTTTTTCCTGGTTTTCACGATCCAAGTCTTCGTCGGCAATCGCCCAGACTTTATCAAAGCCTCCCACTTGCACCCACACTTTGTCTTCGATACCGATAAGGCGCGCCAGTGCTTCGCGGCGTTGCTCCACATCAGGAAATTCCACCATAAAAGTGGCTTTCCAGTTGCTGCCATCGGGAATCAGGGGATTATACGCATCCAACTCCTCTTGAATGCCTTCGGCTTCGAAAATACGCTCCACCCGCAACATTTCCTGAATTTGATACTGCATGGTTAAGCGGTCTTCAAAATACAACGTCGCATTATCGCCGATTAACACTTGTCGATTTTTTTTGTGCTGCATCACTTTCTCGCGAAACGCCGTGCGTTCCTGCGAGTATTGCTCCAGACTCATCAAATCATTGCGTGTTAGTTTGCTCATAAGATCACCTTAACTGAATCGCTAACCGTTGATTAATGACCATTGATTAAAAATATGGTTACAACCCATAAGCTATTTTCATTAGCCGTAAAGGATGCTCCGGCTCTTTGCCGTTTTTCAAACCGTTTTCTATTTGATGGCCCGCCATGGGGCAATCACTGCTGTAATGATCGGGATTGCTTTTACTGACTCGATTGACAATGGGTTTACAGATTTTCATGGAAGTTTCATGAAACTCTTTTTTCACCGCATAAGTGCCGTCGTGGCCGGAACAACGCTCGATTAATTCGACTTTTGTGTCAGGCACCAGTTCCATCAACTCCTTGGTTTTATAACCAATGTTTTGCACCCGTAAATGACACGCTGCGTGATAGGCAACACTACCTAGAGATTGTTTGAAATCCGTATTTAGCTTGCCCGCTTTGTGCCGCAGCATGAGATATTCAAATGGATCGAATATGGCTTCGCTGACTTTTTTCAACTCTGCATCATCAGGAAACATCAACGGCAACTCCTGTTTAAACATCAATACGCAGGAGGGAATCGGTGCCACAATGTCATACCCTTCATCCACTAACTTAGAGAGCAAAGGAATATTGAAATCTTTGGCGCGCTTCACACTCTGCAAATCACCCAATTCCAGTTTGGGCATGCCGCAACACTGCGAATAATTCGCCAGTTTAACTTCGATACCGTTGTGCTCGAATATCGCGATTAAATCTTCACCCAAATGCGGTTCGTTATAATTTCCATAGCAAGTGGCAAACAATGCGACTTTACCTTTGGTGTGTTCCGTAGTTTCTGCCTGAGTCACTGCGCTTTTACGGCTACCAGCGCGCTTTTGCAAAGTTTTGCTGTGATACTGGGGAAGGATGGCTTCGTGATGCACACCCAAGGTGCTTTCGAGGATCTTGCGAGTGAATCCCATTTGATTAGCGGTATTGACCGCTTGCACTACAATGGGAATTCCAGCCAAGCGGGCAACCTTATCGGTCGAGGTCAGCGTGCTGTCGCGAAAACTGGCGCCCTGCTTTTTGAACTTAACGGCTTTGGCCCTTAACATCAGGTGCGGAAAATCGAGATTCCATTCGTGAGGCGGTACATAGGGGCATTTAGTCATGAAACACATATCGCACAAATAGCAATGGTCCACCACTTGCCAATAGTCTTTTTTGTCAACGCCATCCAACTCCATGCTGTCGGTGGCATCGATAAGATCGAATAACGTGGGAAAAGACTGACAAAGATTGAAACACCGCCGGCAACCGTGACAAATATCGTAGACCCGCTCCAGTTCTTTAAATAATGACTCTTCGTTGTAATAATCGGGATCTTGCCAATTAATAGGATGCCGCTCTGGGGCGTCTAAACTGCCTTCTCTCCGTTCCGCCATGTGTTATTTTCCCAGTAAGAAGATGATGAAATGCGATCCGTAGAACCGTTGAGAAATATTCCGCCGTTAGCAGCTCTCAGCAAAGCATCTACCGAGAGCCGTAACGAAGGAAAATTTAAAGGTAAAAATTAACTTTCCATGCTATCTCAAGCTTTTTGGAAACGATT
>Ga0209536_100007241_pt1 | contig 16844 bp, 16 predicted proteins | sample DeeMarSeWOR28_12_FD_187461 | JGI IMG/M metagenome (GOLD analysis project Ga0209536, IMG submission 187461) | Marine sediment microbial communities from White Oak River estuary, North Carolina - WOR-2-8_12 (SPAdes) (version 2) | ecosystem: Environmental > Aquatic > Marine > Intertidal zone >... | reverse complement strand
TGCAGCACGCCAGGGACTGCGGGCCACGCCAGGCGAACTTCAGCCTCTGCAACAGGTTCCTGAGTTACCGCGTCCCGGACTTCCCCCACGACTACTGGAAGGTTGGCAGGGGTGTCTTCGGGACATATCTGTGCCGCAACCCGAGCAGGGTCCCAATCGTCGGTCACGAGGGGCGGTTCTTCGGTCACGGGCGGTGGGTCTAGCGCCGCGACCAGCAGCATGTAGGTCGCGAGTTGCTCGGCCGCCAGCTCGAACGGTGGGAACTCGGAGACTCGATAGCCGTTGGCTTCTGCACGGAGCCGATATTGTCCCGGCTGTCCAGCCTGAATCAGGAACAGCCCCTCGGGATTCGTGCTGGTGCGGCCCACCTCTGATCCATCCTCCGCCATGAGGGCTACTACCACACCGCTCAATGGCACCAGGCTAACGCTATCGACCACCTGCCCTCGAACGACCTGGCCCCATAGAGATGTGGCTAGTGAGACAGCGAGGAGGAGAACTGTCACCAAGACTCGGCTCGCGCCGAACGACACCGTTGGGACAGGACGGCCAACTAAGTTTGACATGTCAGTTCCTTATGGGTGTTCCCTCAGGGACCGGGTACGCAGTCCGCATCAAGCTATAGCTCCCCCGCAACCAGGCCCGGTTGGCTATCTGCCCCACTGCGTGGCTAGGAGGTTAGATCTGGAACCGATTATGAGATGCAGGTTGTCATCGATTCCGGGATAGACCGGCTGTGACTCGCTGACGATCCAGCCCCCTCCGGTGAAGTCAATGATCATCCGGAGCTGGTTCTGATACCAGCGAAACGTGAACGTCTCGGATGTCTTGCCCGTGACGCGCCCCAACCGGAGTCGAGTGCCGTTGTCGAACGCGTAGATGGTAGCGTCGTTGAAATTCCGGTTCTCGACTTCGACTGTCAGACCGGCAGGGTCGAGCATCGGCACCGCTGCTTCTGGATCGTTCCGACCTGCGCAGGCTTGGACGGCAAGCAGAAAGACGGCCGCCGAAACAGTTCGACTGAGCTGATACAGAAAAAGCCTCCAGGGTTACTAAGGTCACCGGTTACACGCTACACCGACCGACACGAGCCGACAAGGGGCCGCAAGTCGGCTCACACTAGGTTAAACCGCAAATCTGTGAGAGTGTTCCGCCTGGCCTATCGACCATCGTAGTCGGATCCCAGGCACAGCCAGCCAGCAGGGAACAGGTCGGTTGCGGATGGGTTTAATTCTCCTGAGTTCCCGTGCATGTTTCAGCCGGGCAGTATCGCGCACCGACGCGCGCACCATCGACGGAGGGATACCAGATGAGAAGTGGCCTGTTAGCTAATGGGTTGGCGATCATTTCCAGCTGTGGCGTCCTGAGCCTGGCCTGTTCGACCGGTCCGGAGGGAGACGTCTCGGGACTGTGGGATGTCACTGAGACACTGAGCTCGCAAACCGGTATCTCCTGTAACATGACTGGAGAAATCCTGCTGTCGCAGTCCTCCAACTCGGGAGACTTCTCGGGCCAACTGGCGCGACCCGTCGACAACATCGACTGCACCAACGCACCGGCGACTTTCGAGAACAGGCTCTCCGGAGTCCACAACACTCTGAATGGCAAGTTGTCAGGCCTTGGCGTCACATTCGATCTGGTCCTCTGCCAGTACGAAGGAACGCTCGCTGAACCAGCAATGAGCGGTACAATGGAGTGCGAGGAAGACCCGAACCAAACTGGTGAGACGGTAATCTTTACGGGCACCTGGCAGGCCACCAGAAAGTGAGGCGACAAACGGTCCGGGCACGCTGCGAAAACTGAGGCAGGACCGACAGACCGGACGGTCGTTGCCCGGAGAGGCCCACGGCTCGGTTGGGGGATTCGCAGCGCCAGATCGCATGCTGTGACATCTGAATGGTGACTAGTCTGACGTTTGGTTTCTGCCTCATGATGCTGCTGCCTATGCAGGAGGAAAGAGCATGACCATCTCACGCCGGGCGTTCTGCGGCACCGCCGTTGCACTGGTGGCACCCAGGACAGCTGTCGCAGCCCCACCCCCACCGGCAGCTGTTCCAGGCGATCGTTTTGATCCCTGGGTTGAAGTCGATCCCAAGCAGCTCGACCACAACATCGCGCAAGTGAGCAGACTCACCAACGGTCGCCCGATTCTCGCCGTCGTCAAGAACAATGCATACGGGCTCGAACTGGCCCTTACCGCACACCTGCTGGAACCGCACCCGGAGATAGCGGGCTTTGCCGTAGTCAAAGCCGAAGCGGCTGTAGCCTTGCGAGACGCGGGCATCCGTAAGCCGATTCTCTTGATGGGGATGGCGTCGGATGAGGAGGGGCGCGAGTTGGTCGCCCGCGGTGTAGAGCTGAGCCTCTACACCGACGACGCGGCACGGCGCGTCAAGGCTCTGAGCAGTAGTGCGGATGCCCCCATTGATGTACAGCTGTATCTCGATACCGGCATGGGTCGGATGGGGATGCCATACCACCGGGCGCTTCCCTGGGCCCGTGAGCTGTCAACCCGCGGCGACGTCCGAGTCCGGGGAACGTTCATGGCGTTCACGGAGGAGTCTGACTTTGATCCAGAGCAGCTCAGGCGCTTCGTGGAGCTGGCTCAGACCGCCACAGAACAGGGCATGTCCCTGGGACCACTCCATGCGGCAGCTTCCAACGGTGTGTTCCATTTGCCGCCGTCACACCTCGATCTCGTTCGTCCCGGCATCGCGCTATACGGCGCCTATCCCAGTCGCCCTGCTGAGGAACGACAGAAAGCGGAACTGGTTCCCGCTTTCCGGCTGCGGGCTCGGGTGGTTCGCGTCGAGCGGTTGCGGACGGGCGACGGAGTCAGCTATGGGCGGAACTACGTGGCGGAGAAACCCACCTGGGTAGCAACACTGCCTGCTGGCCACAGTGACGGCTACTCTCGCAGGGCAGTCGATGGGGCGCATGTGTTGATCAACGATCGGCTCTATCCCGCCATCGGCGCGGTGAGTGCGAGCCACACGATCGTCGAGCTGGGCGACGAGCCCTCAGTCAAGGTGGGCGATGTGGCCACATTCATAGGACCCGACCATTCAGCCATACATCCCAACGCCGTAGCCGAAACGATGGGAATCTCGGTGTACGATGTTCTGATGCATCTCAATCCTTCCTTGCCCCGGGTGGTCGTTTAGAGGGAGCGGGGAGCAGGGCGCGGGGAGCGGCACTGAAGCTCAGCCCGTTGACCACCGTCCCACTCTCTGCTCTCCGTTCTCTACTCTCAGCTCTCAGCTGTTTACTGCCCATAACCCCCTTCACCACAACCACTTACATCAAATTACCCTACTCACTTGCGCGGAACGTAAGCTGTAATTATAATACGCCGTACAACGATACACTCTTCGCTGACCGACCGGGAGGACCCTATGACGGATATCGACCTATCCAAGATCTGGGAGCGGATTCGTGACGAATTGGGGAGTAAGGGGATCGACCTGGACGTGGGGTGTTGCGACAGTGTCTCTGGTTCGCCGTTGAAGGTCGTGTGCATGACGGGGGGGCTCTCAGAGAGCCTGAAGGAGATGGGAAAGACCGCCCGGGACCAGGTGCTGATGGTCCGCATCGACGAAGACACCACCAAGAAGCTGGATGCCTGGATCGAGACGGGAGCCTTCAAGAGCCGCTCGGCAGCGGCCGCGCTGTTCATTCGTGAGGGTCTCAAGGTACACGGCCGGGAACTCGACGAATTGGGCGAGGCGCTGCGGGGGGTAGAGGACGCCAAAGACCGGCTGCGTCAGAAGGCGCAGGAGGTGTTCGAGCAGGAGAGCAGCCGGGACGCACCGGAAAACTTCTCGCGGGAGTGAGGCGACATGTCGTGCAACTGCTGTGAAACAAACGGCCCTCGCAACATACTCTTCCTGGCAATAGTGGTAGCCGTGATCGGCGGTGGCCTGGCAGGAATCGCCAAGTTGTTCAGACACGTGGCTGGGACGGTCTCCCTGCCCGACGCCGCGTGGATTCCGCTCGCCATAGCTGCTGTGCTGGGTACCCTGGTGGGATTGTGGCTGGGATTCAGGCAGCACGGGCGTGCCCAACCGCTGGCGGTAGGAGTGTTCGGACTTCTGGTTGCCAGTCTGGGACTCTTGATTGGCTATCCGATAACTCTGCTGGGCGTTGCGATCGTGCTGGGAGCGACGCTGTGGAGTGCAATGGCACACGTATCGGCTGACAGCTAACGACTGTCAGCTCCCCGTTCTGCGCTGTCTGCTCCCCGGCCTACGCAGTGATCGGCGTCAGCAAGCAGCTGTCACGCAGCGGCTCCCCACTCACCGCTCCCGGCTCCCACCTCCACTGCCACCACTGTAGATTTGACCACTTGATTCGAATCTGGTGTTGGGAGATCGCGCGGTATGAATAGAGGAAAGACAACAAGACAGATCCGTCACGGCTATGCCGGGACGGTAGCGCCAATGCTGCTGTTCGCTTGGCTCTGGCCGGCCCCAGCCAGTACGACCGCGGTCCTGGAACAGGACAGCGTGCAACAAACCGCCGCGCCGCTCTTCGAGTCCCATGAGGTGTTGCACCTTACGCTCGAAGCACCGCTCGACGAAATCTTCAAGGAGCGCGGCCAAGAGAGTTCCGACCACGATGGAGCGCTGATCTACCAGGATGCTGATCTGGAAGCCGTGGCACTGGAGGTCGGCATCAGAACCCGTGGCAAGACGCGCCTGGACCGTAAGGTCTGCCGGTTCCCTCCCCTAAGGGTCAATTTCAAGAAGAAGCAGGTTGAGAGCACACTGTTCGCTGGGCAGGACAAACTAAAACTCGTGACCCATTGCCAAACTGGGCGCAGCCAGTACGAGCAGTTTCTCCTACTGGAATACCTGATCTACCGCAGCTACAACATCTTGACCGACCTCAGTTACCAGGTGCGCCTGGCTCAGATCACCTATGTGGATACTAAGGAGCGACAAGATAGCCTCACCCAATACGCCTTCTTCATCGAAGATGACGACGCCGTGGCAGAACGAAACGGCTGGCAGTTCTTGACGGTACCAGTAGTGCCACCAGAATACGTAGACTGGACGCAACTCAGCCTGCTCGCCGTGTTCCAGTTCATGATAGGTAACACCGACTGGGACCCTTTCCAGCGGGAACCGGACCGGGAGGAGTGCTGCCACAACGTGAAGCCCATCGGCTCCCAAGAGGGGCCGGTATTCCCGGTACCATACGACTTCGACTGGACAGGGGTTGTCGACGCCCCATACGCTGAGCCGCATCCGGACCTCCGGCTCCGCTCCGTGCGCCAACGCTTGTATCGGGGACTCTGTCTGCCAGATGAAATCCTGAGCGACGCCTTTGCGACCTTCAACGAACGGAAAGACGCTATCTACGCCGTCTACCTCAACGAGCCTGCCCTGGAGGATAGATACCGCAAGCGCACCATCGAGTACTTCGATGAATTCTACGAGATCATAAACGATGCAGGGAAGGCACGATCGCAGATCATCTCGCGGTGCCGGTCGGAAAGGTGAGCCCGGGCACAGCTGACAGCTGGTAGCTGCCAGCTGTCGCTACATCCCGATCGTTATCCCAGTCCGGAACGTGACCAGGTTAGCTTGGCTCCGAATTGGGAACACCGTGACCGATCCGTCCAGGTTCTCCACGATGTCACCGCGCCGCAGGTACTCAGCCTCACCGTTGTAGGTCGACTGCACCGACATGTCTATCGATATCGGGTGCCGTCCTTGGGTCAGCCGGAACAGCAGCCCACCACCACCCACCAACGCCCCCGTGAAGTGGTCGAAGTTCGTGCTGCTGAGGCCATTGTCGAAATGGGCTGTACCACTCACCGAGGACACCGTCGCGAAGTACGAGAAACCGGCGGTGCCATACACGTACGGCCGAATCGGCCCGTTACCGAGCGTGAATTGCGGCCCCACTCCAAACCCGACAATGAAGTTGTCGGTGTCGACGTCGACCCAAACACGCCTGATGGTCGGGCTCAACACGGTTGAATAGCGCTCGTGACCGTACATCACGAATGAGCCGTCGAGACGCAGGCCAAAGTGGCGACCCCGATCGAAGTTGATCACACCGTAGGTCCCCAATCCACCGCCCCAGTCGACGAACCGCTGAAACTCTCCGACCGGTCGTGCAAGTACACCATTGATGCCAAATGCGAAGCTCGATTGAGGCCTGTACTGGCCTTGGGCCGCCAATGGGACAGCGACCATGAACGCAACGAGCAACCAATATCTCTGACGCATGGAACCCTCCGGATTCGCCTCTCCACCAGCCCAGGTGGCAAGGCGCGTGCCTCAGCTGCGGCGAACGCAAGCTCTTCACGTAACAGCAGTTAGACGTGACTGGAAGTCGGCACCAGCAACCCCGGCCGTCCTCAAATTTGGACAGCCCGGGGCACAACCTACATCAGCTATCAGTTCTTGGGCAGGTACTGATCCCCAACAGCGTGTACAGTGGACAGGTACCGACCAATCCGGTGACGAGCGGCAGGATTCCCACCAGTCCCCAGAGAGTCTTCGGTCCGACGAAGACGATGGACAACAGGACAAGACCGACCAGGACCCGAAGCGTCCGCTCGATCTTGTGTTCGTTCTTGGGAAACAGATTGACTGCCATGTCTCCTCCTAGTCAGCGATCAACTGTCGGCTGTCAGCCCTAGGCTGACGCTACGGTAACTCAGCCAGCGCGCCCAATATGTCTTCGTTGGTCGGGCGAATCTTGTAGTCCACCTCTACCATCTTCCAGCGCACGAACCCTTCCATGTCGATTACGAATGTCGCCGGGTGAGTTATCTGACGCCCCCTGGGATCTGCCGGATTGAAAAGACCGTACCGGTCGATCACCCGGTGCCCTATATCGGAAAGCAGGGGGAACTCCGGCTCTATCCCATCCTCCGCCGAAATCCGGTCCACCATCTTCTGAAGATCCTCCGGACCATCGACAGAAACCGCCAGGATCTGAGTCGTGCTGCGCTGCTCAGCGTCCAACAGGCTTTTCAGCTTCACGAGCTGTTGCGCGCAGTAGGGTCACCAATGGCCGCGGTAGAAAACGAGGACAGTGTTCTTGGCACCCCGGAAATCCGACAGTGTCAGCACCTCTCCCGATAACGCGGTCAGCGAGAAATCCGGAGCCACGTCGCCAACGGCAACTCGCTCGAGATCGGTAGGTGGCAGGTCGTAACCGTCGGCGGGCCCCAGGACGGGTGATTCCGGGTTCCCCCGCTGGGCGAACAGCAACCAGGTGGCGGCCGCTGCTACGGCGACCAGCAGCAGCACAATGGCGCTCCTTACACTCATGATTCACGCTCCTCTAGTCCGTCCAACCGACGCCGTTCCGCAGACACCAAGGCAACAAGTTCACAATGGGAACTGTTCCAGCAGCAGCCCTCTGACGCCGCAAACAATTCCCGCCCTCTGCAGCGGGAGAAACTCACCCCGAGGCACGGCAATGTCAAACGCCCGCCACCCGTTACTGAACCAATGTCTCGAGGATCAGCGCACATCAAGCTCGCGGTCAGCTCTGCCCCGCGGCTCACCCGACACGAGCTTGGGTTCAACTGGCTGAACTCACCGGCTGCCGGTACCTTAACCACAGATAGTCTAGGAATGCGTGTGTCATGGCCGACCTATCAGACCGACTGCGACAAGCCATCGCCGATCGTTACGACATCGCAGGCGAGATCGGGCGGGGGGGAATGGCTGTTGTCTATCGCGCCCATGACCTCGAGCACGACCGCCAGGTAGCCATAAAGGTCCTCAAACCTGGACTCTCCGCCGTATTGGGGGCTGAGCGTTTCCTCCGCGAGATGGGCATAACGGCCCGATTCAATCACCCCAACATCGTACCGCTGCTGGACTCAGGTCAGATCGGTGGCCTTCTCTACTACGTCATGCCGTACGTGGCTGGGGAGTCGCTGCGCGAACGAATGGACCGCGACGTCCAATTGCCGGTTGCCGAAGCCTTGCGGATCACCGAACAGGTGTCGTCAGCCCTCGAGTATGCCCACCGCCAACAGGTGATCCACAGAGACATCAAGCCCGAGAACATCTTGCTGCATGAAGGTGTGGCGATGGTGGCAGATTTCGGTATGGCATTGGCCGTTACCACTGCGGGCGGAGAGCGCCTCACAGGCACCGGCATAACAGTTGGCACACCCGAATACATGAGTCCCGAGCAGGCCACCGGCAGCAGAAAACTGGACGGCCGGAGTGACATATACGCCCTCGGCTGCGTTCTCTACGAGATGCTGACCGGTGAGCCCCCTCATGCAGCCTCGACCCCGCACGCAGTGATCGCAAAGCGGCTCACCGATCCGGTCACCCCAGCGCGGCGCCTCCGCGGCATCGTCTCGCAGCCCATCGAACAAACGCTCGAAATGGCCCTAGCCAAGGTGGCGGCGAACCGCTTCGAGACAGCGCAGGATTTCGCACAAGCACTGACGGCAGCCTCTGCTGACAGTCCTCGGCCGCGTCAGCGGAGGGGGTGGAGCTGGGTGTTGCCCGTTGTGGCGGCGGCCGCAGCCCTCAGCGCGCTGTTGTTGTGGCTAGCCATATCGTGACTTCGGCCCACCACCACCCCACACACGCAGCGCCCAGGACAGCAGTCTCAGTGGTTCCTCAGTGTACCGCTTCGAGAAAGGCATTCTGCAATGAGGTTGTTTGAAACCCTCATCCTTGTGACGGTCTTCTCCTCGCTGGTTAGCTATCTGTTCGCGGCAACCACGAAACTGTCGCGCTTCAGAGCGTACCTCCCGTGCCTTGCCACCCTCTTCATAACCGTACACTTGGTGCTCGAGAGATATCGCTGGCAAATGCTGCCGCTGTACGCGCTGACAATCCTACTCCTCATGGTCGGACTGTTCCAGCTCAAACACAGAGCATCCGCCGATCCCGGCGAGCTTCCTTCGCGCACGCGACGGCTGCTCGTCGGCGCAGCTGCGGTCCTCGGTATTCTAGTGCTTGCACTGGCAACGTGGGTCCTCATCCAGTTCCCCGTCTTGCGGCTCCCACCTCCCACAGGTCTCCATACGGTCGGGACGACGTTTGTTCGCTTCAGCGACAGTGAACGCCCCGAGACGCTGACGGATGACCCCAGCGACATCCGCAGTTTCACAGCCAGAGTCTGGTATCCGGCCGAATTGCCCGCGCGGGCCAAGCCGATGGCATACCAGGAGCACTCACCGCCGGTCGGATCCATCTCTCCGGGACCGCCGGCGTTTGCGTTCAGTCATCTCCACCTGTCCAAGTCGAATTCCTATCTTGACGCACCGGTAGCTGACAGCGAGGCCTCGTATCCGGTGCTCATGTTCTCGGACGGTTTTCTTGCGGACTTCGACGACTATCAGATGTTGGTGGAGGAGCTGGCGAGTCACGGCTACATCGTCTTCAGTCTCGACAACCCCTATGAGTCGCAGTCGGTGGTGCAGCCAGACGGCTCGGTGGTGCCTTTCACTGAGGAACACCGCGCCGGCTTCGAGCAACACATGGAGATCATCCTACCGTTGTGGGAGAGGTTCTGGACGAGCGATGACGTGAACGCAAGGAACGAAATCTCCAAGGAGATACTGCGGAGCGAGTCGTTCATGGACAACGTGCTGAATATCCGAGCAGCAGACATGAGCTTCGCGGTGGATGAGTTGGAGCGGATGAACCAAGGCGAAGTGCAAAGTCTCCTAGCCGGCAGAATGGACCTGTCCCGCCTGGGAATCATCGGCCACTCAATGGGTGGCGCGGTGGCGGGGCAGGTCTGCCTCGTTGACGGGAGATTCAAGGCCGGCGTCAACCTAGACGGATTTCAGTGGGGAGACGTCGTCGAGGGGGAGATCACACAACCGTTCATGATCATGTATAGCGAGATGTTCGCCGGTGCCAACGACTACATCCTGGATCGATTTGCGAAATCACTCTACCTGGTGAAGCTCGACGGCAGCACACACATGAATTTCGAAGATGCACCGATCATGCTGCCAATAACCAGAATCATGGGGATGGCAGGCCCGATCGCACCGACCAGGATGATGCAGATAGTCAACGACTACCTGCTGGCTTTCTTTGACCGACATCTCAATGGCGCGGCTGCACCGCTGCTGGATGGAGCGTCATCCCCCTATCCTGAGGTGGAGTTTGAAAGGCGGGAGCAGGGAACAGGGAGCGGGATGAATCTGAATGCTTGATCGTACCGTAAGGTACCACTGTACCATCGGTAACCGTGAACACTCTGATTTCACCAATAGCATATGGCACTAATAGAATGTCCTGAATGCGGCACTGCCATCTCTGACGAAGCTCCTGCCTGTCCGCAGTGTGGGCTTCCCAAGAAGCATGTGCGCAGACACCGCATCCACGGAACGCACGGCGGCAAACTTGCCCTCACGACGCTGGATGTAACGACGTCTATTGTGGGACGCGTACTACTTGGCGGCGCGATGTTTGCGAGCGGCGTAGGCTGGGATGCGCCACCCGTGATCATCGGCTCTCTGATAATAGTGGGGTCAGCAGTACCGCTGTGGTTCAAGGCCCGTAGGGCAGAGCGCTTGGGCGGTAGCCCCGATACGAGAGCAATCCAAGACCGGGTCGAGAGACAGCTTCTCGCAGCCGAGCATCGTGAGGCACAACAGTACGGCGACATCGAACAGAACACCAATCGCATCGCCGAGCTGGAAGAGCGTTTGGAATTCATGGAACGGCTGCTGGCCAAGCATCGGGAGGGAGGAGAGTAAGGGGAGCGGTGAGCGGTGAGCGGCGGATGCTAGAGACGCCGCGCTCAACCGCAGCGCTCTGCTGCCTTGTACCGCCCTTGCCCGCCTTGTACCGCCCTTGCCCGCCTTTTCTGGAGTGCGTGGTCGGGTCGTGGCCTAGGATATCTGCCCCAACGCCCGAGCCGCCTGGCGTCGCACTGTCGGATCGGGATCTTCCTTCAGAGCGCGAGTGAGCCCCTCAATCGCACTGCGGTCCTCGATCTCCCCCAGGGCCCACGCTACCGCAGCCCGAACTGTTGCGGCACGATCTGTCAGCGCGCGCAGTAAAGCTCCTACCGCATTCCTGTCATCCTGGTGCCCCAACCCAATCGCAGCCAACTGTCGAGTCTGGTCGTCACCACTCCGCAACCGATCGAGCAGAGCCGCCAAGGCACGGGGGTGTTTGATATGACCCAAGAGACGCGCTGCAACGCGTCGCGCGCAGGGATCGCGGTCAGATAGAGCGTCACTCAGGACCGGTACGGCGTCAGCACTCTCAGTCTGGTACGTCGCCCACTCAAAGAGTTCGCGTTGTTCTGTTGCGGCGTCAGGGACATGAATCCAGTATCCGGCGCCAAAGCGGTTGTCGATAGACCGTAGGGCCAACTCGCACATGAACGCATTGGTACCACGCGCGTGCTCAATTACCCGCGCAGCATAATCGGAGTCCGCCGCGCTGCGCAGAGCTTGTGCGCCGGCAGTGGTCGCTCCTCCTAGCAACACCGCCGCAAGCAGGGCTGCGTAAGCTGCTGCGATCTTGACCGCCACCAAGTCCCCACGCATGTTAGTAGCGTCTCCCCAGTGCCCGCGCTGCCGCCCGACGCACCACCGGATCTTCGTCTTTCAGCGCAGCAACCAGTACCTCGTATGCGCCAGGGTCATGAATCTCGGCTAACGCGTTCACTGCAATTCGCCTGATCTGGGAGTCGTCGTCACTCAGCAGCGCGGCCAGTCGTGGCACGGCAGTGGGATCGGCAATCTCGCCGACCGCATGGGCCGCAGCACGTCGGACAACGAGATCGTCGTCTGCTAGTGCTTCGATTAGAGCGGGTGGCGCGCTACGAAGATCGATTTCGCCGAGTGCCCAGACTGCCTTGCGTCGCACGCGGAGATCACCGTCAGCTAGCGCACCGGCTAGAGCATCAGCAGCACGGGGATGCTCTATCTCTCCCAACGCCCAGGCTGCCATCTCGCGAACCGTGGCATTCTCGTCACGCAGAGCCTCCATCAGCGGTTCGACAGCACTCGAGTGCTCTATCTCACCTAGGGCCCAGGCGGCCTTGCGCCTTACGGTTGTCTCGGCGTCCTTCAGCGCGTTAGCCAAACCTGCCACGGCACTGCCACTTTCGATCTCCCCGAGGGCCCAGACGACCATCAGGCGCACGTCCGTGTCGCGATCGTCCAGCGCATCCACCAGTCCGGGAACTGCCCTTGAGCTCTCGATCTCCCCCAAGGCCCACGCAGCTGTCTCGCGGATTTGCGGATCGGCATCGCGCAACGCTTCAAGCAGAGGGTCGACGGCGTTGGCGCTCTCGATTTCTCCCAGGGCATGAATTGCAGTGCGCCGCACCTCCGCATCTCGATCGTCGAGCGCCCGAGCCAACGATTCTACGGCTCTCGAGTCTTCGATCTGGCCCAGAGCCCAGACAACGCGTCTACGGAGCTGCACATCGTCATCGTCTAGGGCGGGCGTGAGGTACTCGACAGCGCGGGGACTCTCTATCTCCCCTAGCGCCCAAGCCGCCGTCAGGCGCACTCGTTGTTCGCTGTCGCGCTGCAGTGCCGCACCCAACGCAGGAACCGCTCTAGCATCCTCCAGCTCACCCAGCGCCCGTGCTGCGGCCCGGCGGACCTCGGGGTCCTCGTCTTCTAGCAGGGCATCCATGAGGGCAGCCAGGGCGGCGGAGTCAACAGCCTGACTCGCAATCTCACTGTGTATTGCAGTGCTGATGAGGTCTCTACTCACCGCGACCAACGGTTGTTGTGACAGGCCCACAGGCATCGGTGCAACGATGGCAAAAGCGGTTATGACGAGAGTCCGCATGGTTCTTCCTCGCGTGCTCGAAGTAATCCCTGACTTGTCGTTGACAGTTAGAGTCTTAGCGAGGGCATTATGTTGGAATGGGAAGTGGGCTCTCGAAGCACTCGACCAGCTCAGAGCTGGGATCAGGTAACGGGGAGCTGAGAGCGGAGAGCCGGGAGCGGGGAACCGGGAGCGGGGAACGCTAAGCAGAGGGCTGTGCTGCCAAGATCTGCCGGCTGATGGCCGTTGAGCCGAAGTCAGATCCCTGATTGCTGAATGCTACAACGCGGGCTCACCGCTCCCAGCTCCAGGCTCTCCGTCAACCGCTCTCAGCTCTCAGCTCCCGGCTCCCCCCTGCAACTCATCCGCGATCCAGCCAGCGTCATACACCTTGCGCAGTGCTTCGATGATGCCTGCCGAGTGCACACTGACTGTCCGCGCGACGTCGTCGCTGAAGATGAAGCGATTTGGCAGGAACTGAATGTTGCCATCAAACACGAGTCCCACCACTTCGGCGTTGCGGTTGATCACCGGGCTACCCGAGTTGCCACCGATGATGTCGTTGGTAGACACGAAGTTGATCGGTGTCGCCAGATCCAGCTTGTCACGGCGCTGCTGCCAGCGGGGTGCCAGCGTCCACGGAGCTTCGTTGTCGAACTCTGCGGCGCGTGCAAAGAGGCCGTACATGGTGGTCTTGTACGGCGCGACGGTGCCGTTCATCGGATAGCGCTGCACAACCCCGTCGGAGATCCGCAGCGTGAAGGTCGCGTCGGGCGGTAACGAATGACCGTACGCTGCAAACATCGCCTGGCCAACCAGTTCAGCATTAGCAGAGATGGTTGCGTTCAGCGGTGCGGCACGGCGCGCCACCTCCAGGCCGAGCGGGCTGATCTTGCGCGCCACCGCGATCATCGGATCGTCCGACGCGGCGACCGCAGCCGCACCACCATCCAACAACGACCGCCGCAGTTGGACGTCCGTGATTCTGGTGCCGGTAACCAGGGCGTGGGCCGCCGCTTCGGGTGTCCGGCCCGCCAGCACCGCTTGAAGGAACGGGTCATTCGGTGGTAGCTCCACTTGCGCGGCCTCGAGCTGTGCCGTGAAGTTCAGCCGCTCGACTTCGAGGTCAAACGAAGCATCCCGGGCCACCTGGGCCCGGACTCGGTCCAGGCCCTCGCCGCGATACTGCGGCAACCGTAACGAATCGGGAAGCGCAGCCTGTTCGGGCAGGCGCACGATGCCTCCAGCCAAGTTGAGCAGTTGGGATCCCCCAAATCCGTAATAGCGACTCAACACCGCGAACGACGCGAGCTGCTCTTGCGCACGAGCAATGGCGTCCCAGGCGCCACCGTACTTGGCACGCAACTCGCGATCGCGATCGATGCGGTTCCGAAAGTCCCGCTCGAATGCCTCCTTGCGGGCCATCTTCTCCTCATCGAGTAGACCGGTCAGATACCCGCTCACCGCCTTGTGCGAGTTCTCGAGACCAAAGATCTGGTTTTCGTAGCGCCGCCGGTCCGCATCACTCCGCGCCGCGAGCTGCCGCACCACCGCAAGGTTCCGTTCGTAGTTGGCGAGTGTAGCTGGATACTGCACATCGCGCAGGTATTCCATCTGCGCCTTGGTGAGCAGTCGCCCGGTGGAACCGGGATTACCGGTGACGAAGACCGCCTCGCCCTCAGCTGCCCCGTTTGCGCTCCACCTGAGATAGTGGTCCGTGTTCCGGGGTGCGCCGTCCTCATAGACGCGGAGCAACGTCACATCCATGTCGTAGCGGGGATACGTGAAGTTGTCCGGATCCCCCCCGAAAAATGCGGCCTGCCCTTCCGGCGCCATGACCAGCCGTACGTCGGTGAACCGCTTGTACCGATACAGTGAGTACATCCCGCCCTGGTACAACGTGACCACTTGGCAGTTGAGGCCGGTTGCCATCGCACACTCGGCGGTGACGGCGTCGATCACCGAGTCACGTTGCTCAACCTGTTGTACCGCAGTCGTCGCGGTCACCGCAGCGCGGATGTGCGCCGTCACATCATCGATCGACTGCAGTTGATCCACCCACATCCCGCTACACTGCTTCTCGTCTGCCATGTTCCGGGCCACGAAGCCAGTCTCCTGATAGTTGGAGTCCGCTGGCGAGGTGCTCGTGATACAACCGCGGGCACAGTGGTGATTGGTGAGTACCAATCCACGCTCCGACACGAAGGACGAGGAGCACCCAGGCAATCGGACCGATGCAAGACGTACGTGGTCCAGCCAGGCCTGGTCCGGTCGGAAACCGTAGGTCTGCTGCCAGTAGTCGAGCGGCGGCGCGTCGAAAGTCCACATCGTACCGAATTCCTTCACGAATCCGGTTGACGTGGCCTGGCCTTCAAGGGGCTGAGCGCTGCACAGGACAAGGGCCACGACTCCGACCAGTCCGGTGAGTTGATATTGGCTGTTCCTATTCATGGTTCGATTCGCTGGTTGCGGGGATAGCTGAAATCGGACTCCGGCTGGAAAGTAACTTTCTGGGATACGTATGTTCAAGGGAGAGGAGAGAAAGAAGAGAGCAGGGAGCGGGGGCTACTAGCTGACAGCTGTTCTCTCTGCACTCTGCTTCCCGCTCCCCCCTTTCCCTCCCGCAGCCATGCCGACATCATTGTACCCACCCATCCACCAGAACCAACGGTCATGCTTACACCTAACCTTGCTGACACAATCGCACTCGCGCGCGGCGACGCGCCGGTAGATCTGCTGCTGGAGAACGCGCAGCTGGTAAACGTGCTCTCGGGTGAGGTCCATACGACGGATATTGCGATTGCTGGCTCACGGGTCGTAGGAATCGAGTCAGGGTATGAGGCCCGGGGCACTGTGGACCTCGCCGGACAATACGTCTGCCCCGGCTTCATCGACGCCCACGTGCACGTCGAGAGTGCAATGGTCCCACCACGGGAATTCGCCCGGGCTGTCGTGCCCCATGGTGTGACCACGGTAGTCACGGACCCGCACGAGATTGCCAATGTGCTGGGATTGGACGGAATCCGCTTCATGCTGGAGGATGCCGTCGGCATTCCGCTTACGATGTTCGTGAACGTCTCCTCTTGCGTACCAGCCACGCATATGGAGACCTCCGGCGCGGAACTGTCGGCTGAAGATCTCGTCTCGCTGCGGGATCACATGGCTGTCCTGGGCCTGGCCGAAGTCATGAACTTCCCCGGCGTGGTATTCGGAGACGAGGGCGTGCTCGCCAAGATCAGGGCGTTCGAGGGTCGTGTCATCGACGGACACTGCCCGGGCCTGACTGGCAAACAACTCAATGCCTACGTCGCCGCGGGTATCACCTCCGACCACGAGTGTACATCACTCTCCGAGGCGCAGGAGAAGTTGCGGCTCGGCATGACTATCTACCTTCGCGAGGCTACCAACGCGCACAACCTCAAGGCGCTTCTGCCGCTGGTAACCCCGGCCAACGAGCGACGACTTTGCCTCTGCACCGATGACCGCGAGCCACCCGACCTGCTCGAGCAGGGCTCCATAGATCATCTGGTCCGTATGGCTATTGCTGAGGGCGTACCGCCCATGACTGCAATCCGGATGGGAACACTGAACACGGCGGAACACTTTCGGCTGCACGACCGCGGTGCCATCGCTCCGGGCCGGCGGGCAGACATCCTGGTGTTCTCCGATCTCAGCGAGCCGCGTCCGAGCCAGGTGTACGTAGGCGGCAGGTTGGTGGCCCGCGATGGCCGTATGCTCGATGGCCGTCCAGCGGTCGCTGCCACATCCCTCGCCAACACGATGCACGTGGATTGGACCAAGGTCGACCTAGCGGTCCGGGCTGCAGGACGACGGGCACGGGTCATCGGCGTGATTCCAGATCAGATAGTGACTGAGCACAAGATGATGGATGTGCTGGTGCACGAGGGGATGGCAGTAGCCGATCCCTCGCGCGACCTGCTCAAGATGGCGGTGATCGAGCGCCACGGCCGATCGGGGACCGTCGGACTCGGTTTTGTCACCGGAATCGGACTGCAGCGGGGCGCCATCGCCAGCACGGTGGCGCACGACCATCACAACCTGGTCGTGATCGGGGCGGATGACGGCTCG